>QQTW01002862.1_pt1 | contig 12663 bp, 15 predicted proteins | sample 1904831 | NCBI WGS metagenome assembly QQTW01 (sample SAMN09435610, study PRJNA476489) | Subsurface metagenome, whole genome shotgun sequencing project. | reverse complement strand
GGCGTGGTCAATGAAGTCTACGACCTGCTCAAGATGTTCCCCACCGCGACACGATACTCGATTTACGCCGAGTGGTACTCAGGCGCCGTCTCGCGTCTGCCGGACATCAAGTCAGCATTTGATCTGGCACGAGCAGAGACGAAAAACGTCCTCAAGCGTATCAGCAAGACCAACATCAAGCCCATGGCACGAGCCCTGTCCAAGGTGGCTTACGCATCGCCCGGCATTGTCTTTTCGGTCGCCATCGGCCAGATCGAAGCGTACGACAACCTGGTGGAGGTGGTCGTCGAGTGCGCTCGCTATTTCACCTACCTCGGATACGACGTGTTGACCTGGTCGCTTCTGTCGTCTCTGGGTGGTCAGGGTCGTAATCGCGTTCAAGCGGATGGCATGTTGACCAGCAAGTGGTTGGCCGCGCTGTCCCTGTTCGCGGGTCGAGTCTTCAAGCGATATTCATCGCTGATGAACCCGACTCCTGTCCTGCAATACGTGGCGCAGCAGCTCAAGAAGGGCAATACGGTCGATCTCATCGTCCTCAAGGAGATGATTACATCTATGGCCGGCATCATTTCGGACACCAACTTCAACGAGTCGCAGATTCTGGCCTTGGCGGGTGGGCCTGTACTCCGTCAGCAGACGCTTCTTCAGCTACTGGACAAACGGCACGAATGCCGCACGACGGCCAAGAGATTCATGCGGTCCATGACGGAGCCACCGCTCGCCGGTCGGCTGCTGGTTTCCATTGCGCAAGTGCGTGGGACCTGCATCTTTGCCGTCCCGGACGCGCACACAAAGATCTTGGGGAATCTTACGGATGAGATTCACCGAGTACTCACGCAATACATGGATCTACTGCGGACCAACCTCACGCCATCTGAGCTCAACACCTTGGTGCCTGATGTGGTTTCCCTCATCTCGGACTTTGGCATCGATCCCGCCATCGCCTTCTGGATCAGTCGAGCCAGCATCACGGACAAGATGACCGAGGCCGATAAGAATGGACTCAAGAATGGTGCAACAGAGGATTCCCGCGCGGTGGTGGTTGCTCAAAAGGAAGTCAAGAAGGATGAAGTCAAGGATGGAAAGACTCCAAATGGCACCACCCAGGTTGTTAATGAAGACGTGGAGATGAAAGATGTGGCCGCAGTCGAGTCGACAGTCGAGACCAGCAACGCGGCGAAACAATCCGAACCATGGTACCCTGTCCTCTCGGAGCTAATGGGCAAGCTGCAGCCGGCTTTGCCACAGGAGACGTGGGCCAATTTGAGCCCTGCATTCTACGTGACGTTCTGGCAGCTTAGCCTTTACGACGTGTCGGTACCGACCAAATGCTACGACGAGGAAGTCAGTCGGCTGAGAAGTAGGTGGGTGGCTGCGCGAGACGATCGTTCCGACATGAGCACGTCCGGAACCGCTCGCAGAGACCGGGAGAAGAAACACCTTGACGACACCCAAGATCGACTACGGGATGAGCTCAAGAGTCACATCCAGGCATTCTCGCGAACCAAGACTCGTCTGCTGAAGGAGAAGGATCACTGGTTTTCCGGCTTCTGGGGTCGATGGGACGAGCTCAACGACGCCATCATCAGCTCTTGTCTCGTGCTGCGGATGCTGGTCTCTCCGGCTGATGCATACTACTGCTTCAAGATGCTGAAGCTACTGCACTCGGTCGGCGCCGCAAACTTCCGTACCATGGGACTTATCGATCATCTGTTGCGGGAGGGACGACTGTCGAACCTGATCTTTATGTGTACCGCTAGGGAGACCGAGAATCTTGCCCGGTTCTTGAACGAACTGTTGAAAGACCTCAGTCGCTGGCATGCAGATAAGGCTGTCTACGAGAAAGAGGCATTTGGGGTTAAGAAGGACCTTCCAGGCTTCGCCAAGAAACTTTCCAAGGACAAAGTCCCCGAGACGCATCTCGGATACGAGGATTTCCGGAGGCTGCTGTACAAGTGGCATAAGAACCTCAACGCGGCGCTCAAAGCGTGCCTCGCCAGCCACGAGTACATGCACATTCGCAACGCCATCATCATCTTGAAGGGTGTCCATCAATACTTCCCAGCCATCAATTGGATCGGACGGGATCAGGTCACGAGTGTGACGGAGCTCAGCAAATCGGAAAAGAGAGAGGATCTGAAGATTGCGGCCATGTCGTTATTGGGCAACTTGAAGAGGCGTGAGAAGCAATGGATGCTCCCTCAAGCCTTTAATCTGGTAAGACGGAGGATCGTCCTTTGTGGGAGAGCATTGAGTAACACCATCGCAGATCGAACATGCACCCAGTGCGGCTGGTGGACAATCCGCCCGAGCCCGATCCGGGACACCTCAGCCGGCGGCCAAGAAGACCCCTGCGCTTAATCCGGCAGCTCCCAGCTTCCAATCCAAAGCCGAGTCCAAGTGAGTGGACTTACCCGTCGATCGTGCAACAGCGAGCTTGCTTACCCTCGATCAGCGTGAATGGTACCACCTCCAAACCGCAGGCAGAAAACCGCAAGCACGAAGCCGAGGAAGGAGAGATCGACGATACCAAGACGAAGCGGCCTCGATTGATGGAGCAGACATCCAAAACGGGGAACGCAACATCAAGACCTTCTTCGAGGCAAGGGGCGTCTGTCTCGACGCCTGCGGCTCCTGCGACCAGCGACAGTACGGTCGACAAACCGAGTCCTACTCCTACTCAGACTGCAAGAATTCATGCGTTGAATGGGCGTCAGGCGTCAAGATCTGGATCTCCCAACGGCTCTCAGCCCTCGACTGCTCAGCTCGGTCAAACATCCACAGCTCCTGCTAGCCGTACTTTGGCTCCACCCTCTAATAGCCCGCCACCAAGGCCCGACCTCTATAGGCACTCTTCTGCGAGCACTCTTCCCACCCCGATCCAGCACTCCTTGCCAAAACGCCCGGATCTCCCTCCGACCATGCCACGGTTCCAGGATCGACGAGCACCAGAGAGGCCCGCTGCTGCAGATCGTTCAGGACCCCAGGATCACCGAAGCCGACAATCCGACCGGACTTCAGCAGAGTACGGTAGACTCGAACGTCAGGTGGAACCCACCCGCGAGACATCTGACCGTCGCCCGAACACAGGAAGACCTACGAGTCGAGGCAGCGAGCGGCCTCAGGAGCGAGCACCGCCCATGGAACGTGGCCGTGGAGATGGTCGAGGGGATCCGCATCGAGCCGATCTCATGAGCAACTCGCCACGTGTCGCATCCAACGAGCGCCCGAGCCAACCTTCTGCTCGCGATTCACGATCGGGACCGGCAAGCTCTCAATGGGCCGACAATCCTTTCCGTGAACGGCCTAACGCACATGAGCCTCCGAGTACCTCAAAGGGCCCCGAGGTCAATCCAGGGTCGAGAAATTCCGCAATGCCTCCGCCCCGAAACGCAAACTCTGCCTCTGAACGACCTGGCTTCGCATCTAGCGAGACGGACCATCGACCCCGGGGACCAGCGGATCGTGACGACCGGAGAGAGAGACCCAGTCGGGCATCGACCCCTGGCACCAAGGATGAGCGTCGAGGACTGGGAATCGATAGTCGCCTCAACGGACGACGGGATGAGCAATCACAATCGGAGGGACGTCGGCGTGATGAGCCACCATATCAGCACGAACGACGCCGGGATGAGCAACAGCCTGTAGAAGAACGTCGGGCGTCGTTGGCTCAGGACAGCAACCGAAGCAGGAACGATGTCTCTCATACTCCGACTAGGGCTCCGACCGGGCCTCGTGGTGACCGATTCAGTCGACCTAATGGACATGGCGAGACCTTCCCTCCATCTTCTGATCGAGCGCGCGAGCAGCACACGGCAGGGACGCCAGCAGCAGCCCACATGCCACCTCATGCAACAAACGTCGACTCAGGCCGATCGCAGTACGACCAAGGCAACACGGCGCGTTCACAGGATCCCAATTACGGACGGCTAAATCCAGCGCCAGCAGACATCCCCTCAGGGCCTCGACGAGGCGTCGGTGGACGCGGCAACCGCAGCGTAACGGCTCCACAACCGCCGCCTGTCCCTCGGACAGCGGAGCTCAATACTCGCAATGCGGCATCATCTTCACAGCCTGCACAGGAACGGCAGCCACCTACGGGTCCATCCAATCGAAACAGCCATCGATCCGCATCGGGCCAGTTCGACCACCCCTTCTCGCCTCACTCAACGGCTCCGCCTACACCGGCGACTGAATCCATACCCAGCGACCTGATTGGTATGCATCCGGATCGACTGAAGAGTCTTCAAAGGTCAACCGACGTGCCTACGCAACGACGGCCACCGATGCCTTCGAACGAAGCAGCGACTGCAGCGACCAACGCAACGACCTCTCCCGTTCATGCCACGGCTCCATCAGGACCGAGAGGCGCGCCACTACCACCTCAACATCAGGCCGCTACGAATGCTTCGACAGGACGAAACCCGCCGGCTGGACCGGCCTCAGCAGATCGTGGCCGCGGTGGAGATAAACGATTCGCATCGCTTCAGACTGTCCTTCAGCAGGGTGGCACACCACCCGGTAGCGATTCCATCAATCGAAACGTCAACATTCGAGGCCGTGGCGGTCGATCAGGGGCCATGGAACCGCCTTCTCCCACGCCGGGCAACGGACGACCAGATCTCATGTACGGACGACCAAACGGCCTGACGAACGCCCCAGAGCCGGAGAGCCAGCCAAGCAGTCGAGGTCGGCCCGCCCATGAGGGCAGCCGAGACCGGGCGGAGCTCCGACGATCAGCCCGAAACCGTTCGCGTTCCCCAAGCCGCGAACGCGAGCACTCCCGTCGCGGGGAGGGGGACCGCCCCCCTCGGCGGGAGGAGCATCGCGACCGGCGGGGCGGCGGCGAGCCTCGCGAGGCTCGAGACAGTCGGGGTGGTCGCGGGGGCCGTGACGGCCGGGAGGAGGTGGGGCCTGCTGGCGGTGCTGGCGGTGCTGGTGCTGGTGGTGGCCAGGCGTGGGGAGGCGCCGAACGGCGCGATGACCGCGGCCGAGACCGCGAACGAGAACGAGAGCGAGAGAGGGAGTCGGGAGGTCGGCGGACCTCGCGCAAGCGGGGCCGCGGGGGTGTTGAAGACCCCCCAGGCAGCCTGAGCCAGCACGAGAAGCGGCGACGGCACGGTTAAGCCTGGGGGGGCTTCTATCACCCCCCGAACGCACACGACAAGGCCATCAACTCCGATGAACGTTCACGAAGCACGCTCTCCTCCTACAGACCAACTCCTCACCGCTCGACATCACTCTACAGTAACGAAACAGCAAATATCCTCTCTCGAGTCTGTTCTGTTTCTCAATCCTTCATCGAAAGTTCTCTCCTCTCCGTTCTGTTATCAGCATGTTGCATTCTGCGTTGGTGTTATGGGCTCAGATGCATCTGAGAAATTGCGGGCATCATCATTTTTCGTTCATAATGTGCTTCAATCGAAGGTTTACTATAGCATGGCGTGGATCAAGTCGAGCACTGAATGGAAGACATTTCCCCGAGTTCTTTCAACACTGTCTAGAACTGAATTTTCTGTAAATACATTACTATCATTTTCGTCCCCCTGTCCATCTTGTCCGCGATGTTATTCTAAATCAGACGTTGACTTGCTTCGCATCGAGTTCATCTCACTTCTCACTATTACTTTGTTGTCCGCTGCCCTGTGGTGGTGACTTTCCCTACCGTTACCCTTAAGATGACCACTCGAACGGCCCCCTCTAACATTACTGGACGCCAATCATCTTACTCTTCATCATCTTCTTCATCACCTGATGATGCTTTCATTAAACCGTCTCTCACGAACTTCGAATCATCATCGCATGAGATGTCAATTCGGTGAGTGCGTCTCATAATGGACCCCAATCGTTCATCTTCCAGACTTTCCATCATCATCATCATCACCTGATGATGCTTTCATTGCTTTCATTAAACCGTTTTTTACGAACTACGAATCATCTTCTTACAAGATGACAGTTCATTCATCCATCGCGTCTCATCTCATTTCCTGGTCCCCCAGTTAAGTCTTATATATCCCGCTGCTTCAACTCTCCAGTTGCACATTTCTGTTTGTCATAGGCCGCCGAAGCGGGGGAGCCCTGACGCTATGCCCGATTTAGTTCGATCAATCCTGCCTCAGCCGTCGGGCGAGCCGTGCACCGATGCATGTTTCCCATCGACCCGAACCTCGGGGGCTAAACCTTGGATGGATGTTTACCAGTCGCCGCCCGCTCGAGCACTGCACGTTCGGTTTTTCATGGGCTGGGCCTTCAGGGGACGGAAGCACCGCTTGCCACCGGACGTCCGAGCCACTCCGAAATGCTAAGGACGGGCCACGCCATGCCCAGAGCGGCAGTTGATCCCCCCATGGACCTCGGTCTGGCTGCACTTCACCCCCTCTCCTCATGTCACTGAGGCTCCCCGTGGACGACGAAGACGATTCATGGGCTAGAATTCGAGCCGGTTCGGATTGGTTGTTGTCCTCGACGAAGTCAAGCAAGCCGTTGCGCCCCTCCGATGGATGGCGCTCCGGATGGCGGCCAGCCACTTGTCTGAGTGAATGCTGGATCGCCCGCTGGCCCTGGCCCTGGCCCTGTTTTTCCCGAGTGGCTCGCTCGATCGAATCATGCGCGAATCATTGCTCGGCCCCCCATCCGAGGGAAAGACCCGCCTTCCCGGTCTGGGGTCGGTTGAACCTTGTCGCTGTAGCCAGTCACGGGGTGCATCATGGCTGTCAGGGGGGAAAGAAAATATAGATCGAGATCGATCCACATCCTGATTCTCTTCTGGAGTGCGGGCGTTGAAGTCTGGTGGAGGATCGTTTACGGTGGCTACGCTCTGTTGGTTGCGTTTGTGAGGACGTGATTGATGGCGGACATTGAGAAGGACGACATGGCTCTTGCTGTCAGTGCATTGATCTTTCTATATGTTGGGCATATTCTGACAATGGCCATAGGAGGGTAATTCAGCGCCAACAGTGCCAGTGGAGGGGATGGTGGTAGATGACGCAACCGAAATGGACTTTCCACCACAACGATGGTCATCGCAACCAGTCGAACTGCGTCCTCTGACGGCCATGTCAGCAGCCTTACTACGACAAGCCTGCGCGGACGTGGTCAATGACTGGATGGGAATCGGATGGAGCAGTCACGGGCAGGGAATCATGAACGAGAACCAAGTTCGTCGAGCAGAGGGAGCAGGCGAGCAATGGCCATCTCGACGGCCATCAGCAGCCAGATATGTTCCAGCGTACGCCGCTTCGGGCTTTGCACGAACGACGACGAGTCGATCCGCGAGCTTTAGCATGGGCAATGGCCGACGACCGTCCGTGCGTCGACCGTGGCATGGATCCGAACGGGGATCGTCTGAATTGACGAGACAGCCGCCTCAACAGCAACATCGACGATCACAGATGTCGACGGATTTCGTGTATGTCCAGACGAACGAGTCCGAGCCGTCGTATTATCTCATCGAACCGTGTCCGGCGGCGTCGACTCGGCCGTCGGTGGATACGAATCGACCGCCATCGCGGGGTGCTCGGCTGATCAACTCTTTGCTGTCATTGTCGTCCGAGGAGTCCTCGAATTCGGCCGGGCCGACTGAGCATGGTCATCGTCAACGGTGGTGGAGGGGTGGCTCGCTGCGTCGGCGGAAGTCGAATAGGGAATGTCCAAGGGTAGTTTTAGGAGCGCCAGCGGTTGAAGAGGTGGCCGTGGAGGAAGTCGATCTGGATCGTCCCTTGCCGGCACTTCCACGGTTGTCGACTTGGATGCCTACTAGCGAAGAAGATCGATCGACAGATGCTCCTGTGGTTGAGGAATCATCATCGCAACAACAGGAGCAGCAAAAACGGCCAGAGTCAGAACATGTCGAGAATGACACTCCGGTCGTCAACTCGACCGAGGACGAGGTGCAAGATGTCCCACCACAACCCACAGCTCAACCTCCTTCCTCAGAAGACGATACATTCCGCGCGATAAACACCCAACACGAAACACATTCATCTACCACTCCCACCGTCACGAATTCAGCACCCACAAGCTCTACACCCAATATCACCGTCACCACCGACAACGATTCCCAAACCGCAACACCAACGGAGACCAAGACGAAGATCAATCTCCGACGAACCGAATCGAGAAGCCAAAAGTTGAAAAGACAACTAAGTCGAATCATGTCTCCTGCAGTTCGACATCTTCAGAGTATTCATCAGGATCACGTCCAGCAGCATAGTCAGAGCCCATCATCGTCGAGACAGCATCGACATAATAACCATGGTGATAGCACGAGGAGGAGGAGGAGGAGGAGTGGAGATGGATCTGCTGCTGCTGGTCCCGGTGCTGGTGCTGGTGCTGGTGCTGCTGGAAGAAACGATCGTCAAAAAAGAAAACCGCCTCGAGACGTGGGGATATACGATCATGTCATTTTGATTGCGCCGGGGAGTACGAGTACGACTGTTTGTTGATTTACATACGACTATCCATTCATCCATCCATCTTAAATTACCTCATCCCGTCCTTACCACGATTTCTTTTCCTCCTCTCACGGAGGCTCTCAGTATAACCTTCTTGTTCATCTCATCCAAAGCTCTGCAGCTCATTGCATTTTCCTTACTGCGTGTATCTCCATCTGCATTAGCATCAGCATGGATGGACCTTTGCGTTGCCGGGACAAAGCAACCTCCAGCAAAGAATACCGGATTCGTTTACTCTATCCTGTCCTTATGTCTTACGTTGACTACGAATTTCTATGCCTTTTTTCCTTCCAGGACCGAAGCAGTTATCTTCCTTGTCACTTATGAAAAAGGTCAATCAACACTTAACTTATCCCATTCGCTCCTTAGAAGTCGTTGTACGAAGTTGTTGTACGAAGTACAGGATGTCCAGTGGCAGGTAATGGCTGTGGCATTGTCATTGGCAATGGTTGCGTGGTATCGCCATGGAGCGTGGCACCGGTAACTTAGTGCTTGGCCAAGATGGAAGATGGAGGTTCACATCGAGAACACTGACTTGAGGCTTACTGTATGGAATCAATTTGATTTATTCTCCATTAACGAGTACGAGTATCGCACCTTCAAGGGTTCGGGTTCGGGGTCAATGCCAGGCCGTCCGTAGCTCACGGTCATTGTCACGGTCAAGGTTGCATGCCTGAACATTACTCTACGAGTAGTATACTATGCATTAATTATTCTCTGCTGTAAGTGGTCTGTAACTACATTATTCCACGCGTCTTCGAAACTATTAGTTGGATGGATGTAACAGTGGCCGCAACAGCTGGATAGATAATTACTACTCAACTTTGTCACCAACTCTACTCAGTCAATTCTGCCACTCACTAATCTACTCAACACTCCACACATCCACTGTCCCAGAGAAGTTGGCATTAAGTAAAATGGAAGTACTACGATCTTTCATTATTCCATCCCATCCTATACAGTACAGTCCTGACACAATACAGTCCTGAGTAAGAGAAGAGAAGAAAAAGAAAGGCTAAGCAAGAAGAAACATCCCTCCAAACCCAGCCATCCAACAAGCCCCCGAGACCATCCCCGTCATCGTCATCCCAGTCCATCCCTCCTGTCCTTTAAACCTCCTCCAACCGATCAATGACAAAGACGAAGCATCACTTCTCGCGCTCGTGCTTGTGGCGCCCGCACTCGTCGTGGAACTCGCCCCTTCTTCACCACCTTCGACCGTAGCGCTCGCTGGATCGGTCTCCGTTCCAGTTTCCGTCCCCGTGGCCGTCGCCGATGATTCAGACCCAGTGGTGGTGGTGGTGATGGGTAGATCAGACGTAAATGGTATACCCGTGGTTGATTGCGCGGAGGGATAGAGGTCTGGTTGATGCGATTTGATTTCGGGGTTTGGATAGGATGTTGAATTTGAATTTAGGACACTATTTTTGTTTTTTATCATATTAGCTAATTCAGCTTCTTTTTCTGCCATGGCTTCTGTTGCGACCAGTGTCTCGTTTGTTGAGTTGGAAGGTTGGGGTGTACCAGTCCGTACCCTCGTTTTCTGTTGTATGGCGGAGGTGGACCGTGAAATCGGTGGATGGAGGGATGGATGGAGAGTGAAGGAGAAAATGAAACGGGGATACAACGGAATAAAAGTGAAGAAGGGGAGAAATGGGATGGAATGGGATATATAACGAAAGGAAATATAGCCGAGAAGAAGAAGAAAGGGAAGGTAAGTAAATATACGTACTTATCAATAATATGCAAGACGCCATTACTCAACAACAAATCCTGCTGCACGATCTTGGCGCTATTGACGAACAAGGAATTCCCACCAATCGTAATCGTCAGACTCCCCCCTTGGGCAGATTTGAGAACAGTACCATTCGGCAAGTTACTCGAATAAGCCACCGTGCCGTTAACGACATGGTATTTCATGATTCTACCGAGTTCGTCGACATTCATGTTCGAGATGGCGCTCCCGATGCGTTGGAAGGCGGCATTATTCGGGGCGAAGATGGTCACGTCTCGCGTGTTGTCGAAGTAGTTTCCTAGTGCGGTCTTGACTACGGCACCGGTCATGGCTGTTGCGTTGAATCGCAGGGAGGTGTTGGTGAAGGATTGGGGAGGAATGAGGAGGGTGTCGATGACGTGGACAAGACCGTTGTTGTATTCGAGATCCTAATTCATTTCGGATACTTTAGTCCTATCGTCGCATTGTATGAAAGATGGCTGTTGGGAAAGAAGGTAGAAATGTCTCTATTACCTCCTCCGTAACGCTACACCTCGATCCCAACCCTGAGATAAAGACCAATTCTCCACCTGCCTGTTGCACGGCCGCGACTTTCTGACCCGGGGTGATCTTCTGCGTTGCAAAATCCATAAAGTACGTTAACGGGAACGACATCGATCCGTTGAATGTGTCCTTGGGATACGTCCCGTTGAGAACATGATAGTTGAGCACATTCCGAATGGCAGCCGTGTCGTTGGCGGAAAATACTTCGCCCAGAGGTGAATTCTCGAGCTTGTCGAATGCTTCATTGGAGGGTGCCAGCACGGTCAAGCCTGGGACGATCGAGAGCGCTTCATACAGCTCCGTGTATGTTTCCAGGGTCTCTCGAAAGCGGGTCAGGTTCTTGTTGTCCCCGATTAAGTCCCGGAACGTCTTGGGTTCTTCTTCTTGGGCTCTTGCAATCGACGCAAGAGCTAGAGCAGCTGCTGCTCCATACACGATATTGATTACGGCCCGCATGGCGAGAATATGTGGATGACAGACAACAGAGAAACAAGGAAAACGGCGATCGCAGGCCCAAGGGGAACGGTTCCTGAGTGTCAGTGCAGGGGCACCGCATCCTTATCAGGGTCCTCCTTCTCCTCTTCCTCGGGGTGGCCATCCCTGGAAAGAAGATATTGGAGCACGGACTCTTGATCTTCCAGACTCCCCCGATTATCGTCTTCCTCCTGCGTGGCCAGCACGAAGTCCGGGAATACAACAGCTGCAGGAGGCATGCTGCAGGCCAGGTTGGGGGAGCCAGGTCTGGATGGGGGTGTCAATATTGTTTCGGTAGCACCAGAGAATTCCGATGGCTTGATAGTCCGTCGTGCAATTGAGAGACGAATGCGGTTGAGAAGTGCGGTCCGTCCCATCTCGGGTGGCAGGATCCCGATATGGCCAATTATAGTTGCCGATGATCTCCCGTCGGGGGATTATCGATGGTGGGTTCGTTATCGTCCTTAGAAACACCGTCCTCACCGACTTGGCGTGCTTGGCTCCTGCAAGCGTGTTCTGCTGTGTAACATTGTGTCGATTGCTGAGCAACTCCTACCATATCGCAGAATGCATGCACCACTTTAATTTTGATTTCTTCTGATGCTCGGTCCAACTCTTTTCTTCGATTTGAGGCGCACCCTCCAGAGGGCAACTTCAACTCCGGAGAGCTTTGCCATCACTATCGCCGAGAACGGCATTTGAGTCGAACACACACATACGCTATCGTCGGCAGTTGACGAGATCCCACGTGAAACCACCCGATCGTGCCGATCAAAAGAACCATAAAGATAGATCCAAATTAGGGTTGTCATATCATTGGTTCCATCTTCTACATGTGCCTGATTGCCAACCACGATTGTACTGAATGCAGGGGATCCATCTAGCCAAGTCCAGGATTGGGGGAATCTTCGCATCTAATTCTTGTCTCATCATTCCTTCTTCTCCGCCCGTCGTCGACTCGCACCCTCCTTCAACTTATCCCATTTCTCCCGATACCGGGTCACGACCCCTCGCAGCTTGGTGTTTTCTTTCTTGAGCATCTCCAGATCCCGGGTCGCGGCGCGCAGCTGCTCTTCCAGCTCCTTGGTATGATCGGACGTCTCCTCACCACCCACGGTCGGCCTTCCGGCATCCGACGTGACGGGAGACCGCTGCAATGCCCGTAGACTCTGCTGCAGCGCCATCGACGACGACTGCGCGTTGACTTCCCACATGTGTAGTCGTCGACTGAGCGTGTCGGACAGCTGCTTCAGCGCCTGATTCTCTAATTGCAGCTCTTCCAACGTCTTGGTGCTGCCCAGCGTCGGTGGTCCGGCGGATGGAGGTCCAAATCGCCAGGCCCGGCTCGGTCCGTGCCGCGACTTTTCAGGCGACGGCGTTGGCGGCATCTCGCGCGCATCAACGAATTCAGGTTCGTCGTCGTCATCGCCGTCGCCTTCCATCATCCCGCCATCCACC
>QQTW01002861.1_pt1 | contig 12665 bp, 15 predicted proteins | sample 1904831 | NCBI WGS metagenome assembly QQTW01 (sample SAMN09435610, study PRJNA476489) | Subsurface metagenome, whole genome shotgun sequencing project. | reverse complement strand
CTTGTAGAGATTTTCGATAGGCGCCGAACGACGCGGGTTGGGCGGCTAGAGCAGTGAGGGGTGGACAACGGCTCGAGACAGAGGTGCGCTCGGTGGTCTATGCAGTAGCACCCGCCCTGGGTTTTGCCGCCAGTGGGACTTGCAGCCAGACTCGCATCGGTTCATCATCTGGCACCTCCCGCGCCGTCCAATAGAGCTGTAAAGCCGCCACAATGGAAGATTCGTCAAGCATGTCGATTCGTAGCCACATTCTTGCCCATGACAACTCCGGAGGTCTTCTTCACACGCGCGACTGCACCTCCTCTTCAGAACGGGCCGGGCTCGGTGGCATTCCTGGATCCTGGCCTGGCTCATCTTCTTTCCAGAGTCTGGGCCTCTGCTGCGCGTTTCCTTACATTTGCGTGACGTTGCGTTGCTTGGACGTTCCATTCCATCGTTCTGATGATGTTCGAGACCATCTCATCTCATCTCCATGATGGCCGTTCTCTGGCCTCTGCACGAGCATATCTAGGTAATCTTTGCGCCGGACCAAACGTGAGGCGCCTGCTTCTGACCAAGCCGACCTTGCAAGAATGCGTTTCCTGAACCGAACTGATCAGCCAGACAGCCAATAGGCATATGGCTTGCGGGCGTTCCTTGTGAAAGTGCTGTGCGAGTCCAAGGGCGTATTCCCAGACTCCGATCGCCCTGATCGAACTCGTCGCACCCTCCATCCGATCCTGCTCTGAAAGAGGGAATTCACCTCGGCGGGTAAGGAGCGGCTGATGCGCGTCGCTGCCACCATCCGCCTTAGCGTTATGCATGACATATCGGAGGAAACTTCCAAGGTTGCCTGCCAGAGACATGCCAGGCCTGCCAACAGCGGCGGCCAACAGGTTTTCTTTCTTCTTTCTCAAGCCACTGCCTGTACGGCCCGCCGGGGAACATGGAGTTCGGTCACACGGCATCGGCTAGACGGTGCTGATGCTGTGGGACGGTGACGCCGAGCGATTCTCATCGTGCGCACAAGATCGAGCCCCGACCTTGGAATTGGTCATTGTGTGTCAGTGAGCCTTTTTCCGTTGGTGCCGTAGCCGAGGCAGACCGGTCACCACCTGGGGTGCGGTGCAAGCTGGAGCTGAACAACAATCACCAGTTGACACAATCCAATGCGCTTCCGCCAGACCGCGGCGGCGCGGCAGTCGGCTTTTCTCAGGTACCTAGGTACTCCCCGGCCCCACCGTGCTGGTACGTACCCCTGCACTCCGCGCTGACGGTTGCAAGTTGGAAGTCACATCGTAGCTCCACCACCATATCCGCACAGCTTCAGCTTGCAACCTTAGAGCAAAGGAAACTCGTATGCTCTGTCGCCAGCACGCTGCAGGCATCCCAACATGGCCGCCGGCAAGCTGCCACGCCCTCCCGCCGAGCTCGCACGCCTGTCATGCGGGCCGAAGCCGCGCTGCCGCCCTCAGGGCCGGCGATTCGCGAGCTCCGCGACCAAGCCACGGACAGCCATCTTCTTTCCAGGTCAGCATCAATTGGCGAGAGACGCCAGCTCACCGGGTCGCTAATGTGACGCGGCGGCGGCAGGGCAAGGCGTGCAACGCGTCGGCATGGCCACGCCCTGGCTCGAGGCGTTCCCGCGCACCGTGAAGCCCATCCTCGATCAGATCGACGCCGTCCTCAACACGCCGCTGACCCGCATCATTGCCGAGGGCTCAAACGCGACCCTCACGGCTACCGAGAACTCCCAGCCGGCGATCATGGCCATGTCGATCATGATCCTCCGGGTGCTGGAGCAGGAGTTCGGCTTCAAGACCGAAGCGCGGGTGGACATCTCGATGGGCCATTCGCTCGGAGAGTTTGCCGCGCTGGTGGCGGGAGGGTACCTGCGCTTTGAGGACGCGCTGACGATGGTCCGGAAGCGGGCGGAGGTCATGGCCAGGTGCTCAAGAGAAGCGGCCGAAAAGGGAGGCGAGGTGGGTATGGTGGCGCTCGTGTGCGAGAACGAACAACGTCTGCAGTCACTCATCGAGGCCATCCATGAGTTTCTGGGACACTCCTCCCCCGGCGCGAAGCAGGACTCTGCCGAAGATGTGCCTTCGGTGCAGCAGGTCGTGATTGCGAATGTCAACTCCAAGAATCAGATCGTGCTCAGTGGTCATATTGAAAGGATAAAGACTCTCCTGACCCATATCAAACAGTTCTCGGGCCATGATCCTCGGCACGTCCGCCTAAAGACAGACAGTCCTTTTCATAGCCCGTTCATGAAGCCTGCGGCAGAAACGATGAGAGGGATACTGTCCAGACCATCGCCTACGACCGGTCAAGATATCGTCACTTTCCCTGGAATCATGCCCTGCATTTCCAACGTCTCGGCTCGACCGTTCCGTTCACAGGATGAACTCAAGGATCTGCTTTCACGTTCGTGTGTGGATACTGTGCGGTGGTGGGATTCTGTCAAGTACGTGGATAAAGAGGAAAGAGTAAGGCGCTGGATCGGTATCGGACCCGGAAAGGTCGGGAGGAATCTCGTGGGGAAAGAGGTTGGAATGAAGGGCGCGGTCAAAGGTGGGGGAGTCTGGGCCGTTACGCTCCCCAAGGAGATTGAAGAGTTCATGATGGCTCTCGATGCAACCGAGCAATTTGAGGATGAAGAGAGCGGATGATGCTCGAACATGGCATGCGGCAAAAGACGATCACACTGCCCACAAGGATGACAGCAAGCCTGAAGAGGAGGGATATGAAGAGGGTCTCTACGTCGAAACTTCAGTTTCCGGTTGATCCGCTTGACGGATGCTTTAAGTCCTTTTTTCGAACTGTACTGGGACTTTACATGGCTGCGATGTAAAGGCCCGCGTCTTAAGCATCGGTGTTAGTCCTGGTACCAAATGCGAAGCATCGCAGCACTCACCAACTTGAACCTTCTGGCCCGTCATCGAGCTGTTCTTGGCGATCATCACAAATGCATCGGCGCAATCATCCAAGCTAGTCTGGCTATGGAATCAGCATCGCCATTGATCGCACCGGACGTGCGAACTCCTTACCTCCGACTTCAAGGCGGCTTTCTCTTTGACGACGTCAAGAAAGTCGTTAGGGTATCTTTCAACCTGTTTTATTCAGTCACGGCCCTCGTCAAGAGTATGGGATGAGACATACCCATTCAGTGAGTAACAAGCCGGGCAAGACTGCATTCACGCGGACTTTCGGCCCCTGGGTTTGGGCGAGCGACTTCATCAGGTGTATTCCGGCAGCCTTGCTTACAGAGTACGCGAGCGAGCTTCCGGCCGTCGTGATCGCCTGCTCGAGAGTCAATCGCTGCTACAGTTGCTGGAAACTCGATCGAGAGTTTGTTTACCGCGACGGACGAGGTGATGATGAACACTCCGCCATCGGGATTGTGGTTGAAAGTGGGCAACGCCGCACGCAGGAGCGCCATCTGTCCCTTTACATTGACAGCCCAGCACTTATGACAGAGTTGTCAACACACAGCTTAATCAGGGGTACTGAAGAGTGCTTACTTTGTCCCAGTCCTCATCCGAGAGCGCGTGTAGGTCGGTCCAGTTCGTCGCAAATTTGGTCCAACCCTAGTGTTGGTTTAGCTTCCATCGACGATAGAGTCTCTTCTATGAACTGGAAAGCAACTGCGTGCCAACTCGCAGTGTAGGCACAAGGCCGATAAGTAGCATGAGCTGTATGAGCGTAGAGCATTGGGTAACCTACCGCATTCCCAATGAGAATATCAAGTCCACCAAACGCATCGATGGTGTCTTTTACACATCGCTCACAATCTGCAGCTATTCCTGCATCCTGTTTCCCAGACCCATTCGTCAGCACTGGCCTCAGCAATTGGCCGTCACCGTAGCTCTCGAGGTTACGGCTTGGCCTCTGACTGAACCCACTCACGCCTTGAATCACGATTGTCTTGATCCCGAACTCACGGCGCAATGCCTCTGCCACGTCCTTCGCGGCCGTTTCCCGACTCACGTAGTTGACGGCCACGTTACATCCTTCGGCCGCGAACTTTCTGGCCACCACGGCCCCCAAACCCCTATGATAATTACAGTCAGCTCCTTGGACTCCGTACAAGTAGGCGTCCATTGGACGCACACTCACCGCGAACCACCTGTTATCAGGACATTCCGGCCAGCTAATGCATACGGCATTTTCACTGATGCGGTGTATGGGTAAGATTTGAGAAGGTTCGGACTCAATCCGGCGGATTGGATGTTGTACTAAATCCTGCATCTCCTTTGCAGCAGCTTCCAAGAGATTTGGGCTGCTCGTCCTGATGATCTGCGTTGATCTAAACCATCCAAGAATATAAGTCTTCTCATGATAGCTGGGCGTTTACAGGGGCACTACCTAGGGCTAAGTTCATCCACATATAGTTTGAGGAGTCTATTTGTTCGCAATCCCATAAAAGTGCCAGCGAAGATGTTGACTTTCATGGTTCTGCCTCAGTTATATTCCCACTTCCATAACAACCCTAGGAGATTTTCATTTGCTCATCGTCGCATTAAGGTGTTTCATCGATCAGTATAGAGGGCCACAAGGCCGTGAGAATGCAATATGCGGAAATAACAAAAGGGTCTGGAACACGAAACGCACCGCACTGATCGATTCCTGCGCAAGCCACCTCAACCCACGATGACATTCGGGGCATATAGTTTCTCTTCCGGCATTCTACTTACGGAATGGTGCTGTCATTGAAATACTCGGCGTCGCCGCCTCCTTTGATTGAAGCATGGCAGTTTTCTTTTTTTTTTTCATTTCTCTAGATGGGAGGCAGCATGCGTTTCTTAGCGGCATTGATTGCGACCCTCGCGTTCACTCTTGCTTCACACAGTCACCATTTTCACGCTCCTTCAAGAGAAAAAGTCCTGTCCCTCAAGGCTAGAAACGAGCTTACACACGGATCTGATCTGTTCTCGAGGAAGTCATTCTGCACCTACGAGGACGACGAGGGCTCTCTCGAGGTCAATATATTCCTGGCGCCGTTTATCAATTTCTTGGGCCTCTGCAACAACGCGCTCACGGAAACCATAATTGCTAAATGCGGTGGCACCGAGAATGTCGCTCCGTTCTTCGCCACCGAGCTCAATGGGTGCATCATGCATCTGTCGATGCCTGGGAGCGCGCTGAGTTGCGTTCAGAGACAGCTGCAATGCCTCGCTGGGCGTGACCGTGCAATACCAGTTTGCGTAGGTCTTCCATCTCGCCCCAAGATCTTCCGCCGACTGCATTTACTGAAACTCCAACTAGGTGCCGGAGAGTCAAGACGATGATATCTTAGAGTAAATGGGCGAATCGAGATAGGCATTTTCAAACAGCGTGCACTTTCCAGAAAGCATAGAGGCGTCTACTCATGGTTCAGGGGTTGAAACGAAACTCCATTGTGGGTATAGACCACGTGCAAGAATATAGAAGTGCCAACCAACAAGGTCAGCTCTGCCACCAGATGAAAGAGGCTGCGAACTTTTCCAAGCAAGTTCTGATGTGCCTTGAGTCTTTCGTTCCACTGCTGTGCACGCACTTACAAGATGGTCCGCACAGAACACGTGTCCACACTCTCCGGCAGACACCGATTTCCAACATCTCAAGTCCCCTATCACCCCAGCATCAAGCTATTGAATAAGTCGTCGTCCGCATCTCCTAGAATAGCATCCCCGGCTCCCATATCCAGAAGAGGTCCACTTGAGTCTAAACCTAAATCTCCAGCAGCCGCAGAAAGATCCAAGGTCTCCTCCAAAGAGCCTGCAGCAGCAACACCGTCCGTTACCGTAATATCCATTGGCTCCAGCAGATCTGGCAAGGGCGCGCTCAACCCGGGAACCGTTGCCACAGCTAGTTGCCCCTCGACCTTGCGGTGAAGTCGCACGATGGTCTCAGCCGCCAGAGGATCAGTGTTGAAAAGATGCGCCGCATCGTCAAGCTCCAGTCTCAATGCATCACGCAGATTAAGCCGAGATCTCGGCGGTATCGGTGCTGAGACTGGAGAGGTAATCCAGTCCACTGCTGTTGGGCTGTTGTGCGTGGAAGGAGCGCAAATGAGCGAAACACCGACGTCGAGCGCCGCGAGGCTGGCGTTTCCGGTTTGCGACTTCACCTCATCGACGATGAGCCAAAGCACACTTCTTGCTCCAAGTATCGCCAGAGCTGTGAATAGTACCCGATGAGTGTAGTTCGGTGCTGGTGATGATGTCCAAGTGATAAGCGAATGAACGAAGGTTTTTACTGCATGCCTCAGTTTACCGCCTGAAGCTGAGGTCCAGGATTCAATTTCGGCGGTTGTACAGTACGCTGTGCGCTCATAGCCTAAGTGGGGCTTCAATGACTCGAGCAGAAGCGTTGCATTTCCGACTGAAGGGTATCGGCGTCTGATACTTTTGAGAGACTTCTCGAGTCGACTAGAGACGATGCACAAAACTACGGCATGCATGGCTTGAGCATCTCCTGGCAGGGATGCTGGGCGGACTAGTTTATCGAGGATCTGCATGGACACGTCCAAAAGACCGTGGACCTGGTCCAAGGCTTGGCACGTTATCCAGATTATCGCTCCGACGAGCGACGGCTGTAAGAATGTTTCTGAAAGATCTGTGTAGTCGTTAGCGAGTCTCCAAGAGGATATATGGGCATAGGTTTCGAGGCAATATTACAGTCTAGCGCGCCTTTGACCGTCTCGATGCTGATCACGTCCGACGCGCAAGCTGTAACTATCTGGCTGAAGAGAGTTGGCACGAGTAGATAGAAATCTTGTGGCCGACACGAAGACATGAGCTCGTCGCTAATGCTACCTTCGGGATCCAACAGACCACGGATCCATCCACCAAGGTGGTTGCTTTCATCTTCAGTTAGTTCTTCGAGCGGCTTGTCGACGCATTGTTGTCGAAGAAGCTTGGAGACAAAGGAGTTCGTAGGTATCCCAATGTCCGCATCTGTGAGCTCGTGGCGATGGATCATGGCAAGAACTAGGAGAAGGATGGCTCCAAACTCATCGTATACCGGCTGGTATTCGCCTGGTCGAAGTCAGCACGATTATGCGCCTCACTGCTCTGCCTAGCCTGACACACCTTGATCGTCTTCATATCTCCAAGCATCAAGAAGCTGGCACAGTGGTTGAAGCACACTAGCAGGAGATGTGAATTGCAAGACGACATCGATTGTTTGAGGCCTGCGCCAAAGCAGGTTACAAATTGCTTTAAGGGACATGGTCTCTTTCGTAATACACATGTTTCGGATCACCTGTGACATCAGATTGAGTCGAGTGACGCAGGATTGGATTTTTGGTAGTTACCTCTGTCAATGCCGCTACGATAGCACCCGCATTGCCATCCACGCTTTCCATGTCGTTCATCAACTCTTCTACCCTTTCAGAATTCCCTACACACTGAGTGATGAGATCTTCCTTTGTATATCGTCCGCCAACAGGAAGATTGGACACCGGGGGCTCGCCCAAAAGTCGTTCGATACTTTCTTCGGGGATAAGCCCATGGAGAGCACACGCAAACAGAAAGTCCTGACGAACATCGGAGAGCGCGCCGCTGGTGCTCATCATGTCAAAGCTCTGTGAAAATGGGGGAAAGGCGTTGGCGTCTATCTGACCAAAGGCCTGGCCGATGCAGAAGTCCACGGTCAATGGTGGGAACATTGCCATCGTCATGGGTCCGAGCAAAAGCGGGACCTTATTGACGAGGAATGATCTCATGGAAAACATCGCTTGGCTTGATTCGCCCCTATACATTGCGCAGGATAGGATGTCGAAAGAAGCGATTATGAAGTCCGTGATCATGGACTGGGCGTCCCCCTACGACTACTTAGCTTCAAATGGGGCATGTGAAGGGGTTCCTTGCCTTGTAACGCATATGAAGGTAATTCAGAATCAAATTGTCATCAGTGAGCGGACGACCGACTAGCTGAGCATTTCAGTAAGGGTTCCGAGAAGAAGCCATCCTTTGCCTTACCACCGCGTTAAGGAATACGAAGAGACCCGCTCTGCTGTTTATCAAAGGTAGGTCCACTACGGCCTGCATCTGTGAACCTGCATCTAGACTGTGGCCCACAGTGGTCATGTTGAATCCATTGGAACTTTGGTCGAATAATACGGTATGCTGTTTCCAGACCAGTTCGAGACGGTGTGCGAGCTGAGCCGATGTCTGTGATAGCAATGGTAAGAATAAAGCTACTGATTGTGCCAATGACTGCGAAGCGTCTGCCTTACGCCTTTAGTGATATTCTTGGATTGGGTATAAAGGCATCCGAGAAATAATGAATACAGCATCAAAAGGTGTGTAATAGAATATGGAACAGACGTCGGGTATACATTGCGCAAAAACTACCCAGTAAGGAAGCAGCGAGACTCACCTTTCGGATACGACCCATCCAGGACACTGAGCAACTTTGCGTTCTCCGACGTAGCGAGAAGTAGCACTGCAAAAGCTTCTCGTACCAGTATAGCTTGCGGTTGCAGCTGTTGGGCGCTACCAGTGACGGCCTGAATCACTGAATCCGTCGCGCTTGCATTGACCATGACGGACATCCACTGGGACAGGATATACATCGTCTGCCTGGCCTCATCGACAGTCCTGGGTCTCTCACCATTGCCAAAGCTTTTTGCGATTCGATAGAATAGATTCTCCTCCACCTCAGTGGGGTTCCTCCACTCTCCGTTTGACAGCTTTTGCCCGGCTTCGTCAACATCCATTTTCGTTGCATTGCCCGAATAACCTTTCAAAAGAGAACTCAGCAGATCAGGAACGCTGATGTAATTCCGATTCAGCAGAATGTCAAAGTAAACAAGAACTAGCGGGTCCGCCCCCGAATAAGTGCTTGGGTGAGTCCTCAGGAGCGTATCTGCCAGTCGACTACCTTTGATCGCTGACCGCTCGGCCATCTGCCCTACAAGAGTTTCGAAATTCTCTGCCCGTATGCGCTTGTTGAGGCATTGTCTGAAGAAGATCGACCATTCATCCTTACGGTCCATAGCGTATTAAGATATCCAGACACCGCCCCGGCCACATGTAAATCCAGGGAGGAGATAATAACCCTTAGAGATAGTCCGTGCAAACGTAGGAGCCTTCAGGTATAATGATAAATTGATGAAGAGGCTATTTTTTGAGACACAAGGAGTACTCAACGAGCATGGATTAATCGATGGTGCATTTTGTACCTAACAATCTTCGAAGCGGAGGAAGGCAACGGTTGAAGTGGAATTCGTGGATAAATATTGGAGCCGGATAAACGTTACTGCGCCCCGAGAACAAAGATCCACTTTTTGGCCCGCCGGTAGACACTGTAAAGTACCATCAAACTCACTCAGCTCAGACTCTGAGACTCACCACAATAAGAACTAGCATGCTGCGCCGGCCTCACCATTGCTGAAGCTGGCCAGCACTGAATCGCCTTGTTAGTGGTGTCTCCTCTTTGAAGCGGTTGGGACGGTGACTCAGCTGCCTTTGGCCGTTTGAAAGCAAGACCAACCTTTGCACACGCCCCTCCAGCCATAACTTTGAACTCACTCTCCGCCTCGGGCACAACGACACAACTACAAAGGCTCCATGTTGGTCGCCTATCATGTCCAACTCCCTGGCCTCCGCGATTTCGGTTTTCCTTGAGCAGAGTGGCTCGTGAATGGTTTAGATTCAGCAACTTTTTTACTTCACGTTCTTTTCTGTCTTGATCCGCTAGGTTCAGGCATTATTCTGTGGAGAGTGCGGCGTCCGCGTCTGGGTCTGGGGCAGCAGAGACGGTTTACACATTGCACACGATGGTCTCGGCGCAGCCGGCGGAGCGTCTCCCAAAGCCGTCCTTTGCAAAGGTACGTGTTTCTTTTGCACGAGAGCCGCCGCACGGGGTACGAACCGCTTCATGTCACTTCTCACTGACAAGTATCTAGGTGGCTGCCTCTCGTTACCCCACTTCATCTGTGCACAAAGCCGCAACGGACCCAAAAGCTCATGAGCAGATCTCCAGATCGTCTATGGTCTCGCAGAGTGATTCGGGCGCTGCTTTGACAGTCGAAGCAACCGAGCCTTTGGATATGACTTCGACGCCAGGAGCGCATAACGATTTGCCCCTGGCTGAGCCACTTGCCGCTCAGACCTCGAAACTTGACACCCAAGTTATCATTCCTGAACCAGCCTTACACGGAAACAGCACCATGGAGGGCGTCAAGGATGTTTCGCCAAAGGTCGGCGCCTCCGAAGATAGCAACACGCAGCTATCGTCATCCGACAGTTCAGCGAAATTGACGAATCTGGATGTCAAGAGCGTGGCTTCTGGGACAACCTTTGCACTAGACGAGAAGGAATCCCTCCGCCCCGATGACAGTGCCAGTACAAGAGCCGTCGAAGAGGACGAATCGTTGAGCCCTGCTGAGAATGCTGCCCCTGGATCTCGACTAGGCTCGGAGACAGACGGACGTGCATTTCGGCATCAATTACATGAAATATCTGCGATAGATCCTTCAGCGCAACGTGGTAACCTTGCAGTTCCGTGGCAACATCCTGCGGCCCAGAATGGGCGGGTATCTTTTGTCACAAACTGCATACCGACGAGTAACGGAACCATGCCAATGACGGACGAAATGACGAACGGATATGTGGCGCACGTCAAGACGCCAGTGCCTGACGAAAAGCTACTGGAAGCCCTTGAATCTCCTCGAGACCGTGTGTTTGTGTTGAAGCTTGAAAAGGATGTCATTGATTTCCTCTCGAACTCTAGGTAAGCAACAGTGGACTCCTTCCTTGCATATCTAACGCAGCAAGCAGGGAGCCGGCATTAGAGCTGCCGCAGTCAAATTCCTTCCACAGAATGCTTGCGCACCGACTGGCAGACTACTATCTGCTTGGTCATACTGTCGACAATACAATGGGTGCTGTTAGACTTCATAAAACTCCTTTTTGTAGGATGTAAGCGAGCAGTTCTGGATCTCAAGAAGATCGTGTTGTTGAATCTAACGTGCATAGACCACCCCCGGTTGGTACGCTGTCTCGTCCACCGAACCTTGCGCAACCACCTGCGCCAGTTGGCCCGGCGAGGAAGATTATGCGGCGGGAAGACGTACTGCAGGCTTCCGGGTCACCAGGTGATGCTGGCGTGAACACTGGAACTACGTCGAAGACAACCTCAGAAACTGGTGGTGATAGTAGCAGTGATGGTGGCCATCTCCCTTCGAACGAACCGAGAACCAAAGCAGCGCTTACCAGGGAAGAGAGAGAAGCGAAGTACAATGAGGCCAGACTCAGAATATTTGGGGACGCAAAGGAATCAGAGCCGTACGAAAATGGTTCAGACGAAAAGGACGTATCCAGGTCAAGTTCTACAAGTGGAAAGAAAAAGGGCAGAAAGCAGAGGAGCTATAACGACGACGACTTCGAGGCGCGTTCACAGTACAATGCGTATTATCCCTCACCACTGGGTATGGGAGGTTATCCTGGTGAGGCAGCTTATTACGGCGCATACCAAGGACTGGCACCCACCTCACCCTTAGCGGCTGCTCCCCAGAACTATTCACCGCAGTCCTACTCTGCCAATGCTTTCCCGAATCTTGGTCAAGCCGATTTGTCATCACACATGCTTTTGCCGTCCCAAAGCTTCAGCTCAGGTGTTGTCAATGGTGGTGCCGTGGCATTCACGGCGGCCCAACAACCCGGCTACGATCTTTCAGCAGAGTTTCAGCGGGGAATGCAGTCCTTTCAGTCATCGACTATGACGCCTCAAGGTTTCACAGGTCTTCCTCCGCAGCCTGCAAACATGTTTACGGATAATTTTGCTTTACCACCGCAACCGATGAGCCAGCCTTTTGTCCCGGTCTCTGGTGTGACGAGCTATCAATACCCTCAATCCCACATGGCAATATCCAACTTCTCTGGTCACCGCCAATCATCGGGTTCAACTCGGTTGCAGAGTCCACAGCATTTCCCTCAAATTCCCGGCTACGGACACCCGAATCAACCCCCGCATCGGAATCATTATCCTCATCTCGGAACGTTTGGCCGCCCGCAATTCAATCCACAGAGTCAAGCATTCGTACCCACCGGTCAATCCTATCAGCCAGCAGCACAGCCAGCCTACGCCACGCCTCTAGTCTTCAACGGTGGTGCACATGGTCAAAGGACGAGCCCGTCTCACCGGCAAATGCTTTCTAACTCATCGGGTCCCATTTTTGGATCGTCCAGAGTCAGCCAGAGCCCGGTGTCGGTTCCGCGAACGTCAGCTGCAGGCCCTTCCCATCCCCTTCCGCAACCAGTCGTCGCGTCAACACCCAATCAAAGCAGCATAGCGAAATGGGGCACTCCCGCCCACTTGCCGCCTAAACCGCCGCCTCCTGCATCTATGCAGCCTTCGGCAATCGAGGCCCAGCGGGTTATGTCGTCGTTTCCACACCCCGCTTTCGGGCACTATCCTCCTGTCGGTAATCCCAATCCTCCCATGAGTCATGGAGCTACTGGTATACCTAACGGTAGGAATATGGGGTGATCGATTCGACATCAAACCTTCAGCCAATAGTGGTCAGGAGAGCAGTACTCGGATCTGAGGGCCTCATGGGGCGGCATTGATAGAATGCATGGAGCTTTAAGCGTGAAACGGCTTATCTTAGGTTCAGACGTGGCGGACGTGTTGGGGCAGTCTCTTTGTGTGTAGAGTACAATAACGACAAAATAAAATTGATGACTTCTACG
>QQTW01002860.1_pt1 | contig 12666 bp, 16 predicted proteins | sample 1904831 | NCBI WGS metagenome assembly QQTW01 (sample SAMN09435610, study PRJNA476489) | Subsurface metagenome, whole genome shotgun sequencing project. | reverse complement strand
GACGGTTGCCTTATTACATTCTTTACTTACTCTCCACCGCAAATTCGAAGTTCCAACTCGGAGGTCGCGCATAAATGATTCGCTCCACTCCGTCGCTGATAGAAATACTGGGTTGTATGCACAATGCTGATACGGCCAAGTCCCGCGCTTTTCAAGCGCTCAGTTTGGAAAGGTACGTCCATTGTTCTCGATTGTCGCATCGTGGTTGCGGATGCGTTGCGTTCTTCAGCGTGCCCCAATCCGGATCAATCGCAGTCATACCAAGCAGAGCGATGAGAAGATGAATGTGTATGGAGGGCTAGCTTTCGAAACCTGCGGACACTCTTCACGTTGTATGCCTATATGGAACACAATGCAGGCCTCTACCGCTGGCACCTCCAAGCCAAGGTCAAGGACGATATCGCCATCTACCCTCCCGGGAAATCCAGTCAAGACCAACTGGAACATCTCACGCCCTCGTCTTCTTCCCACCCATCACGGCTAGCACAACAAGATTTGCCCTTCTGCTTCTGCCAAACTCGCAAGCTAACAATTTCTCACCATGTGATAGGGCCCAACATCCTTCCCATCGCCTTCCCGGCTCAAATGCCGCCTCCACCCGGCACACCTGGCATCAAGACCCGCGCCCGATCCGCCACTATCCTCCCGAATTTCGTCGGACTACGGTTCGCCGTGCATAACGGCAAGATCTACGAAGACGTTTTCATCACGGAAGAGATGGTGGGCAGGAAGCTGGGGGAGTTTGTCCTGTGAGTTGGCACCGACATTTATGATTTTCAGCGACCAAAGAGGTGTTGAACAGAGGATTTTCAGGGCTGCTATCCAACTCAAGGCCGGGGACTGACGCTTACACGCAATACAGGACGAGAAAGAGAACTGTCCACAAAACCGTTAAGCCTAACCTCGTCAAGAAGAAGTGAAGCCTGGGCTGAGGTGCAACTCTTTGGACTGGTTGGGAGACGATTGCGGATCGGCTATGCCTTTGGGACGATCCATGACCCGTCAACGAAACACAGCAGTCCAAGCAAGCAGAAGCTCGCTGTTACGTTGACGCGCCTACGCACTCGCACAATCCAGAACACTATAGCAGCCTTTTGCCAAAACTCCACTCATCCTACCCTCCTCGGACTAGAATCACTCGCAGCAGGACTGGAAGCACGAAATTTGAAACCTTTTCATACCGCCAGGCGGCTCAGAGGGGGCGTTGGACATAAGCGAAATAAGCTGCGGGAGGAGTATCTTCTATCATAAAACTTCCCAAGTTTACAGCGAGAAGGCGGCATCTCCTGTGTGGGGACTGTACTTTCCGATAGGATAGCGAAATATAGCCAAGGGGGCCATCCATCACTGTGTTCCTTTTGCATACACTACACTTCTCTCTCCCCCGGAGCGAAGCACAGACGGGCTTAGCGTTGTAGAGTAAGTAAAGAATGTAATAAGGCAACCGTCAAAAAGAGCGTGGGATACTACTTGGTAGATACTAAATATGCATCTACTCTCTGCGAGAAGTACAGTCGCCTGTCCTGGCCAGAAGAGCGACCCACGCCCACGCCCACTCCCAGTGCGTCACAATCGCATTTCATACCCCCCTTCCTTTCTCTCTCTCTCTATCTCTCCACAATCACGGAGGCAGCTGCGAGGGTCATCATGCCAGGAAACAGGCCCCCCTTCCCTCGCTTTTCCGCCCGGGTAAAGGCCAGGTCTGGTTGATGTAGATGAGGCTGGTCATCTATCATAGTCCCAGTGATGCCGTGTTTTGTATTTTTGTTAAATTGCGAGGTGAAGCTCTGCCCATCCATGGGGCCGTGGTGTCGTGTGTATATGCGTATCCGTATCCCTCTCCACCAACGCCACCATATGCAAGCCGTGACTGATGCAGTGTGAGAACGCCGCTGCCTGCCTCCAAAAAAAATACACCATGCCCGCCGGTAAGAAGATAAGAAAGGCAGAGCCCATTCAGCGATAAAACTCCCCCCTCCTCACATTGACCCCGTACTCGCCGACGGCCATGCCCAGATCCTCCATTGTCAGCACCGTCCTCCCCTGCCCACTGCCGCCCATCCCGCCGCCACCGTATCCCGACCTCGCCACACCGAGTTGCGCTCCAGCTGGTCCCCCTCCTCCTCCGCCGCCTCCTCCCTTGCCCCCGGCTTTATCTCCGCCACCAACAGCGCCTCCCGCGGCGACTCCCGGCGCAGCGCCACCGGGTAGGATGGGATTGGTGCTGCTGGCGGTGTTGGAGGCGCGGATGCGCGAGTACTGGTACGCGTCGGCGGCGATGTCGGCGATGAATTTTTGCGTCGCGAGCGCGAGCAGGCGGGCAAGCGGTAGGGGCGTCGAGTTCGTGGTGGTGCCGGTTGGGTCGGCGGGGTTGGGTGGCGGGAGGCCCGAGACTGTCAGGTAGTGCGATGTCACGGCGTCGGGGATCTGGAGTTTGGTGAGATGGATGGATGGTTAGTTTGGTGAGGTATGGAGAGAGGAGGGGGAGACATTTGAGAATGCTATTGTGGGGAGGATGTGGGAGAGCGTACGATAGGAGCGTAGTCGTCCATCTTGCTGAGAAATTCTCGTAGCGAGGCATCTTTTCGGCTCGGGGGTGGGCCGTGGGAGCTGGAGTTAGGCTGTTGTTCTTGTTCCTGCTGCTGGTGTTGGGTATCGGTTTGGGTGGTGGGCTCGTGATCGAGGGTTGAGGAGGAGGTGTCTTGGGCCTGTTGGGTCTGAGGGTCGCGGGTGCTCTCGTCTTCCATTTCGAGGTCTGCGTCGAGATCTGGGTTTCCTGCGGTGGAGGGAGGGAAGCTTGAGTCGAGCGTCGAAGAGGGATTTTGGGTTCGATGGGGTTGAGTTGAAGGGTCCGCCATCACGAAAAGGTAGATAGTAGGTGGTAGGCAATAGGGCCCGGTCAGAAGGATCTTAGTTGATAGTGAGTGGGCGAAGAGGGGACGATCTAGTTGTAGTTGTTGAAGATTGATATTGTGTACGTAGTAAATGTCATTTTGCCAAGTAATGGGAAATGTGCCCCAAGCTCACCACCTGTCTGGGCCCGAAGCTTGGCGCCAAAATTTATGAGACTTCTCAGATCCCCTTCCTCTCCCCCCCTTCTTTATTCCCCTATTTCTCTACCAATACTCACTCAAATTTAGGGAACAATGAGTTCTGAACAGGAAAATAGACGGCGCGTCTGTCGAAAGTCTTATTCGATAGATCCTCCCTCTCCTGCGGCCTCGCGAACGCCAAAAACGATGCTCGACACGCCGCGCCGCGCGCGCCTTCTCGCCGACGCACGCCACACAGCTGGCAAACTACCTCGTACGAAGCTATTTAAGATACATAATGTATCTAAAGCAACTGGCTATCGAATCATCAAAAAGGGTACTGCGCGCCGCAGCCAGAAAATCTACAATCGAGGTCGAAAACAAGTACTTGCTCTACATGAGTGCGAAGCAATTGAGGCAGTCGAGGATGTCAATTTTGGCTTTGCTTCGTCGAGCCACTTTAGGATGGCAAAGACTATTGGTCTAATTAATGACTTCGAACGCGCGATTCAAAGAAATATGAAGAATTTTGGCGTGGAAACGTATATGATCGCTCAGAAAAAAATGCTCTCTCAAGCGCATATCGAAACCCGAATTATATGAGGATTTAAACGTCGATATTGACAACTAGATGCATTTAAGAAGTATAGATGATGCGACGAGTCTCATTTTGTCACTTGTTTATAACGACAAGCTCGAATTCATCGTCGACCGGGTTTTGAAGCTCGAAATGCTCTCTCAAAGACCCAATTCAAGCTCAAGCGTCAAAATCAGTCAGTCCACGTATACGCCGTTATTAGACTTGATTTCAAGGGTCAACTCTACTTCTATATAGGCTCTGGAGTAGGAGGGCGCTTTATTCAGTCTGATTATATGACTATTTTGGAAGAAATCGTTGCTCCCGATTAAGATAAGAATTGTGTTTTGATCGAGGATAATGACGGATCTCATGGCACCAAAGACAAGGGCTCTAACAAGATTAAAGCACTCAAGGCCCGTCTAGAGATCAAATAAGAGATGAATCCTGCTAATTCGCCCGATCTTAATCCCATTGAGACCATCTGGAGGATAATAAAGCAGCGCTTGAAGTCCAGAGGGGTCATTTTCGAAGAAGCCGTGCTGCGTCGCGCTATTCAAGAGGAGTGGGATAAAATAACCCTTAAGGAGATTAATAAGGCTATCTCAACGATGCCAGATAGAGTAGCTGCTCTAAACGAGCGAAATGGGCGCCCTATCCCCTATTAAACAGCCGTGTAGCATAGCAGAAATCTGAGAAGTCTCATAAATTTTGGCGCCAAGCTTCGGCCCGAAGGCCCGCTAACTAGCTACTAGTACTACCTATTACAACTAATAGTATTATCTAGGGTGAGGTGCTATAAGTGTTGCTCACCTCTAACTTGTTAATTAAGTGGTGCCTATTCTTTCGCAGGCAGCCTTTTGGTGGTTAGGTGGTCTACTGGCATCTGCAACCAAGCATTTTACCTGTTCAGAAGATTCAGGATGAGCACTATCATATCTTCAGACCGATAATATGTCTATCAATTATAATTATGCTGGCATTACGAGATGAATCCGTCGAGCCTCTATTGATACATCGTGTTACTGTGCAGTGTATGAATCATGAATCACAAAGTATATGAAGTCATGAACGCACCTACGTTCATACTCCCTCTTGAGTCTTGAGACACGTGAACAAAGCATGGGCTTGGAATTGTTCCATGCACTCACTTTTTAAGTAAGAAGTGGACGCTGTACGGCTATGCTGAAAGGGATATTAACCGAGAGCAAGAGAATTCTTCAACACTCAACGGCCACTGAGTCATGATACAGCTCGTCCCATCTTCAGTGAAGAGACGTTCTTGTATCTTCATATGAATCTATGGCAAAAGAATCAGAGGACGCTATGTTGCACTGTCTGAACGTGCGTCACGAGAAAACCATAAGAGCATCTGCATTCTTCGCGACCGCTGGCTGATCGTTATCGCATTCACTGTCTTGCGAAGAGATATGCTCTTGCATCCTCTTGAGTTGAACAGCTGAGGAACAGACGCACGCCCTACAGCTAGGGTGAAATTTTGAGCAAAGAGCCTTGTTAGGAGTGTTGGCTGAAATGTGGCTGCTGCATAAAGCCAGTTACGTGATGTGGTAATTCCTTTTTTGTTCATCTTGTGCTTCTGCTAGTGCTGGTGCACGTTCAATCACTGAGGTCCACATCCTTCAACCAGTCGTTCCCATTTCGTGAGTAGTTGTACCCATCTGGCAACTCCTGCAAGTACGTCTTAGGTTCTTTCCAAGCAAACCCGTGTCTCTCCCTCCACTTCTTGATGTATGCCAGTGGCTTGTCTCGTTTGGTGACCATCCCAGTACTGAAGTCAAGGTCTTCGTGCATGAGAGTTAGAGTTGAGGCAATGAGAATGTACATGAGGCTTTCAGCATTTGTGAACGTATTATTGGCATCTGGTGATTGAGCGAGCGTGGCACATTGCACCTCGCAGTAGACGTCAATGAGACTTTCTGACGGATAGCGTTCCTGAAAGTAAACATGGCAGTACTCGCGAGCAAGCTTATGATCCTTGGCTGGAACTCAAAGATTAGTCAATTTTGTTGCTAGGTATATCTTTGCAAGGGCAATGAACTGTGGACACTTACTGTCCAGAAATGCATGCGTAGCCTCGTGCGTTGCAGTCCCTGTCACACTGGTTCCAATATCACCCATCAACATGCCGGGCTTAACGACTATATTAGTGAGGATTTTATTGCCAAATGGCCGGATATCATATTGGTGAGGAAAGAAGGTGATAGCTCGCCCAGACTTGCAGGTGAAGGCAAGTTTCAAGCCGGCCTCGTCAGATAGGTACACATGTATGAGATGGTTCCCATATCCGTCTACTTCTCTTGGCTGCAAGATTCGATGCATGCAGAAGTCCATCTTGGGAGACCACTTCTGAGTGTCAAATATGCCTAAGATATGCTATTAGCATCAAACAATACGTAGCGTACATGAACCATCAAACCCGCAAGCCTCGCAGTATCTTCAGTGCCCGTATAGCGATAGCAGATGTCTTTGGCTTCCTGTGTATGTGCAAATCGGGTGAAAAGAGTATGCGCAGCATGCCAAATAAGTGGCTGCTCATGCTTGAAAGAGATTTGTGTTATCAATAGTTGAGCTCTCTGCCTTTTCTTGTATGGCTTTTCACAATCCGGACAGTCTTTGTCAAAGATTGACACAGACATTGCAGTACAAACGTATGGTATTGGCAAGAGCCTGAATTCTTGGGGTAGGAGGAGTATATGACTGGATGGCTTGTGGCTATCCAGGGAAAACACTCAAAATGTAGCAATACTCCCTAGCATGGTGACAATGACCAGCCGCCCAGTACGGCTAACAGCTGTCATAAATGAAGCAATACCTCTCGTGAGCAGGCCAATTTGCGGCCACCTAGTGGCTAACTAGAAGGCCAATATAATTGTCTGCTGCTTGAAGAACAAATCAAGCTATTGCTTGAGAACAGCCTCTTTCATTCGTAGTAAGAGTTGTACCTAAGCTAACCAGCCAATTCATGTCGTAAGATGCTATCGTTACTCTTGCCATTTGGCCGCTCCGAAGCTGGCAGAAGCCGTGATTTCAGAGAACGAAAGAGACCGATTTCTGTGGATGTAATACATGGGATATTTTGAGGTGTCTGCAGCAACAATTTATCTGATATTTGCGGAAGTTGCTATTCGAGGCTTTTGGAAGCCTGCCCGGCCGGCAAGGGACGTGTACGGCTTTGATCACCAACAAGTAGGGCATGTCCAAATGGCAGGATGCGAGAATCAGTATACGGTGATAATAATACATCGTGTTGTCGGGCGCGTTAGCCACGACAACATTTTTGAAAAAGCCGACTCCATGAGCGATGCTTTGGCGATGCTCCAGCAAACTGGACAGAACATCTCCGAGTAGATATCGGAGAGTTTGATCTGGTAAGTTGGAAAGAGATGAACTGAACAGAATGATCCATCATAATGGAAATGAAGGGTGACGAAAGGCAAGAAAAGGAAAGAAAACTATTAGATTTAGCTAGTTGCTTGGCATGTCCTGCTCCAACATTTCAATGCCAAGAAAGAACCCCTATTTTAAGGAGGCGGGAGAGCAGGCCCCATAGTACTACTTCAGGTTACTAATGCCTTGCAGTTACTCAATTCCTTCTGGATGCAGAGCTTGTAGAAATACACCTTAATTGAGGAGCAAACAAAATCAAGCACCGAAGTCACCCACCGCCAGCGGTCGAAAACCTCAAAGTATGTCTCTCGGTTGTTCTCCTCCATCTGTTTACAAGCGGCACACCACATCCTGGCCCTCGACAAACAATCCGTGGTTCTCTCCTTCTCCGCTCTGTCATAAGCGATGCAGAGATTACGTTGCCTGCTGTTGTTAGAAGATCAGGCTTTGAACGCATCAGCATCGCAATTCCTGTTGAGAAATCCGTTAGCTATAAGCTAGTTTCTACTCCTCCTAAGGGCTGCTGTCTCCTTGGTCCAACAAGTCCTACTCTGAATCGTGTGCTATAAAGGCTGCCGGAAAACACAATATCAGAAACGGAGTCGGGGGTTTCTACGGGGCCGACTGCGGGAAGAGGGTAGCGGCAAGTTTTACACAAATCCTCGACCTGTATACCGTTCATAGGACATCTGATCTCATCTATACCAGAAGTCACCGACAAGACTACCTTCCCAGATATCAGTATCTGAAAGGCTTCTTCACAGACTCTTCGCCCAGGTAAGAAGAGCATTAGATAAACACTAATCCAGTCGCGTCCCTGTATAGCTGCAGCGACTGATCGTTGCCCTTCGTCGTACTTATCGCGAGAGACAAGCACGACTTTGGGAGGATGCCTTTTTGTTGCGTGGCCTACGCTTGTCACATCGTGGTCAGTACAAATCAACCGCTTTGTCTTCTTCGTCACAGTCTCTCTCGAGGCTGAACCATGCCTCCATCTTGTCTTGCTGTTTCAGTATATGTTACCGCATTACTTTCTCATCTCCTAGGAACTTCACTAGGAACTTCATTACCTTCTTCTTTGTCGATGTAACAGTGGTTTGGTCTCCCGATTTTGGCCGGAGCCATAGCCCATGACGGCTCCAGCTCTCGCTGAGTGGAAGACGTGGGCCTCGCTGTCCTTACCGTCCTCATCAACAGGGTGTCATCCTCAATGCTGTCGCGTCTTGGCTTCATATTCTGCATGAGCAAGTGCTTGCCAGGCTTCTGGGACACTCATCCGGTCCTCTTTCTCTTACTCTAGGTCATATATCTAAGATTTCCTCGCTATTACCTCACTCTTACAATTAAGATACCTCTGGCGGAGAGATTCGATAGCCTGAACCGCTTTATCCTCTTTCTCTTTCAATTCGATGTTCGGCGTTTGGGTTGCCACTGCTTCTCTGCGATCTTTCTGTGGTTGACTTGTACATATGAAGTTGAACTTCCGAGCCCCTTTGCGTTGTTCGGCTAATGCCAAAGATCCGGTAGTCACTGTCGTCTTGAGCCACCAAGTAACTGTACAAATTCATAAAGCGCTTGACTTCGACTGAGAGCCTGTCTGGTTGTTGCTATTCTGCTATTCCATTAATTGATGGTTGGGTGCTCGATTTGGTAAACTGCTCGAGCTCCTTTTCGCGTTGCTCCTTGCGTTCAGGGAGACCCTGCAAACTGATTGCAGTGCTCTATTTGGTCCTCGGCATCAATGCGTCACCTTCATCCTCTATCCACCTTTGTGACGTAAATTTTGACATTTTTCTTATTGGTTGTCGAAACTCGGCGACACATTTACCTTAAACTGGTCTGAACGAATAAAAAATATCCATTGCAGCCTTTAGCTCAGGAAGACGTCAGCTAGATCATCTCTAGCTTAGAGGTTGATTCTGATTGACATGACTCAGTGAGCCGCGCGTTCATCCGCCTCAAATCTCATCGCGTTTGCAATAATCAATTAAGTAGAATAACACCAAAATTGATGCCCGAAAGATGGATAGCTGCAAACGTGTCCTCCAACAGGCTCGAGTCTCTCCGGAAAGCTTCTTCTAGAAGCTGAGGTTGGATTAGCCTGTTCACCAACAAGCGCCCAGCTCGAATTGGTTTTAGATATGAAGTGCCGCTCACGGAAGACCCTGGGTCATCCTCCATTCCCTGTAACAAAGCCAACTGCTGCCGATACGCTCAAGCAGGTCAAGAAAGGGCTGGTTTCGTTGGTCGAGCTGAGGATCCATCACAAAAAGAGAGCTCGCGGCGTTGATCATGGTTGTAATGACGCGCTATACCTAATGTAGGGGTATAAGCAATTAAGCAGCGTCATAGAAAGAAATCCACCCTCCAGACGTTGAGATTCGTCAAGTGGCACAAAGCCGCTTCTGATTGCGATAACGGTGGACCCGCTCCAGCCCTTCGCTTTTTTGTAGCTTCGCAAGCTACCTTTACATAATCACCGATAGGAATCACCGTTCATCTCTGTTGAGAAGCTTATGAGGTGCGCCCTCTTTAAAAACATCTCCTGCTACCAAACCATTTGCTAGTAACTAGATGCGTTCTACTATTTGAAGATGCCAAAATACGCTTTGCTTGGAGCTACGGGCTCGACTGGATCAGCGATCTTGCGTTGCCTCCTTTCACAGCCACCAAGCTCTCTGGCCCTCAACATCTTCGTACGATCAGAATCGAAACTCCGCAAATTATTACCAGATCTTGAGAGCACGACCGCCTTTGAGACTAGTATTATCGAAGGCACACCAAGTGACAGTACAGCAATGCGAGAATGTCTAAAGGATGTCGACGTAGTGATGGCCTGCATTGCGTCGAACGAAAGCAAACGGGACATGTCAATCAGCTACGACACCGCCGCTGCCATTATTGACGCCCTAAAGTCGAACCGGGAGACTCAAGGTTCTGCTTACAAAACTCCAACAATAATTCAACTCCGGACCGCCTCGTTGAACCCGATATTGAGTGCTGCTATGCCCATTATCGCTCGAAAAGTAGCAGGCTTCTGCTTCCACTACGTCTACGCGGACTTGGACCGAGCTTGTAAACTCTACGCCTCATCCGCAGCAGCTTCGCCGGGGTTGTTGAACTACATCTTCATAGACCCGCCATCGATTCACGACGCCGATGGTACGAAGCCGACGGGGTACAAGTTGATCCTAGACGAGAAACAGGACAGAATGCTAAGCTATGCGGACCTCGGAGCAGCATTTTGCGAAGTGGCAGAACGGAGAAATGAGTTTGCTGGAAAGGGTGTTGGTGTCACGGCGACTGGCCCTGTGAATATGACCTGGGGAACCTTACAAGGATACATGGCAACAGGTGTCAAATCGAGGATATGGGGTTGAGTTATAGCAGCTCTGGACGTGGTCTTGTACTGCTACATGAGAAGAGGTACATTTGAAGCGAGAGAGGATCTTTCCGGAGATAGTGCTGATGCAGGCTCTTTCGTTCAGCGCTCCTTAAACATTTCTCACTCTTTGTAATCGCCTTCTTCTTTCCGGCGAAGTTATGAACCTCCTTCCCATCCCCCTGATGTTTGGTTGATCCCACGGACATCCATATCACACGTTCGGGCCTGCACGCTCATGAATGTACTATGGCAAGCGGAGAAGGCTATGTTGCATACTGTGGATCTTAACTGCTTCGGCGATTTATACACTCTTTCATCATTCGCTTTCAGCTTTAGCGCTGGGACGCCATCCTCGCGGAGCGCGTCGAGCTCGTAGAATATCTTACCATCGCATCGCCTATTCGAAGCGGAAGTACGCTAATACTAGTGAAGCAGCTTGACATGATGTCACTCTTGTCCTTGAAGTCGTCCTCCTCAAGCCTTGACCTCTGCTTGAAAGATGTCGTCCGCATGTGGCTCAGCATCTCCTCCACCCGCCGGAATATTGGCAAAGACCCCGTTCCCATTCTTGGGTCCAACGAGGTCATCCCGCCCAAATCCCAACAATTTCGACCCTGAGCGTTACTTTCCGGGCCGCGAGAAGCTCAAGCGGGTGACGTACGGTTTTAGGAATTTGACCCGGATGCCCGGCATGGAAAAGTGTTATTGGTCGCCGTGGCTCAGGCATGGAAGTTTTGGTATCGGTGCATTTTGCAGAACCTGAAGAGATCAATATGGCTACCATTGCAATTCAGCTGTAGCCTAGCGGTAGTTTTGCTGCCGCCTGTTTTTGGCCCAGCTCGCTGTCGCAATGTTGGGTCGTAGCATGTCTGCGCTTGTATCAGCTACCAGGACGGTTGTCAACTCTCGAAGGTAAAAATGTTGCTTCAAATCTAAGCCAGGTCATCGAATTTGGGAGTCACGAGAAGCGAACGTATGATGCACACATTTCTTGTTGACACCTCCTGGGGGGAAGGAATGAATTGATGTGAGTGAAACAGCTGTGTTTTAGAAAATATAGACAGATGTGCATTTTGATAGTCCAGCTACAAATGATCCTTCACATTATTCTGCCTAGCTTTGGTAAGATTTATACATGATCCTCATGCATACATATGCTGGAACGACCATGAAGGTCATGAGACTGTACCATTGCCACGAAGACATGTTGAGGTCCTCGAAACCATCCACCACCTTACCGTCTCTCACGAACTCCTCAACCCACCCTATAGTCATCCTAGCCTGAGTCAGTCGCAAGTCAACTGTCCAGAGATAGGACAAGAGACTCACATGCTTCTTTTGGTGTCGGCGAAGTTCTCGTGGTCGCCGACCAGATGTTGTTTATACCACGGGTCCTGCTTCATGCGCTTGTAATCTTCCAGACTTTTGAATACCACCTGGCTGAAGCAGTCGAAGTCTGCAACATTAGCCATCTGCGGGTCGAATAGCTGAGCCATCAGCGCCCGGGTAGCAGGTTGGTTGTGAATCTTGATGCAGCGATGAGTCAGCCTAGACGATCGGACTATCAAAGGCGGTAAAACAAGCAGCGGGTGGAGACTGGAATGCTCACTTGGGTCCATCTTTTGACACCATATTTGACCATGAGATCTTTGGTTAGGGGAGCGGAGACATTGACCATGTGGTCACGGTAGGCTTTCTCGCTCATACCTGGCTTGCGGTATCCGCAGATAGTAAGACAGAGGTGCTTGTCGTTAGTCGGACCGGAGAGCTCCGGCACCTCTGGCTCATTGAACGAGGCCATTTTGGGCTAGGCTAGTCACCTGATCTAATTATGAATGAGAGATTTTTCTTCAGTGGTTGGGGCCAGGGATGTTGTAGAAACACAAAGCGAACGCAAAGACTCAATGCTTCAGTGTTCTACCAAAGTAGCCTCAATTGCAGGATGATTTAATCGTTGAGCAAAGGGTGTACGACATCAACAGCGTCATCGCTGGGCCTTACGTCCCTCAGCATGGACCGAATCTGGAAATACGCCGACGGAGTATCCAACGAATTGCCCGACGAGTATGAGTTGAAGATTTGTCAACATAGGAAAAACTTCCGTTCAACTTAGATTTGGAATCACTGAAACAGCGGTGAGCTATTCTGTGTCATCGGCGCTTTCATTATTTCATACATATAGATCAGAGCAGAGTCACCTCTACTTCTTGATGGCATCCAGACGATTACCTTCAAATCTTGTCATACTTGGTCAAAAGCTGGAC
>QQTW01002859.1_pt1 | contig 12666 bp, 12 predicted proteins | sample 1904831 | NCBI WGS metagenome assembly QQTW01 (sample SAMN09435610, study PRJNA476489) | Subsurface metagenome, whole genome shotgun sequencing project. | reverse complement strand
GTTCTCCAGATGGAGATGCTATAGTTAGCTGTGCGGAGGCACTTCGTTGGCATCTGTTGGGGTGTGAAGACGTTGTGCCACCGGGCTTCCGCTTCCAGAAAGGACGTCTCTCTTCCTGCCGAAAGTAGTCCTCTCCATTGGCATCGATGGGACTGGACGCGCTAGAACCCCGGCCAGAGGGTGTAGGAAGAAGGTGCATGCTCTCTGTCTCTATGCATAGTCTTCGAACAGCATCCCTGGTTCCTGCAATGCGTGAAAGCAATGCCTCGGCCCTTATCCAGTTCTGCTCATCTTCAACATTGGACGAGTTTTGGGGCAAAGATTTTGTACTTATAGAGAGGCCTAGTCTGGGTGACAGAGCTTCTGCAGCAAGACGGGAAGCTTTTTGAAAAGCTTTCTTCCAGGTCTCAAAATCGGCTTGATCACTAGCCCTCAGATGCCAGATCTCTGCCCCCGAGTCGATCGACAATTCACGCGTCTTTGCATTTGCACCGATAGCAGCCAATGACAGAGGAATGGCACCTCTGAGAGCAGATGAATTCTTGTCATGGTAGTAGGATAGAGTCGATGAAGTAAAATCCAACGAGAAGAACCTCCGTGCGTGGCCCTGGTGCTTCTTGCGGCGGCGCTTCCATAAAATACCAGTATGCACTGTCGAAGCAGGTTCAACTGGTGATACTGAGCTTCTTGTATGTGGCTGTAAGGATACAGTAGGCACCGCCTGGTCGGTCACTGGAAGCGGAGGTTGTCGATTCAGCTCCTGCTGTCCAGAGAGGAATCCAAGGCCGTTCCTGTAGACTTGACTGGGTGGAAGACCCGGGCTAGTGAGCTGAGAGTGATGTGGTTGCGCGCCAAATTGAGGCGGATGTTTTGTCTCATACGTAAGAAGTACCAAGGTTGCTGTTTTAGAGATTTGTTTTGAGAATGTGTTGTCAAAGACAAGAGCATAGGTACCCGCCTCGTTCCCCGTCACGTCGTGACTCCCTTGTGTGATTTTGTCCGCTTCGCATTTGCCTATCCACGATACCTGCTTCAGCCCTATACTTATCAACTTGTCGATAACACCCGAGTGGGAGTCGACGTCAGGGTTAGGCGAAGGCGGTGCGGACGCGGACAAGGGCGGTAGATGAGGAGTTAAGCTTGTTTGTAGGCCAGGATGTTTGAAAATCCCAAAGTTGATCGACTTCTTATGTGGTTGAATGCTCCAGGATATTGTGTGCTCTGGTCTGACGTTTACCCAGCGGATGAGATAGCTCTGTATGGCGATTCAGTTGATGTTCTGATTTGTAGAACGGACCAAGCACACCTTGCTATGAATCTCCAGCTCCTCCATGCCAGCCATGCTTGCTCCACTCTCAGTAAAGTGTCATGTCGAGCTCCTTTTGAGGACTTCTGACCTCCAGTGTCTGGGCTAGGTAAAGGTGCTCGGACGTGCGATTCTGTTAGAAGATGACATGCTGTCCATTTCGCTACTAGGTTTTCAAACTCGTATCCGACAGGGAAGTTGGTAGGATTTAGCTGTATCTGAGATCGGAAAAGCCGGCAGCTCCTTCAACGTCCTTACAATCATAAGGATCCTCATTGCTAGCATTGCCAGGAATGAATCTACTATTATTGCAAACGCGGGAAATGGCTGTAGTGAAAATTAAATAACGAGCTGCTATTCAAACCTTCACATCAACTTATACGAGAACTACGTCAGTCCGCTAATGGAACCTCTCTTGCTCTTTTTGGCGGAGGTGGAACCGTCATCCTTTTTCCGTTTCACTGGGCGACCATTACCGCCCTTTGGCCGATAGCCCCCATCGTCGTCGCGCTTACGTTTGCCTCTCGAGTTTGCCCCTACATCCAATGCTATACCATCTTCGTCATAGAGATCTGGCTCCTGCTTGACAGTACTGGCCCGTTTCGAAGCACGAGAATTTGCTGGTCTTGTGCTCGGCTTCTCTGAATGAGCTTCATTGTCCTGCAAGAAGACCTGAGGTTGGTGCTTTCGAAGCCAGTTGTAAACAGACACTGGATTCTTCAACGCCATTTCTCTGTCTTTTTCACTTGAGCGCTCCCCACCACGAGCCGCCATCACCGTAAATGGTCGCGATGTTGAAGCGGTACCGTTAAGGTAGGAATCTAGACCTTCCAGGTACCGTTCTTCGTCCCGAGGCGCAGGAAACCCGTTGAGGAGGGTGTCTGCGGGGTTGTTGTCGACTTTTGAGTCGTCCAACGACGCATACGGGACCCTCAAGAGCGACGCGTACGACTTCGTAGGCTTTAGGTTTTTGCTTTGGCGTGTTGATTCCTCCATTTGACGGGAGTCAACAATGGATGTTTTACCATTTCTTGAGCTTTGGCGAGCATCATGCAGCGCTGCTGAAGGGTTGTTGGAATCAGAGAGGGTCGTTTTTTGATCATCATCATGCTCCAGTCCTCTATGTATAGTTGCGGAAGGTTGAAGATCGTAGCGATGGGAAGGTGGTACTTGCGGAGCAGCGTTAAGATCGTGGAGCAACTCGAGTAATTGACTGGCAGTAAGTTAGTAAGAACTGGGCGGCAAAGATAGCTTGGGCTCACTCGTTTTGTTCGCTTAGTCGACGTGATATGTCAAGGATTCGTTGATGTTCTCTATACAGGGTGTTGCTCTCACGCATCTTGTCTTCGAATTGGACCATAATCTTGCGATATTTCCTCCTGCGCGTATATTAGTCGTGACATAGCGACGACAAAAGACCTTACCGATAAGACTTGTACGATGTCCTCAGGGGTGGCTCCGGGGTGATGTCGACTTTTTCATGGAAAGACTCATCTTGAATGGTATCCATGATTGAGAGGAGGTAAAGGACCGTGGAAGACGCACAGCAAAGCGAAGCTTCGTATGTACCTCCAGTCTAGAACTTGAAGAATTGAGAAAGTGGACTAGCAGGCCGCAGTCAAGGTCAAATAATCGCAAGACAGAAGCAGTCCTGATATTCCACAAAACACCGGTTTATTGTTGGTTATTCAACGGCTGTTGCAACGAGAGAGACATAATGCTACCAAATTTAGTCTATCTACCACAGCTGAGCGCTAATACTAAGGTGGACTAGTGGCAGCTAATAAAAGATGCTACTAACTTCAAGTTGCTACTGTATTCTCCCCAGTCTTCACGATTTACGGCCTGAAACACGACCATATGGAGCGCTCAACCATCAACGGCTCTCAGCCAAAACTTCGAATTCAAGAGTAGTAGTTACTTCCAATTACAGGAAGCCGTGAAGCTGCGAATGGGTTATCTCAGATATCGATGGAGCTGTTCCTGCTGCTCTCACGCGAGGATGCTCCCTCAAGAAAAGTAGGCCTGTCGCGCTGTTGATGGAGAGTGATGTTTGCCTCTTCATTTACGTAGCAGCATTGCTCTCTATACATGTTCCTGTACACCTCCCACACCTATAGCTTGCAGATGTCAGTGGAGCTACATATCTCGACAGTGTTTGCTTCTGTTGATGCGTCTCAGCCCCTAGGCTATATAATATCATGTGCGCGATACTGATTCACCAGTGATCATTGTGACTTCTAGATTGCATGGCATCGCTGAAGAAGCTCTACAAGACAAGCACAATATCACATTTGGTCGGATCAGACTTTTCAATCCATTGCGTTTACCAGTTTCTAGTCGCCTCGAATTCTACGACACCATCGCCGGTCCTTCTGTAGACACAAACCTCAGCGAGCAAAGCAGCTTTGCTTCGTCCATACCGAACGTTTTGTTGTAATAAATCTTCCGAGCCGCCATCGTTTCAAGGGAACGGGTCCAAATCAGCCGGCCCGGAGTTTTGGTCGTGGGAACGGAAAAAAGAAAATCATCTACACCAGCGAACAAGTCTCATATGGATGAGATAGCTGACTCTGACACGCCGCCACAAAAGAGGCTCATGAAGACTTCTCATAGCATTCAGAGTGCCAATGGACTAGACTCTGCGAAGGTTTCCTAGGCTCCAACCCCAATTTCGAAGCCTAGGGCTCATCAAACGGGAAAGATCCTCCTGCAGTCGTCTCAGCTAACTGCTGTCCAAGCAGCTTCAAGATAATCAAAGAAGATTTGGCAACCCTCAGATCGGCCATTTCGCCGCTCAAAATTCTGGAGCGCCCAAGCAGCTGAGAGATCCAGCCCCGAACTCACTTCCCTCTTCCTTCGCTGAATCGCTTCACGTTCAAGAAAACCCCCGCGTCTTTCAGATGCTAGATCGTGGATCGGCAACAACAGACTTCACGCGAAACACCCTCACCAGGTCAAGGCAACGCCGAAGCTGGAGAGTGCACCGGCAATTGGCGTTCATGTGTACTTTCTGGCTCCACTGATTCGAACGGTTTTGGACAGCCAACCGGCATATCCATCGGTTCCGCCGATATGGCCGCAAAAGCCATCAGAAAACGCACGAAAGACCAAGGGTAGAGCTGTGAGGTCAAGGCGGCTGCCCTTGAAGGCGAGGGAAGGAGTCCCGAGCGAGTGGACCTGCTCTGGAGGCTGCTCTTCAGCTGGTTTGACGATATACGAAAAGCTGGCTTTGTCATGATGGCATGCCATAGCCAAGGAGTTCCTGCGGGACGATGCTAGTTGCGAAGCTGGTGGACTTCGGTTGCCTCAGGATTATAATCTGTGCTATGGCTGGAGTGAGTCGGTTATATACGCACCTAGATGTTGACCTTTGGAATGATTCGACAGCGAGCGAAAGATTGGCGCCAGGGATTTATGACAGTGAAGCACAACAGGAACATATGGTTCATTTCAATCAGAGGTATAGTCAATCTGGTTGGGATTCGCAATATTCCTTGTCGTCACCATACTACGGTGGGGCATTGACGAGGTTGTTATTAATACTCCCTATTCAAGCTGTGATTGCGATCTTGGTTCGAAACAACGCACAGAGAGGACGCTTACAATAGTTGCAAAGTTCTGTTCACGGTTCTTACCAGATGTCTAGTCTCTTGCCAATTACTTTCAATTGTAATCGAAATCTTCTCGCATTTGAAATTCTGGCGATAAGTCAACTAATATGAAATGCATCAGATTGGGGTTTCTGTAGACACTGAACATCTGAAAGGGTCATTAAGGTGATACCGGCTCCTCCAAAGCTGCATAAAAGACCATTATCAAAGATGAAATTCCATGGTGGCGCACCAGCCGGAACTTGAGTTCTTAACGGGATGTGTAGCGGCGTAGCCTTTTCACACAGGTGCCCACGACCCCAACTCGGAGTTGAACTTGTGCCTATAACGTAGTCAGGGACAATTGACTATGAGCTTTAATTAGTAGTAGTTAGTACTACTCGATAAATAGTAGCTACCACTGCCGTATGAATCATTAGCAGGCGACTAAGAAAGAATTTCCTCAGCCAGAACCTGAAGTACAACTATTCTACTTCAACGTATCGCGTTCCTGAAAAGCGCTCTCAGTCTCCTGCACACCTACCAGAGCAGCTCCTCTGTGTGCGCTTGCCATTCAAAACGGCTTGATAGTGCCAGTCGTACTACGGTCAAGTATCTATGGCCGACTATAATGAAGTGGTCTTAGATAAAGCACCTAATGGGAAGAAGCGGAAGAAGGACGAAACTGATGGCGACTGCTTCGAATCACTTGAGATAGACATGAATGCACCAGAGCCCGCATCCAAGAAGGCGCTGCGAAAAGCAAAGCGCGCGAAAGCAGTTTCTCACCCAAATAAACAAACACTTGGTCCTACTGATCGGAAGAAAGCTAGTAATGCGAACGAGTCCCCTCACGGAATCTGGATAGGCAATCTGCCTTTTTTTGTATCGAAGGAGGACTTGCAGGAGTTCCTGGTCAGCGATGCTGATAATGCAATTGCCCCTGATCAGATTACAAGGATAAATCTCCCACGGGGGACTCCAAAACCGGGATCTGTATTTCAGAACAAAGGTTTTGCATACGTAGACTTTCTATCTGCAGATTTGGTTGAAAAAGCGCTACAATTGAGCGAAAAGCTGGTTGGAGGCCGCAGAGTCTTGATCAAGAATTCTAAAGATTTCCAAGGGAGACCTCAACGAACTACGAAGACTGCGGAACCAAAATCACCTTCTACTAAACGTATCTTTGTTGGAAATTTGGAGTTCGACGTCACCAAAGAAGATCTTGAAAAGCATTTCAAGGTTTGCGGACCAATTCACTATCTGCATGTGGCAACCTTTCAAGACTCTGGCAAATGTAAAGGCTATGCTTGGGTGGAATTTGAGCAGCTATCTTCAGCTGAAGGTGCCATGAGAGGATGGGTGGAGATCAGTGATCCTTCCGCGAATGCTGAAGAGGAGAACAATTCCATGGAGACCAGCAAGTCCAAAAAGGTCAAGAAGCGTGTATGGGTGAGCACAATGGGAGGTCGAAAGCTGCGCATGGAATTTGCAGAAGATAAGGCAACCCGGTACAAGAAGCGTTATGGCAGAGATTCGCGCTCAGAAATGTTGGCAGATACCCACAACGGCAACCCCGAGCAGAGCGCCTCTGACACAAATCAGGGAACAGCAGGAGTCAATGGAGATGTAACAAAAGCGGAAGTGGGCTTCAAAAAACCATCAAAGCCTAAGCACTCACAGCATCTTCGTTCGGGTTATTCAGTTGCCTCAGTCCAGAAATTGACCGGGGCGATCACGGAAGGCCAGGGCACGAAAGTCACGTTTTACTGATACTGCCACTGCACTTGGAACACGTCGAGCAAGCACACTTATCACTAGCCGCAGGAGGCAGATGTCAAAACGCTACCATCGGTGTGTAACTAATTTGCAAAAAGCAGGGTGTTCTTGAGGGCAGCATGCCAAGCATTTGGAGTGGGTGAGTGCATTGAATGTCATGTCGAGACTTGAAAGCGAACCCACAATAACGGGCATCACTGCGAACATGATCGGCAGAGACTGTAGTGAAGCAGAAAATCTACTACACTGCGTGAAGAGCGAAGAAGGTTGTGTTGCAGCAGAATGGTCGCCTTTGACGACCGCCCCACCGATCCCACCTCTCCTCATCGAAGATAACCGAAGCATGTGGAGATCACTGATTGTTAGGCACCCCGATGCCATCATATTGTCCCCGCTTAAGGAAAAAGACACTTAGCAGGCTGTTACCATAGTTCGCCACTGCAGGAAGGGGGTGGCAGAGACTTCTGAAAAAGTAAGATCACGATCGATCGAGCAGCTGGTACTGTCGAAGTAGGGGCTCCCGCAATTAAACACACGAGCACTTGGTGCCAAGCGGACGAGATGTGGATCTTCAAGGCGCTCATGAGTGAGAGAATGAAAAGGCGCAAGCAAAGGACCGCTCAGACAGATCTTCATACAACAATATCGTCTGCAATTTTTATATAAGCAGAGCCGTTGGAATTCGTAGATGTGTCACGTGTGCGGTATATGGGCAGCAGACATCCTGGCTTTCACATCGTAAGCTGTTGCTGGACTAGATCGTATCATGTGGGCGGAGGTGCTGGAGACTGGAGACTGCTATCATACATTTACCAGTAGAACTGCTAGGGGTACCAGTAGGCTTACGTGATGACCCTTGCGCCCTTGGATAGGAGAACCTTGACTAATTTAACTAAGAGAACCTTGTCAGCTGCCCCTGCAAGGTGTCGGTCCAGAGGTCCTTCGGCCAAAACCGGAGCACACAAATCAATATCATAAACACCAGCCAGCAAACCGAATTCACTCTCCATTGACCGCTTTCCATTCACACCTCTTTTCGAAACAGCGCATCAGTGCCCAACCCACATATTCATCACCTGGTTTCCCCAGTTATTACATATCCTCCTCTCGCCTCCATGCATCAGCATTTGACGCGCCAACACATCTATGACACTTCCTTGCCAAAAGGTTGAGCACTGCAGCTATAGGCTATTGACAGCCTCACCTCGGACAGAATAACTCCATCTACTCGTGTAATATTTTTGCCTTCTCTCATCTCCCACTCAACATGCACGAAGATCTACGCAGGCGAGCTCTCGAGAGCAGCAAGACGGTCTCTAAGAAGGCTCAGTCCAGGCAGTCCTCCCGCACGACCTCTGCTGTAAATTCGAGGCAGAACTCGCGTCCCAATTCCAGAGCACAAAGTAGAAACGGTTCAGATGAGGAAGATGGAGGAGGGAACCTTAGCGATGAGACTTCTTTCAGGTGAGCGCTATTTCTACCCTTCGGTCTGATGTCGCCTCAAGCTGACATTGTCCACAGCATCAACTCAATAGATGAACTCCTTGCAAGCGACGACATCAACGAACAAGCATCTGACATTCAGAGGCAGGAGCTGAAAGATCGAATTGAAGAGCTGTGTGAGCGCAAGGGCAGCAGCTACAAGGGTCGAGAGGACAGCCTAGCTGCTTTCGTACGCATTATCACTGCACACCATCTTGCGGACGAGCTCTACGGTCGTGTGGCGGACCTGATTCCAGCGCTTCTTAGAAGCGTCAAGGCCGAGTCAACAGAGCGAGAAACGATACTGGCCCTGAAAGCTATTGCATTGACAATCATCTCATTCCAGGACGACATCAACTACGATGGACTATCAGCTCAACTTAAACGCATCATCAGCGATACCCAATCCTTTCCCACAAAGACTGCCGCAATCCACAGCCTCGGTACTTGTATTGCATTCTGTGGCGCTGGTGAGGAGGAGATCATGGAAGTCCTGAACTTTCTCCTTGAAATTGCGTCTTCCGATGGATCTTCCGTTGGTGCAACTGATGATGCTGACACGGTCGTTGCGGCATTGCAGGAATATGGATTTCTTACGACATACATCGAGGATCTTGAGGCCGAGTCGGAGGATGCGGTGGCCGCTTTTGTTGATCAACTGGATAGCGACAACGTCTACGTGCAGGTTGCGGCAGGAGAGAACATAGCACTCCTGTACGAGAAGAGCTACACTCCAATGGAGGAGGAAGACAATTTGTCCGATCTGGAAGAAACAGAGGACAATTCCTCTTCTGGAGACGATTGGAGCAATTCAGATGGTCCCAAGCTGGTCAAACGCTACGAAGCTTACCACAACACGTACGAGGCGCTCGCAAAGGTACAAGCACTGGCATCGTTGAGCTCTCGCAAGCTTAATAAGCATGAAAAGAAAAGGCTTCACCAGTCGTTTGCAAGCATTCAGATCACGGTTGAGAACCCCAGATCGGGCCTACAAACCAACAATGCATCACGAATGACTGTCCGCATACATCAGGAAGGCGAGATGAAAGTGGACAAGTGGTGGAAGTTGATGCGACTCAATGCGCTGAGACGGCTTCTGCAAGGTGGATTTGTGAATCACTACTTCGAGGGGAACAAGCAGGTTCTCGACACTCTACCATTGATCATGAGAGATGTCAATGTGAAGGGATTGAGGAGTCCGGGGTATGACAAGGGCAAGAAGGGCAGGTGGAAGGATAACCCGAAAAGGGCGATCCGAGGGTTCAGTGAGGACTAATTCAGAGGTATCAAGCAGATCTTGCATTACGGGGAAGTGGGCATATGATATCCATCATTCATTCTGGCGTTTATATATGAACAGCATCTCAGTATTCGGCCATTCTCACCAGGTGTCGGGGGGGCAAGTTATCGTTTTTTGGTTTAGCAAAACATCAGATACCAGACTGCATCACAAAAGCTTACACGGGCGAATAGACACACTTACTTGAATACAAATGGTCAGTATTTTTGTTTGATATCCGCACCGCATCCACTGTTGAAGTGATATTCGATCGACGTTCAAGAATCAAGGCCATCTTGGTTGAAGTGGTGAAAAAGCTTCACCACCGAAGCTGGGTCTAAACACCTGTCACAAAATAAACGGGACGTTTTTGCTACCTTGTTCAGTCTTACTGCACAGCGTGTGAATCGCTAGCATCCAGCTGTTCATTTGCTATTGGACTAAAACAGTCCGCTCTCAAATTGGAGGAAAAGAATACCTTGGGCTCATGGATGCTTCATGTCTTGATTGATCGAAGATGGACCATAGAAGCGTAGAGAGCTCGAATAGCAATCACTGCTTCTTCCAGAGCCGACCATAGATTCGAGGGAATACCGTCCATGCATCTTCCGATGTCGGGACAGCAAGCTCAATCTTCGCCCACGCTCCAGCTTGCATAATCGCGTGCTGGGTATTGCAGTTGAGGTGACAGTTGCCAACGAAAAAAGGCCAAAAGAGGTTGTACAGATCTGCGACTCCCAGGTCAGCACTCTGCGACTGCCACCATCTGAACGGCACGAAAATGACTGAACAAACATACTCTGGACGATTAGCGTTACCACATCTTTGCTCTTGACGTGCTCATACACTATGAGCTGGCCCCCCGGCTTCATCAGGGCATACAAGCGTCGAAGAACGTCATCAGGATCTGGCACGGAGCACAACACCTGTATGCTGAGGACGGTATCGATACCGCCAAGCGCTATCCCGTGCTTCTTGAGCTCGACCACATCCTCAATACCACAGGGGACAACCTCGTAGACATCTGTAAGCCCGCTCGCCTTGACCCTCTCCCTCAAAGCCTTGTGTAGATCACGATTCGGCTCCACGCCATACACCTTGGTGACCTTGGAAGTGTTGTAGCGCGGCAACTGACTGCCGATCCCGGGACCAAGCTCGAGCACAACTCCAGAGGCCTCGGAGACCAGTGCCGGAACAGCGGTTGCCCGGTCCCCTTCGGCAAACATCGGTCCTAAACACAAAAAAAAAGATCATGAACGGGGTCTGAGGTATGACTACAACTGGCGGGGATGACCTTACCCATTCGCAGCCAGAATTCGGCGAACACGGCATGCTTGACCTTTCGAATGCTGAGCAAGTCACTCGGCTTGTGAGAGACTATTCGCATCAAGGCGATCAGGGCACCTAGGCATGTTAATCCATTTGAAGGCGGGGCAGAGAAGATCGGGGGGAGGGCAGAACCATAAGCAGCGATCATGAGATACCATAGCGGCTCTACATAAGCATGGCATCGGTCTCTGAAGCGAAGATCCATCGAGCGCCGGGGTTGGTGAGATTGAGAAATTATTAAGTCAACAAGGGGAGAAAGAATTGAGTTGTAGTCAGAGGAGCCCACCTCGAACGACTTCTTTAGATTTGAGGGTGAATTTACGTTTTCAGTTTAAGTGCCTGCTTGTAGATAAGGCTGGGAAGCTCCCAAGTCGCCGGTAACAATAAACGAACGCGTCACTTGACCAGAATAAAACACATCGCCGGCGAGATATTACCACGCTGCCTGTCGAACAACACACACAATGCCACTGAAAGGATGAATGACAACTCCTACGCGTAGCGACGCGTCATTACCCCTTTCAGCCTACTGCTGTGTGGTTGGCTTGGCAAAAGCAACGGCATTTTGCTAAAAACATGAGCAATTGTGACATGTCCCAGCAAACATGTCTTCTTCAAACAGTATAATGCGCGAACATGTATCAAAAGCTCAGAGAACATTTCAAAGTCCTACGGGCTACCCTGAATCCTCATCTCGGACTCGAAGCGCTGGCAGCCGAGGGTGTAGATGTCAGCTTCATCGACCTGCTGAAAGAAAAACGGGGCGACTATTTCCTCCCAATGTCAGAAAGCCGTCTGCAGACTCTTGACCAGCGGCCTCCTTTCAGCCTGTCGTTTTCCATGGAAGAGCCTCGGTGGAGTTATGGCGACGCACTCATGCTCCTTGATAGCTTGGGTGACCAGCTTCTCGAATATGATGAAGAAACTCTCTTTCGCGGCATTGATGGCACCAAATGGCGTCACAGAGGGTCAGTTGGTTGTGTACTTCACACTACGTCAACTTTAGTCTGACTTGGTATGTAGAAGGACAGGTCCAATGGAGCGTAGGCTCCACGAACATGGTAATGGCGGCATTTCTGACCCGACTCGCCAACACGATTGGGAGCTCGTCTGCGCTTTCGACACAGAATTTCTGCCTCATGAGATGTATATGTCTATTCATGCTGTACCAAACGTACACGGTCCGTTGAGAAGTGAGATGATGATCATTCCTGGGTTGATCGGCCAAAGGATCAAACGACGCCGGTTTAGCGATCAAGAGACCTATCCAGTCAGTTTCCAGGCCCTTCTACCCCGTTATGGCAAAGGCTGATTCTAACTCTGCCCAGCTCTTGATGCTCTCGGTCATCGGGCGAGATGCCAGGATTATCCAAGCGCATATCTGCCCCAACGAGCAGCGGCTCAAAGTCCGTTACAGTCAGCTATTCGACTTCAGCCACTACACTACAACCCAGAGAGACCTCTTTATTCGCTGGCTCATGAGCGATCCCATCACAGAGACAAAGCCCCTGGCAGATGTAGAGGAGCGGCCGACGACTCCAGAAGGCACCACTGCCCCGCAGCTGAAAGCGTCCGAGGCAACGAGCAGTCGACCAAGAACCCTGTATTGCCAGGAACTGACCATTGTCGCTCCGCGCATGTCTAGTACGGCTGCGATCGTGGTGGCATGATCTACAGAGCGCATATTTCCTTATCATAGCTAGGCGTTGGGGCAATCAAAGGCATTTTCAGGGAGAGTAAAATGAGATCATGGTTTACATAGTCAAAAGAACGGATAATGAGAAGTACCTCCCTCTATTAACAGTAACGACGTAGGAGAAAGGGTAAAGAGAACTACAAATAGTAGAATAGTATTGAAATGCCAAGCAATATTTTATCCACTGCGGATACAACTCGAT
>QQTW01002858.1_pt1 | contig 12669 bp, 11 predicted proteins | sample 1904831 | NCBI WGS metagenome assembly QQTW01 (sample SAMN09435610, study PRJNA476489) | Subsurface metagenome, whole genome shotgun sequencing project. | reverse complement strand
TATGTAGGAAATACAGTGACTTATAGGTGCCTGTAGAGAAACTGATCCGAGGATCAGTTTCTTCAGGTCTTTTGAATTATGACTACAGGCGTGATTCCTACAGCTATCGCGGGTCAAGACGCCAAGCATCTAATTACGTAAGCATGCGCCAATTGACCTCTACATTACTCAGGGTGCCTCGATTTGAGCTGTTAGCAGGGCTGTGATGAACTCGGTAATCGTGTTCAATCAATGGATGATCAATAGGGAGGGTGTTCTCCCATGTCCATCTGTTCAATTGTGTGTCGCCGAGTAGCGCATCACGGCCTTTCCTACAACCACGATCATATCTGGATCAGCGATGAAATTCTTTCGGCCGCACTACATCGCTTCTCACTGTCGAGACCCCATAGGCGGAATGGGAGCTCAGTGCCAGGTCCTTTGGAGGCCTCACGAAGGCTCGCCAAGCGACGAATGATGGGATTGACCATGGCAGGTGGTGGGGCCGGCTTGGATATAGGAGCGCTCTTTGGGGTTGATGGAGATCGGAGCAATAGACCTTGCCAATGGCAAGCGCCCGCAGTCCCAACTGACTCGGAAAATAGTAGTATATCCCTACTCGGTGCAACTGGTTTGCTCTGACTAACGCGCCTGCAGAATCCCTGGCAATGCCCTCCTGGCTAGCCGAATCTCCAGTCTGTCTTGATGAGCCCCAGTTGAAAGCCCCAGTCCATTTCGATGAGCCCCAGTTGGAAGCTCTAGCGCCGGATTGGTCGATTGATCGGGCTGCACGAAAGAGGGCCAAGAAGCGAGTAAAAAACGAGTTTGATGCTCATTACAAGACTTGCTTGAGAGGGTGTGAAACCCTACAAGATATCGGGAGGCTGCCCAAAATGCCCGATATAGACATGGAAAGGGTACTTCAATACAGCAAGCTAGCTTTCGAGCACTTGATGCTCATTAATTCGAATCAGACAACGCTCATCGCTTTTCTTGAAGATCCGGTGCTGAACACTGCCGCTGCCATAAACCTTCTCACCTACGTCACGCATCTGAAGCAATATCATAAGCGGGCGTCGGGCTGGGCAGGACTCTGTCAGTACGTTAGGAAAGCAGTGAGACTGGGATTGTTATCCGATAGGGACATCCGCCGGGTGATACGGACGTCTAGAGCTCAAATCAAAGGTGGGACTGGTACCCGCACGTCGATGTCCATGGATGCCGTATTGATCAAAAGCATATGGGATGGGCTTCGAGAGTCCTCAGTGTTCTCCGTGGAGGCCATCCATGGAACAACTCTGAGATTAATGGTGGACAAATTGGGCAGAGAAACTTGCAGGGAGGAGAGCTGTGCTCTAGTTGCATCTATTGCCGCAGCAGCAACCCAAGCCCAGCTCGCTACAATGAACAGAAGTGTTGGATCCTTCTTGCTTGCTTGGGTTGAATCTTGGGAGTTTGAAGGACCTGATGGCAAGGAGCCGCATCAACAATATGGGGTTGTCCCGGGACTGGCCAGATTCATTGATGACCTTCCTCAGCAGCTTGTATGCTCTTCTCTGACTACAGCAACCTTGAGCCTGCTGGGACTCAAAAAGGACCGGGAAGTCGAGCATGCAAGTGTGATATCATGCTTCCGACTTTGGATGAACTCATTGTGTCAGTCAACGCACTTCAAGCAATCGGTCTTGGGCAGTCGGGCATGGGATGTCATCGAGAACTGGTTCATAACTCCAAAATGTTCAGGGTACCTCAGCATCTACCTCCAAACCCTTGACGATATTGATCAATGCAATTTCATTATCCGTCATTATGCACAGCATCATTTGCAAGTCTACAAATCGTTAAATCTAGACGATGTTCATTCTGCTATTGTTGAGACTTTCAATGAGCGCGTTGCTGCTCAAAGCAGTATGCAATGCTACAGCAACCTCATCTTCGCATTGTACATCCATCGACAGCGGTATAATCTCGCACTTCATCTCATGTTCCGGATATTGCGGGAGACTGGTCGCTCAGATACAGTCATTCAGATAATAGAGCATTTGACGGCCCTTCAGATACCTCTGCCAGCGGGCATGTTAGGGGAAGAGACTAGAAGATATTGCCTGACTAGTACTCGGGTCGCCCTTCGCATATTTGAGCTAGACTGGCATCTTCAGCTGGACGTGTGTCTCGAGCTTGCTCTTGCGCTGATCAATGATCCGTTGTCACATCCTGATACTGCCTTGCGATTCCTCGAACACCACCGCAAGGCAGCACAGGTGAGGCCAGAGCGCGGCCATCCTTATCCCGTGGCAAGAACTCGCCTCTTGCATGAGATGGCCACAGCCTTTGCCCATGCAAGTCATTTGAGCCCAAGGCAAGCGTTCCGAAAAGTGTATCGATGCTATGTGTTCCTGAGCCGGGATGGATTCCTCATACAGGCGCAGCTAATTCGGGCTTTCGTACACGCCGGCATCGTTAGAAATTTGCAAGCTGGAGAACCTGCAAGTTCTGCTATAATTGAGTGGATTCTGAGGAAGGTACGGCAGGTGGAAGGTGAGGAGGCGGAGCTATCTGCCGACCGCCTCATATACCGTTGGCGCGGGACAGTGCAGAAGGATTTACGTCGGCGGCAGCGCCGGGAAGCAGCACTGAAGCGTCAGAGTGAGCTGGAGGCTGAGGTCTATGCCGCTGCTATTCGATCCTCCAGTATAACGCACCTTATGGGCCAAAGATTTGTTTCAAATCGCATGCTTACACAAGGATGATACTGCATTATATGTTTAGGTGTCTTTCTTAGCTATGAGTCACCTACACAGTTAAATCAGTGCTCAATGTTTGATTGAGATTACTGTTTTGCGAAGCACACACGGTCACGACATAGTTTTGAAACTCACTCTTGGCCTGTAAAGTAAATTGAACCTCAGCACAGACGGATTAAGAATACTGTTGCACCAAATGTCCTCGAATGCCGACTGATTACTTTGTAGCGACTTCTAAAGATACCGAGACGGTCTAGTAGCACATCACAAGTAAATACCTAGGAAAGACAGGCTGATAGTACACGCAAAACATGCTAACAGTGCTGTTACCCCAGCCCTAAATCCCCGTGTTCTATCACACATCAACGTCCATCTTCTCTACCACCACCATATCATCATCCGAGGATAGCTCATGCACTGTAACGTACTTGCTGATTTCCTCTCTCGTGATGACCTTTTCGTTTAGTACAGCTGTCGTGCCCCTCTTGAACTTGTAACTTCTCTGCTTCTGCTCCCTCTCGTTGGGCCGAATGTAATTCCTCATCAGCGTCGTCTTGTCCTCCATAATCACACAAACATCCACATTGGATCCAGAGCCCAAGTCGTTGAATATGCCGGCTTGAATCGCATCGGATGCGAGTTTGATGGCTTCGTCTCTGGTCATTTTCTGCTTCCACTGCGTCTCAAACACTGACATTGCTGCTAATGAGCCGCTACCCATTGTGACATATGGAAGCTTATCCGTGCTACCATGAGCGTGTACTGTGAACAGACCGACACCCGTCGGATCCACTCCTGCAACAACCAGGTATGCACCGATGTGACCTTGATACCTGAAGAGGTGCTGCTTGAGCATGGTCATGCAAGTTACGACACGTGGCTTGCGGCCTGTTGATAGAGCGTGTAGTTCGAGGTTTGAAGATATTATGGCCGTCGTAAACTCCGTGTCAGCAGCCGTGCCGGCTCCGGCACACCATATGTGAGGCGCGATATAGTGGAGTTTCTCGCAGTTCTGATGTATATATGAGCTAAGGTTTTGAGGCACTAAAGTTCTGGATGAGATTATGTATGCCCACCTTATCCGCGACTATGGGTCCGCTCGTAGCTCTTGTATCTGCAGCTATCTGTAAAGAGTATAAAGTTAGGATTTGAACACTTATAACCTTAGAGCGCCGTGCTTTGGGAGAGATCTCTAAATGATGGACAATGACATACCACCACACCTTCATCGAATATACATCCTACTATCGTTGTACCTGTGCTTGTAGCTTTAGGTAAGGGCACTCCTTGCGCATGTAGAGCGGCATTGCGGTTGTGGTTGGAAAAGTCGAAGCCAGGCATGGCGGCAGCAACGCGGTAGCCAAGGTATGAGAGCTTTTATTGTGTTGTGAGTGGTTTAAACGCTGCGCATGAGTACAGCTCAGAGATACCGGTTGTCGGAAGGCGAAGTGTAAAGCGTTGATATTGAGTGAGACAAGTCGTGATGTTAGGCTAAGGAGGTTGACGTACATACCTTAGGTGAAGCTCTGGCCAACGCGACAACCTCGGCGGAACTTGCCGAACTACATCGTGAAGCGCGCTACAATCTGGAAGTCAATAAATTCCAGCAGCTAGAGAGATTGTCAACAGCTTACAACAAGAGCATTTATTTTCCCTGATGCAAGCGTTTCTGCCAAAATACTCGACCGAACGTTCAAGCTCTTCAGTGGGAGGCCATCGGCGGCCCGACGACATTCTCTAGCCACACCAGGCAGCTCGCCGAATGTCAATCACTACAGGCTGATAAACCGTGAAGTACGCACTGTCTCTCCGTCTTTCGAAAGAGCAAGGATGGCATTCAGCTTTGGCAATTCTCCCGGAAGCTCCGCGTTTGGGGGAAGTACGGTGGGTACCAATAACGCCCAAACTCAGACTGGACCAGATCTAGAGGAGATCCAGACAGAGGTCAGTGTTGCTCGTTCGAGTGTCCCCCATCATTATCTGACAAGAGCATGCGCTTAGGCTCTTGGCTTTTTGTCCATTGCTGGTGATGCCAAAGTCAGGTTACTTCCGTCGCCATGGCCATCAGACGCACTGCCACCTCCAACGTCTTCCCTTATGAGTACGGCGTCCAACAAGGGTCTCGTTGCGGCAGCCGGTCCAGATGTCGTAATTATAGCAAGCACGGACGCAGTAAGACAGGCTTTCACTGCATCCGAGTCCGCGTCCAGCAATGTCAAATCATTTTCTCCCCAACTGACGATACCTATCGGGATGAGAATCTCCCAAGTGGCTTTCTCCTCGGATGAGAATTTCCTCGTTCTTTCAGCAGAAAACGGGGGTGGTTTGGCAGTTTACAACGTATCCTCAATCATGCAAGGCAATACTCAGACAGCCTTTGAGATCTCCACGAACGGAGTGTCACTTCGAGCGTTGATCCCAAACCCTACACCCGAGAAAGCAGAGCTCTTTGCGGCTATAACCGTCAAAGGTGATCTCCTGATGGCGAACCTGAAAACTCGCCAGTTTTTGGCTGGCCAAAATGGACAAGCTATGAAAAGCGGTGTGAGCTGCGCGTCCTGGAGCACTCGGGGGAAACAGTTGGTTGCGGGGCTGGGGGATGGCACGGGCTTCCAAATGACGCCGGAGGGAGAAGGAAAAGCAGAGATTCCTCGGCCACCAGATCTTGGAGGTGATCAACATGGTAAGCTGAAACTCCTCACTTGAAGTGTCCGCCAACTAACCACACCAGTTTCCTCGATCTCGTGGTTAGAAAACAATGTCTTCCTCATGGTTCATACACCTACGGCCTCTGACCCAACCAGCATCCCAAATCCCAGCTTCCACCTCGTAACCCGGCAGCCTCCATCTTCGTTCATGTTTCAGAAGTTACAGGACCCTTGTCCGCCATTCGGCTTAAATCGATCCCCACCATTCCACTTCATGCAGCGTTTGAAAGATTATCCTCCCAACATTCAAGATATTTTAGTCGTGGCATCGACGGCATCCACCGACATTGGTGTTTTCTCACGCTCAAAAAGTCCTTTAACAAGTGATGCACCGGCGGAAAAGGTCACAGGTGTCTTCACCACTACTGGCATGGCGAACGACTCACGTCGGGCTCAGCTATCTATATCTCTGACTGAAGATATGACGGACACATCTCCGATCGGTGTCGCATTAGATCTCTCTAGCAAAGAGAAAGTGAAACGCCCACTTGTTGGGGAAGAAATGGACGAGTCTCCGATTCCTTTACCTGCATTGATGGTCCTGAACAACGAGGGAATACTGGCGTCGTGGTGGATAGTCTACTCAGAGTCCGTCAGACAAGGCACGGCTTACCCAGGTCTAGCTGCTGTGGGAGCCGGCCAGCAACAGCAACCGATGCAGCAAAACCCAGCATTCAGTACCGGGCAGCTACAGCAAACTGCCTTTGGGAAGCCCGCATTCGGTACCACAACATCATCACCGAGCACTTTTGCTGGAACTTTGGGGAAATCATCAACGCCCGCTTTCGGTGCTACGAGCGCTCCCCTTGGAATGGGCAATTCGCAGTCGCCGTGGGCCACATCCGCGTCCGCTAGCATTTCCGCGGCCCAGACCGGAGGAGGCGCGTTTGCGAAGCCAACGTTCGGTTCTTCTACAGCGATCGGGGCCACGACACAAGGTCCTGCCTTCGGCGCCACCGGTGGGCTAGGAAACAGGCCTTCACCTTGGGGTGGAGCTACCTCAAGCCCCGTAGCAAGCACCGGAAATGCGTTTGGTCAGCCAGGGAGTCTGGGCATGCGCACCGCCTCCACGTTCGGTAGTAACGGCGCCGGAATTCTCGGTGCGAATGCCACCGGTCAGGTGACTACGCCTGTAAGTGGAGGCTTTGGCACATACGCTAATTCTGGCGGGTTTGGCGCCGTGGCATCTCAAGGAACTGGAGATAGTGTCTTCGGAAAAGGAAGTGTAACTGGTTCATTCGGCTCTGGCATGGACACGGATACAAGCTTCGGAGGGACGCCGAAGAAACAAGACCAACCCGCCGGATTGTTCGGAAATGCTAGCACCGGCGGCTTCAACTTAGGCTCGACTTTCAAAGGCGATGGTACTGCCAAGGACGACGTACCTAAGCCTTCCAATACAGCTGGGGGCTCCTTTTTTGGTACTGGGTTTGGTAATGCTTTAGAGGACAGTCCCAAGACTCCAAGCGCTCCTGAAGCAAAGGAAGCGGACATGGATGGAAGCGATCATGGTAACAGCGAAGCGCAGCCTGCACCGTCACCACAATCTCCAGTGCAGTCCACCACACCCGCAGCAACTCCAATTCAAGCGAAGTCTCAATTTCCTGGTACGGCGCCGCCTGTCATTGGGGGCCTGTTCGGTACCCAAGCTCAGAGCGAAACTACACCAGCTTCTGTGCAAAATAGTGAACCCGCTGCCGTGGATCCGACCAAGAAAAGTATTAATGGTGTCAATGACCAATCCACTCCACCAAATAAAGCTCTCCCGTCCCAGAGAATCAAGCCAGATCCTGAAGATGAGGAAGCCAACACACCCTCTGGGGTCGACAAGCGCATACCAGAAGCTCCGTTACCTCCTGATCCTAGCAGCAAAACTAGTTACGCTGCAGGTGACTCTTCTGCGTCATCTAGAGCTGCTTCAAAAGAAAATCATGACGACGCTCCACTACCACCTGACTTTGTCCCTCAAAGTGATGTACCTCGACCAACAACCGAGGGAAACGAAGAAGTACATAGTGCCCTGTTATCCGGTGATGAGGAAGAAAGTCTCGATGAAGAAGGAAGTGGCGAAGATGTTGCACAAGACCTTAGTCCCACGACGGACACCAATCATAGCCCTAGAATAACCCCCGGGAGTTCTTTCGGTGGGGCGTTTGATCGAAGCCCTGTTGGTGGACTTTTTACGAAGATCCCAAGGCAGGATCAGAAACAGGATAGCAGATCTTTATTTGGGGAGGTTGGCAACAAGCCTGCACCATTTTTCCCCCCACCAAGCAATGTACAGCAGAGTCCAAGGTCTCCGAGTCCAATGCGCAAACCTATTCCAGGAGGATCACTGAGGTCTGACAATGCGAGGTCTGTCAGTACGCCTGGGCTACCGATGAAATCGGCGACCGACCGAAAAGTAACTAGGGATATTTTGAGCGATAGAGTGCAGCCAGACGAAATCGAGCGCAAGCGGCTAGCTGCCCTCCGAGCCAAGCGATTAGCAGAAGAAGAGCAAGACCTCAGTGACCGAGAAGACGAGAAAGTACGTGAGGAGCTCGAAACAGAGGTGGAAGCTACGACCACTCTGGCACCATTCTTAGCCCACCAAGATTACGTTGGCAACATCAATAAGCCAGGCATACCAGGCCAAATCGAGAAAGTGTACCGAGACATAAACTCCATGGTCGACACTTTAGGCCTAAACGCTCGATCATTACAGGCATTCATCAAGGGCCACGAAGAGATGTACAAGGAAGGCGGTCGCGAACGCAACGACCTAGATGCCGACGACTGGGTTCTGAGCGAAATCGACGATCTCAGCGTCGTCGAAGACGGTCTCGAAAAGCAACTCAACGCAAGCCGAGTCCAAGACGTCTCCTCCATCCTCTCCACCTGTAAAGACCTGCAAAAGGAACTAAACCGAGCCCGACTCAAGCACACCAACCTCAAACGCCTCATCGCCGCCCGCTCCGACCCAGACCGCCTCGAAGCCGTCCGTTCGGTCCCCCTCACCGCCGAACAAGCAGCCATCCAACACGACCTCCGCAAGGACTTCGCTCACCTGCAGAAATTGCTCGTCGACGCCGAACAATGCCTCACCATGCTCAAAGCCAAACTCGCTTCCCACCCCTCCACCTCCGGCGCCAGAGCTGGCAAGCAAACCGTCCCGACCGTCGAGGCGGTCTTGAAGACCATCACCACTATGACCTCCATGGCCGAGAAGAAGAGCGGCGATATCGATGTTCTGGAAACGCAGATTCGCAGACTCGGTCTCGCTTTCAATCCGCATCTGACAAGGTCGTCTTCTTCCGTCAACGGGGGCGCCAGCAGAGATGCTTCGCCCTTCGCTACGCCGTCTACTTCGTTCTCCAATTCCAAATCTGGCAGGCCCTGGCCCCGCACCCCGGCTTCGGGCGCCAGTACGCTGTTTTACACCCCTGGTAGTTCGACACACGCCGCACATCAGTTCAGAATGTCTCTCGGTCCTAGCGAGACGCCGTCCAGGAGGAAGTTGAGTGCTGTGAGGGTTGGCGAGGAGGATGTGCTGAGGTATAGGGAGAAGGCGCAGCGCAGGAAGGAGGTTTGTCGGAGTTTGAGGGAGGCGTTGGGGAGGGTTGGGGGGAGGGTTAGGGGGGTTGATGATCCTTGATTTTATTTGTTTTGGGGGGGTTGTATTATAGGCAGCTTATCAGAGATCGGGTGTAAGATGAGTATTTTGGCGCGCTTGGTGAGACTTGGTGCTGTGAATGGAGTTTCTCCATTCGTTCTGGGTCCGTCTGTTTCGTCGTGTATCATAATTAAGATCAAGTCCTTGCACTTGCAGGAAGGTCGAAGCGGCTTGTAGCGGACAAACTTTGAATTTTCTTTGCGCAGAGATTCCATGGCAACACGCGCTCAATACCGTACAACGTGACAAAACTTTACCGAGTGCCCCATACCATAACAATTGCTCCATCCCACAAGTAACCCTAACACTACCATTCCTTCCTCCCACCCATCCCATTCCAATCCAATCCAATCCATCACCAAACCCATCCCGTGACATCCTATCCTAATCAACGTCATCGTCCTTGTCCTCGTCGGTAGCATCCGTTGAAAGTTGATGTTTCGAAAACGAGGTGATGCCAGGCTGTCCTTGTTACCCAAGAGCCTGATGCTGAAGCTACGTCCGCTCTGAGCCGGCATGCTGGTCGTCCAATCGACACAGGCAGTTGCTGCCGTTGCGTTGCGTCGAGGAAGGCCTCGAGTAGCCGTCAGCGCAGCACATCTGGCTGCTCCGGCCGGCCGGCCTTTCGAAATCGAATTCGACGAACACCGAGTACCCCATGACGCGCCGTTGATTAAGGGCGAGTATATCATCCCATCTCATCTCATACCATACCATACCATCCATAACATCCATACCTACCATCAAAAAGCACCAAACCCCTCCCTCACCTGACCTACCCGGCAACTTCCGAACCCCCTGAATCGAACCCGAACCCGAACCAGCACGCAAGGATCACATGCTACCTCCACAAAACCGTATCGCTAGGCAGCGGCGACCTCGGCACAGCGGCCGCCTTCTGGGCCAGGAGGGCGGAGAACTCGTTGTGCGAGGGCGACAGGGCCGAGACGGAGTCGGGACCGGGGGAGAGGTTGAGCTCGCCGGTGTTGATGTCGGGTGGGAAGAGTTTGTCCCATTCGGACTGTTGGTTGAGAAAGGGGGGGGGCATGTTAGTTTACGCTCGAGTCTCGGGATATGTGGGGTCGTGCGAGTATATATCTCAAGGTGTGGAGAGGTGAAAGAGATGAGATGTAAGGTAACGGATGGATGGATGGAAGTAGTGGAACTATGGGACGACGAAGTGAGCTTACCCAGTCTATGTCGATCATAATATCATCCTTAACACCAAGCGGCCCGCTCGGCGCCGCAGCCGCGGTAGTACTCGTTTCCGAGCTCCCACCGGGACTGGTAGCCGGAGGGGTGAAGAAGACTTCGGCGCTGGTCATGCCGGCGAAGTCGATGACCGGACTGGCCGACTCGCGGACACGCTGTGGCTGGGGCCTAGTCTCCGGGACGAAATCCTTATCGTCCTGCGTGCGCGGAGGCCGTTGTCCCAACCGCTCAATCATGCCGTTGGGCGCGCGCATTTTGCGGAGATCGCGGTATGCACCGGTTTTGTCCCTCAGTTCCGTGAGGATCAGTCGAGCCTTTTGGTCGCGGGAGAGGGTCGGGGGAACCTCGAAGACGTAGTCGAGGCAGGCCCAGATGCGGTCTGCTTCGCGACGCATGGGGTAGGCGAAGACTTCGATGAGGAGGAGGAAGGCGGTGTGCCATTGTTGCATGGCGCCGATGTACCATGCCCACGGTCGGAGGATCGGGGAGGTTGCGATCTCGATGGAGTCTTCGAGTTGCTGGGTGCCGGAGGTGAGGATGATTTGCCGGAGTCGGTCTGGGATTCGGGTGGAGACGCTGTTGTGGTAGCGGTGGAGGATCATGATGTGCAGTCTGTAATGTAAGATGTCGAGTATCAATCGGGCACAGTGTTGCACAGGGATATTTTCGTCTATCATCGGAAAATATTTTTCTTTCATATAGATTCGGAACTTCTCCACCTTGGCTAGGATCGCTGTCAAACTGGTCTTCTTCTTCTCCAGTCGAACTCGGTCGACCCAGACGGTCCTGTGCATTTCGTTATACTCCATGCGAATGAGGCTCATCGTCATTTCTGTCCATCGGTCTGATGACTTCTTTGGGGGTGGATACTTTTCCAGGTCGACGTCATCGACGTTAAGAGGGAACTGTGTGTCGTATTCATCTTTCCGGATTCCTGGCCTTGGTCCTTGTACCTCGCAAGTCCGAACATCGAGGAAGCAGAGTTGGTACCATATTAAGCGCCGAACGTGCGTCTCTACCGGCGAAAGCCCATATTCTGTACCATCTCGATGAAGACCCATGCACTCAGCGATCCGGATGCCAGTACCGCAGAGGGCAGAATGTGCGCGAGACATTTCGCTACGACATAGGGGTATCTACAGCGGAATATCAGCAAATACCGATACGAGAGGAGTCATGGACGGGACGTACCATGTACATCACGAAAGCCTGTAAAGTCTCCACCTTGGTGGTCCGGAGTAGATTGGCCCTTGAAAGAGCAGTCTCGGTGCCAATCTGAAAGTTGCCCACCAAGTTCTTTTTGTGCACGCCGAAGTCTCGCATCACGACGTCTTCTGACATGCTGACGACACCCGAGAACATGGCCGCAAAGACGACGGCCTGTAATGAACCTGTAGGTTCAATGCCCATCAAGACGTCGTCCCAGAAGGCCTCGTATCGCCGCTCAAAACTTGGTCTGTGCACCAAGCGTGCCAAGTCGTGCACGGCAAACCAGTACTGCCGCAGCAGACGATCCGCAGCAATTTTGGAGGGAAGGAAGTCAATCAGCGAGGTTTGATGGCCATTTGCACCGAAGAAGAATCCCGAGGAAGGTACAATGTACGAAGGGCCAGGATCGAGGACCGATACTGACGAAGGGGGTTTTGGGAAAGGTGGTTCCGGTGAGGCTGCTTTCTCCTGCGGTGACCGATGATCATTGCGGGCATCACCCAAAGTAACGGTGATCTAAGCTAGGTCAGACTTGAAGTAATATCTCCACACGTGGATGTAGTTGCCCATGTCCATTCCATCACTCACCTCCTCGCTCACTTTCGGTCGGAAGAAACCTCCGACCCTCTCCGTAAGCCTCAGCTTTCCCATCTTGATGCCCAAATCCAAGAGGTCATTGTCCGCGTCATCATCGTAAGCAGCATCGACCACCGCGAGCGGTGTCGGCTCCAGATCCCTTTCATCTTCCGGCTCCAGCGCCAACTCCGCCTCGTCCTGATCGGTGGGCTCGGGCACTCCAGAGCTCCTCCGAGGACCAGCTTTCCGTGCGACATCTTGCTCGAGCACCCTTTCCAACGAGCCCATCTTCTCTTTGATCTCCGTGAGCTTCAGCTGCGACGCCGAGTCGAGTGCGGGCGCCAGGAAGACGCAGTCTCGCGCGAACTTCGAACAGTTGGTGCATGGATGAGATTTGTCGCATTTGAGCTTGCGACGTCGACACTCGAGGCAAGACATTATCATCCGATTGCGTCGTCGGATCCGTTGCGCTGGACCGTTAGCTGGTGAGTTGTTGGCGCCGCCATTTGAGCGGTTGACAGCTGGCAATGGGGAGGCCGATGCCAGCCTGCCATCACTCTCCTCTACAGATTGATATGTAGTTGTG
>QQTW01002857.1_pt1 | contig 12670 bp, 12 predicted proteins | sample 1904831 | NCBI WGS metagenome assembly QQTW01 (sample SAMN09435610, study PRJNA476489) | Subsurface metagenome, whole genome shotgun sequencing project. | reverse complement strand
CATCTCATGAGGTCTCTCGAGCGAGTCCGAGTGCCCTCTAGGGAGTCTCGCATAGTCCACACAGCAAACCGGTACCATTGATACAGACCGTACTGGAAGAAACGTGAGACGAATGAATTGACGTTAACCCATCCTTCGAATGGCTCGAAAGAGTCTTCCATTTCGGAAGGTGCTGTATCAGATCAGCACCTGAGTGGCCAGCATGTTCAATTCAAATGCAAGATGCGAACCCGAGCGGACCCGGAAATTAGATTGAGGCGCACTTACGATTCCAGGTAGACCTCAGAACCGGTTGGAGGCACGGCAGGCGAGTCCAGATAGAAGGCTGACGCAGAAGCAACTAAAGATTCAGTCATGGGACAATGGCGTGTGCATTGAGTATATTGGATCATGCATACCTCTCTCGGAGTTGAAGGGAAGCTTTGCAACTCCTTCGCCAGCTGGATCAATCGTTCTTGGGCCGGATGATCATGAGGGACTTGCCGCACGATTGTTAGAAAAATCTTCCAGAACTCAATGAGAAAGGTGCCCGGTTTTTCAGCCTGCTCCCTTGCGGACAACTCTCTCTTTGTCGGTGACAGGGCGTCCAATCTGGTGGCCGTGTCCATCGCGGATGCGGAGCTGCCGGGCTCAAGATAGGCGCTGATTATATCAAAGGCCCTCCGGGCGAACCTCCAGCCATCGCTGTCTCTCAATCTAAGCTCGAGATGCATCTCCATGGCTTATATTTGATATCTATTATCTTGATGAGAAGGGTGTTTATGGATCCAACAATGATGAAGGGTTTTGCCGTCAAGGGATATTGCTTGTCTATAAGCAACAAAGGAGCCATCAAGGAGAACGGACATGTTGTGGCAGTCACGATGAAGTAGGTCGTTGCCAGTTGTCTGGCTCACGTACTCCATTCACTCCAAGGTTACTTGCATCAATCGACAGCATTTGAACCCATTCACCTTTGACCGAGGGGCTTCATACACAAGATATAGCCGACTTGTAGCAAGGATGATGGATATACCTGGACAGTCACGGTGGAGTGACGTTTCAGCCAATCGTCGGGTCCACGTACTCTGTTCATTCTCTGCTTTCTACAAGTCTCCAAGGTTGTGTACACCGGTCGGTCACGTTTGAACCCATTCACGCTTGTCAAAGAGCTCCGAGGCCATGCAAGCATGAGGAGAAGCTAGACTTTGTACAACTCATCATGCTGCAATGCACTCAGTCATTTTATTTCCATCAGCTTCCCCTAGGGTTCAGAATATGGGGCGCGTTCAAGAAAGTCAAGGCAGATAAGAACAGCAACGGATCAGTCAGCTCAGAACATCACACTAGATAACTCGGTCTAATGGTACAATTGATCTCCCAGAAAAAAGTAACAAAAGGATAACAAGATCCCTCAAGACAGCGTCCTCGAATAGCAGTTGGAAGCACCCCAGCTTGGATACCCGGGGAATTGCTCACTCGGTATCACAGTAGAGTAAAGCGTTTCCGCCAGCTGGCAATTCATATCGACAGCTCTACCGAGGAGTACCCAGGGTAACCTTTTACGCGGTCGTCAGTAATGAAACTCACTTCCGGTTCCCCTATCTCCCCGGGCCTTCACACCCTCGCTGGAGCCGCCGTACCCTTGATGCTGGCGCTGAAGATTCGGGACAGGCCTCGAAGGTACGGGACGCCTGAAGGGCTGATGTCCTGAAGCGACGCCGGACAGATTCAGCCTCGCTTTTATCTTCCGGACTGGCATTCTTAGCGTCCAATACGTGCCTGTCCAGCTATCGGGCCATGCCTACAGCTCTGTCTCAGCCGAGGCTGCTATGACTGCAGGTCAGTAATGCCGGATCGGCGTCGTGGTTGACGGGAGTTGAAGCAGCTTCTCGCAAACGTTGAACCTGGATCTATCCCTTACACCAGTCGGCGCAGCCGATGCCCACGCATGGCTAGTTGGTACCGAGGCATTTATCTCGCTCTAATGTAGGCACGGCGCAGGTTTCCTGTCTTGTTCGCCACCGAGATCCTGGAGAATCCTACCCACTCGCTCGGTATTCGCACCTGCAGGGTGTAAGTGAGCGGCGAGCCTTACGGCAGATGCGGAGGACATATATCTTCTGTGCTGTTGATGCCGTACAGACTACCTCTCGCACGCATCATGCGGGTGCTCAGTATGTAGTACGTACGACAATGTCGAATCCCGAATCCTTCAGAAGCGCATGCATGCGGGATGTTCCTGTGGTTCAGCAACGGCGGAACCCCAGCCATCCATATATGCAGGCCCGCTACGGAGACGATTCTATCCGGGATGTGTGTGCATGTGTTTTATAGATGTAAGCTTACCCGCGACACAAGCTGACGCGGGCGGCGAGCTATCCCCCACATATGCACCTACCCTACTTATGTAGTACAAGGAGGATTGCTGGAATCCTTCACTTCATCCTATATCGCACGGCACCTAACCCACCTCCGCATTGCAAACCTTGCTCCCGCACCTCCTAAATGCCCTCACCGCGCCCTTGAGCAGCAGGCTCCAGTCTACCTATCGATAGAGGAGAGAGAGAGATAGAGAGAGCACGACTTACCCGCTCACCATGGCCACACTAGTCCCCGAACAGGTGCCGCGGGACCTGGCAGCGACATCAGAGCCTGACCTGCCGCTGCGGGACATGGACAAGCCTGCGCTGCAGTCAAGTCAGGCCCTGGGCCTCGAGCAAGAGCAGGTGCCGCTCACCAACGGCGGCAAGGCGAAGAAGCCGCTCTCGTTTTACATGACCTTTTTCGCGTTGAACATTTGCGTGCTGCTCGTCTCCTTGGACGCAACGGCGTTGTCGGTCGCGGTGCCGGTGAGTCAAACAGTTATCCACCATGGAAGTTTGAATGACTGACAGATCTTCCAGGTCATAGCCCACGACCTCAATGGCTCCACGCTCGAGGCCTTCTGGGCCAGTCTGTGCTTCCTGCTCGCCGTCGTGGCCGTGATGCCCATCATCACGAGTCTATCCGATGTCCTGGGCCGCAAGATCCCGCTCTATGCCTCCTTCGTCGTCTTCATCGCCGGTTCCATCGTCTTCGCCCTCGCCAACAACATGGGCATCCTGATCCTCGGCCGTGTGCTGCAAGGACTGGGAGGCGGCGGTCTGGATGTTCTGGGCGAGGTCATTCTCGCCGACATCACCACCCTCAAGGAGCGTCCGCTGTACCTCGGACTCTTCTCGATTCCAATGGCTGGAGGCGCCATATGCGGTCCTATCGTTGGCGCTGCCCTCGCCGAGAAGGCGAGTTGGCGATGGATTGGCTGGATCAATCTTCCGCCTGGTATCCTCGGCTTGCTGCTCTTTTTCTTCTTCCTGAGACTCAGGGCTATCGAGACCTCGTTCGCATCCAAGATTGCACGCCTGGACTGGACCGGCATGGTGCTGTTCCTCATCGGTAGCACTCTGTTCTCACTGCCGCTGTCCTGGGCAGGCGCCCTGTATCCTTGGGCGTCATACACAACGCTCATCCCATTCATCCTAGGAGTTCTCTTCTTAGTGGCCTTCGGCTTCTACGAAGCACGACCTGTGCAGCCCGTGTTCCCCTATCGCATCTTTAAGAACCGGACCTCGACCTTCACTCTGATCGGCTCGTTCATGCACGGCGCAGTGCTGAACGGCGGCCTCCTCTACCTGCTCCTCTCCTTCCAAGCCACCTTTCGCGACACGCCCCTGCGCTCCGCCGTCGAGGTGCTACCCATCTGCGTCTTCATCGTCGTATTCAGCATCGTCGGCGCCGTCAGCGTCGAAGTGCTCCGCAAGTACAAGCTGATAACCATCGCCGCATGGCCATGCTTAGCCGTCGGCGTCGGCCTGTTCGCGCTGTGGAAACCGGGCGTCTCGGACGGCATGAAGTACGGGCCGCAGGTGCTCGCCGGCGTCGGGCTCGGCGTGCTCTTCACCATCTGCACGTTCCCCATGAACGCCAGCCAGCATGTCGACGACGCGGGTCTTGCCATCGGCATCATGGTCTCGTTCCGCATGTTCGGCAGCATGACCGGTCTTGCCGTCGGCTCGACGGTGTTTCACAGCGTCTTTGAGCAGCGCATCGCTAAGCTCGACCAGCTCCCCGGCCAGCTGGCTGTCCTCCGCGACGTGCGCGAGGCGGTGGCCTTTATTCCCTTCCTCCGCGAGATAGACCAGTCCACTCCGGCGTACGGTGCCGTGGTAGAATCATATAGGGTTGCTTTCATGGCGGTCTTCTTGGCGCTTGCGGGTATGGGCGCCGTGGGTTTCATCTTCTCCTTGTTCATCAAGGAACTCAGTCTGGAGAGCGACGAAGTAGGCAGGCAGGGCTTTGAAGCCGACTGAAGATGTCAGCTTGCCCGGTGAAGCCATCAGATGGGCGGCGTTCGATTCGGCGCATCTAGAAGAGTTCGTGAACAGCTTCGAGTACTCCCCACAATACCAAGATCTCTTGATGCGGCCAAGCCTTGCCAAGATATTAGCGTCTGGATGCATGAGATGATAATAATGCGCCAAGATGATAGCAAGATCAACTTCCCATCATCTACTCCGTACTCCGATGCTCATTTTTCTGTTATAGTAACAACCTTAGACGCTTTCCACGTATCAATCTGTAAGCTCAAGCTCTCCTTTGCTCTTTCCACCAAAGATACCTTTTACACATACTTGAAGAAGAAGCAGTCTTGACTTTCCCCTTCCAATTCTCACTATCAAAGCTATGTTCACTCCGAAGGCGATGCCCTCTAGCGCGACATTAATGTCCTCGCCACTGGACAATCTGGCATATCCAGAGTGGATTGTATCCACTGTGTCAGAAGATCATCTCAGGGTTTGAACCCAATGTCAAGTCGGCTTCATCACGAAGTTCGGTCCCTTCGAGTCGCGTGATCGCGCTGTCGCTGAGCTCACACGACAAACCAAAATGCGCACTATTCTGCTGTATTGCCTGATGGCTGCTGGACTGGCCCCGTTTTACACCAGTGCTGCACCTGTAGCGTCTCCGGTCCGGGTAAGCATCCCTCACTCCCGTCCTCATCGACGCCGATCATTGCCACACTTACACAACCAACCAGGTCACGCCGGAAGAAGTCCAAGAGGCGCGCAGCGGAGCCATCCGTGCCATCATCGCAGGCGGCGGTCTCGGCACCTTATGGGCGCTGCGCGACACCGCGCCCTTACCGGACGACGACGACGAGCCGGCACCGAGGAAAAAGCGCAAAGGGAAAATGGACGCGGCGACAAAGACGCGACTGATGAACAAAGCACAGGGCAAGCCGCTCCACAGAGGCAAACTGGGCCTGTCACAGCTCGGTGGCGTCGCGCTGGCTCTGGTCGGCAATGCGTATCTGCATCGTGATGCCCTTGCCGGCTGGACGGCGGACAGGCTCGAGCAGGGCGCGGATATAGTGGCTGATTTGATCAATGACAGAGAGGAGACTAGATGGCTCACCGAAGGCGCGGACGAGGTCGGGGACAGACTAGGCGGTCAGGATGAAGACCCGGAAGCGCCCGCCCCGAGTGACCCTTCGAACCCGAATAACCCATTGGATCAGTTTCCGGATAGGCCGATGACTGAGGTTGAGAACGATCAGTGAGTTGGAGACGTACGGAGTCCGAGTGTTTAGATTGCAAGTGGCCTTTTGCGCTTAGATCAGACCTGGAGAGAATGACTACACGGCTTTAGAGGAAGCGTTTGATGAGTAGACTGAGACGCCGAGCGCACTCCAGACAGCCTACGAAGCCTCAAGTGGAAGTGTGTAGTTCCAGTGTCTTAAAGACGGAGAAACTGGTTTGCATTAGCCGATTGAACTATAAGCTACAAGAACTTCCTTTCTCTGTTTCTATCTCAAGACTTCGGTATTCTCGCCAAATTTTTGCGTCAACCTTGGAAGTCTACACAAGACATTTCGATAAGACTTTTTGAGACCTATACCAGTTCGTCGTCCCTAACAAACAAGAGCGACAATGCCATACCACCTACATGGTCTATCTCATACCGGATGCCTAGAGCAAAGTCCCTGGTTAGCTATCATCAGCCGTAGTCGCTCTGCTTGGCGAATTTGCTGGACTAAATCCGGCATTCAAAGCCTCACTCGACCGGGCGGCTACAACTGTACCGACTGGATTCCATAACGAGCTACCGACAAAGCCACACGGAGCAGTATCTTCTTAGAGAGACAGGTGGTCTGGCACCCAGTCCTGGTTTCCCCTCTTCATGGCATGGGAGTAGGTGGGTTTGTGGCTGAATGGTGATAGAGCTTGGGAGTCACTCCAGCACGACCTACCGATAATGGAGGTTGGGATGTTCCAGCTTAGTGAATGATGCAAGTTCCGCGTTCTAGCACTCTTTGCCAACCCTATAACCGTGCAATGCAACAAGGCCTCCTCGGCTGGAAGGCCGTTTAAATGCGAGCGTCTCAATCAATTTTGTGGATTATCTCAAGTCTAGTCAAGTTTTCCCGCTGGCCAGGCAGGCTCACCAAAGTACATGCAATGAGCGAAATAAGGTGAAAGTTGAGTATTTACAATAAATTGCAATAGGTGGCCATTTGAGGGTAAAGACACTGAAGCGTGACTCCAAGATGCCACTATTGCTTCAACAGCCTTCTCAGAAAGCTGACCGGTCTAAGGATACTGGTCTTCGTGTTCCGAGCCGGGAGAGCGTTCGTAGTAGTGCAAAGCCTCGGAAGCTTTGGCACAATTGGTCTGCGATCCGGTAGCATTCAGCGCAACCGAATTGCCATCCTGCGGCCGTCCATACACCTGCGATTCTCGTTAGCTGACGCTTTCATGCATGATACGCGACCGACACCTACATGGCTAAAATACCACACTTCGGAGATAACAGTCTTGCCGCTGTCCGCGCTCCCGCTACCCTTTTCGGTGGCGTTGTACTGCGGTCCAGAGCAGCCAATGTACGGCGTGGCGCCGTAGGCTTCGGTGAGAGCGGCCTGAAGGTCTGACAGCGAGTAGCAGGTGCTGTTCGAGGGCTGGATGCCTTTTTCGGAGAGCCATTTGTACGTGGGGAGTTTGCGGTCGAAGAGGATCGTTGTCTCGAAGTACTCGACCACATCTTCGTGCTCGACGTACTTGGGGCCGTAGCAGGGAATGTCGAATGTGGAGAAGCATGTCGCGTGCTTGGAGAACTCGTGCGCCCAGAGGACATGGCTGGGTTCGCCGCGGCCGGTCCAGAATCTGCCACAATTTAGTTTGCGTCGCCTGCAACTATATCCGCATTTGTTGCAATTGAGACGAACCGATTCATATAGGCGAGCAAATCGAATCTCCCAAGCGCTTCGAGGAATGTCCCAACATTTGGTCCAGTGTATGGCTCGACGACAGTGCCTAGGCCGGTTAGTATGGGAATGGACGATGGTAAGATATCAGATTATTACCATTGGGAAGTCCATTCGTCGTGTTGGGATACGGTTTAGGGTCGTATTGCCGGCTGAGATCGCAATACTGCGTATATGACCCGTTGCAAAAGTCGGGCCATAAGCCGTGAATGGTCCAGCTCTCTTGCGGCAGCTTTTGCCCTTCGGCTTCGCGATCCGTGTAAGTGTTCCAGTACTGCGTACTCAAAACAAGACCTCCGAATGTCTCGGCGCAGCAGCTGTCGACGAGCAAAGGATTGGCTTCAGCCGAGCAGGACAAGACCGGATCACCTAGCGGAACGTTTAGCTTTCCTGATCAGCTTTACTGTCTGTTGGACTGCTCACTCAGTGCGCAGGTGTGATTGAGTTCGCTCTGGTCGTACAGGGCCGCCGCCACTGCGCCTAGCAGAAGAGCACCGCTAGAAAGCGTCAACAGCTGCATGATGATTGATGCTGATAACAATGAATTGTAATGCGAAGCTAAACGTATGACGAGCAGAGCAAAGAGAAATTCGTGCGAAAGACCTACATTTAACTCTTGCCAGAATCCGAGTTCGCGCATCATCTCTGCTGTAGGATCAAGTAATAGCTGCATCCTGAATAACTCGAGCTCGCCATTACGAGCGCGCGTTGTCGTCACGGACCAGCCCCGGGCAGGCCGCTATTGCGCATCCGGCAGCAGCATGGATATGAATTCCTGGATGCGGGAAACACCCCGCGGGGAACGTCAAGCATCATCGCCGTTGCGACCGTCTCGTGCCAATCTGATTGGAGAGGATTCCATCTCTTCTAGAAGACAGCCGAAGTGATGATGCGCGATCTCCATTGCCCAATGCGACCAGATTCGACCTCGGCTACGGCAGCCGTTAGGTTTCGTCAACCGGGTGTTAGCGGTACACAATTTTTCTATGAGCGTACCGTGGGTCAATACCATGATTCCAGAGATCCACCAGGTCTGCATTGCATGTCTGTATCTGAAAGAATTACTGGTACACTCAAGGACGGCAATTACCTACGGCTCGATTCAAACCCGGATCGCCAGGAAGGACATTTCCGGCGCAGTAGACATCGCTCATCGTACTCGGCTCTATTCGCCCAGGACACATCCACGATACCTACTCTGCTCATCATTCTTGTCTGCTTAAAGCATTGCTGCTTGCAGATTATCGGCGGCCTTTTGACGATACCAACCTAGTAATTGGAGGGAACGGTTGCTCACTTCGCGACGATGCTGACAACGTCTTCATCCGCAACGACATGACTGAGGCCAACCCGCTGTGGAACATGCCGCGCGCTGGCACCCCATACCAGAGCATATTTGAACGTCTCTTTGAGTGTTCGGTGTATCTGATCGCAGACGTCTTCGATAGTCGATCCGTTGCGGACGATAAGAGCCTCACTAAAGTCGGGTTCTATGCCTTTCCTGTAGAGCTGTGAGCTAGTGTGCAGCCCCTGAGGAGCATGCGCTACCTTTTCGTATATATCCGGAGTAACCTGAGCTCTTCCCAGGATCTGTCGACCACATCCTCGATTCCGAGACCGAGTTCACAGCTCATTACGACCGTGTTCGGTTCGCGTGCGAGCTTGTCGAGGAAGTCGAGGCTGACGCTATCGATCTTGTTGTAAACGTAAAGACTGTTTCTTAAATTTAGTAAAGCATCGTTTCATTGTCCGTTGAGGTTTCAGTCATGTTGTCTACTGACCATTTAATATACTTTCGATGATCCTTCATGATGACATCAATGAAATCGTCCACGGTGACTACCATGCGAATGAGTATACGATGATCTTAGTGCATCGTAAACATTGAAAACACAGGTCTTACCATTCTCATCGCGTACTAAGACCTCACAGTTCAGCATCTTGTAATCCCGGAGGATGTTGTATACCATCTTCTCATCGATGTTCTTGGGCGGGTTTTGGAAACTTATTTTCATGCCCCCGGCTTTCTTAGCTTTCAGATAGATGTTCCTGAATTCATCAATTTGTGATCTCAGAGACTTGGCAGATCCCAACTCACGGAGGGTCTCGATTGAGCCGTATGCCAACGGCCTCCAGCTCGGCTTCGAGCAGTGCCCTCTGTTCGGCCCTTTTGGTTGCGTCGAGAATCATCAATACGAGATCGCTGGTCTTGCATCACCCATTTAGTACAGTCACAGCTCAGCATCACTGACGACGACAAACCTTTGCTGCTGAAATCACTTGACGGCCTCTGCCTTTGCCTTCGGAAGCTCCTTCGATGATCCCAGGCAGGTCGAGGACCTGGATCTCCGCCCCTCCATACTCGAGCACGCCAGGAATGGCGGTCAGGGTCGTAAAGGCATAGGCAGCGACCTCACTCTTCGTCTTCGTAATTTTCGAGAGAAACGTCGATTTGCCAACAGAGGGAAATCCGACGAGCGCGATTCTCGCATCGCCGCTTTTGCTGACATCGAAGCCTGCGCCGCCTCCCGAGCCTGCACCAGGCGCTGGCTCCAGGAGCTGTGCACGTAGTCTCGCGAGCTTTCTATCCCACCATCAGTTGTCTTCCTAAGATGGAAGACTTTAAATAGGTCCATACCCTTTGAGAAGGCCGAGATGGTACTCTATCGTGCATTAGCAGTGCTGCTGTCTTACTACTTCTTCTTGAATATCGCGTACCAGTAGCCTTGTTTTCTTGTAGACGATGTCAGTTCGTGGGTGTCAAGGGAAAATGCAGCATCTAGTACTCTGCGTCCTGGCCATTTCGGCCTCAATTCTGCATAACTGGTTAGATTCATGGCTTTTCTGATCAGGCGGTTTGAGCGCACTCTTTTATTTTCTCCGTAATGTTGACCATCTTTGCTGTCAAAACTGTGAAAATTAACTTAAAAACTGATCAGCTGTAGCCGAAGGTCTTCTATGTCGAACTTTTTATGTCTGTAACCAAAACACCCAACTCGTGATTTATCTTTAACAGACAGACACAAATATTGCCGCGGGCCAGCCGGAGGCTTTTCACCGGCGCACTCTTGGCGAAGGATCCACAGAAGTCACAAAGCAACCAAAGATCACAAGGCCACGCTCGAACATGAAAATGTTTTCTTCCATGTGCATTTTCCTTTACTCATCGCGTCTGGTGCTCTACAATGTCTGTCACGGTTTTGACCACCCACCGAGAATTCCTTGACCAGCATTATGACAGATTCTTCGCTCAAGTTAAAGCCGGTGAAGTCGAGCCATATGTATTGCCTTTGGGTTTAGCTGGCATTCTTTTACTCGTTCTCTATCTGCTGCTACCGCATTATCAATCAAGACATCTCCGACGCACTAGATTTCTGGCTTTCGCCCTCCTTGCATACATTCACCTATGGACTATCTTGAACTGCAAAGGCCTTGCTGCGGGGACCGGTTTCGGCATTGGATTGATCGCTGCTACTTCTCTCCTGTCGGCTGCTACCATTCTCGTGGTGTACGATGCACAGATTGATTTTGAAAGAATAGAGAGGACAGAAGGGGCGCGTGGCACGGGTATAGAAAACGGAGCTGCAAATGGGGACGTTGGTCTGAACGTTGAGCGTAAAAGCAAAGCGTCGGCGGCGACATCCGGATCGGCAAGCTTGCGAAAGAGGAGTTCAATGGCACGGAAAGATATCGTTGTGTCAGAGAAGCTCGGCCCGACAGAGAGGACGGGACCCTACGCATGGCAACCTTATCCTGCCTCGCCTTTCGTGGAGCGTCTGGACTGGGTTGGTGATTTGGTCACCAATCTGCGGGGCATGGGTTGGAACTGGAGCGCTTCCAGCCTGCCCCCTCCTCCGCCTTGGGTCGAAGCTGATCTTGAGGAGACTTCCGGGACAACGATATCTTCTCGCCGTGGAGGCGGTGGACCTCATGTCTTCTACACTCGCAAGGAGCTCCTACGTCGGAAAGTTAGAACCTTTATCTTCGGCTACATCGCTTTAGATGTGCTCAAGGTTCTCATGATGAAAGATCCATATTTTTGGGGCGCGATGGATTTGAATTTACCTCCACCAGACTATCTGCCTGAATTTATTACCTCTTCTTCGTCCGGACTCAAACTGTACCGCCTCCTATTAAGCCTGGCCGGAATCTACACTGCACTTGTATCAATCTTCAGCATGGCCCCTTTATTCTTCGTTGGTCTCCTGGGCCCAAAGAGGATCGGCGTTCGCGGAGAACCCTGGATGTACCCTGATCCTTACGGCAGCTACAGCAATGTCCTTGATAAAGGACTTGCGGGATGGTGGGGAGGCTGGTGGCATCAAACCTTCAGGGTTGTCTTCGAGTCCCCTTCTCGTCAGCTTATCAAAGCGCTCAATCTGGATCGAAAGTCGTTACCAGCAAAGCTGCTCCAGCTCTTTTGCGCTTTCTTCTTGTCCGGAGTGGTGCACGCGAGCGGCAGTCACACACAGGTGGGCACCACCCACCCCATCCGCGGACCCTTTCTATTCTTCATGTTCCAACCTTTGGGCATCATAACCCAACTTCTGCTTTCGTCGCTCCTGAACCGCGCCGGCGTCACGCCGAGGATGCCGAAACTCGTCAGGCAAATCACCAATTTTGCATATGTCCATGTGTGGTTCTACATGACGGGACCGCTTCTCTGCGATGACTTTGCCCGCGGCGGCGTTTGGCTTTTCGAGCCTGTCGCCATCAGTCCGCTGAGAGGCTTGGGCTTGGGAGCTGAAGGCGATGGTTGGTGGTGCTGGGGCCGTCCCTGGTTTGACTGGCATCAAGGGAAGCATTTTTGGCAGACGGGATGGGCGATATAGATGGCGGAGCGTTAGAAGTGTTCGGTCTTTTCAGCTTCAATAGAATCGTGCAGTGGGACGATCTGATGGTCGAGACATGTACAGGCTCACTGTACAAAGCTTTCATGTGCGAGCGCATATCACAATCAGCCAAATGCCGACGCATCTTCACAAAGACTTCCCGAATATGGCATTGAACACGGTGAAAGCAAACTATGAATTGAATTATCATATCAACCTGTCCCTTAGCATTCTCGACTCAATTTCCTAGTCTAAGTAGCATGTCTTGGCCAAACTCTCACCCAACACTGCTATGCTGTTGCGCTCCACCGCCCAAGTTCCCTTTTCCTATTCGTACATCTCAATCAGAAGATTCAGGAGGCTATGTATGTGTATCCCTCATGCTCGCTTGATCGACGCGCTGGCACTGAGTCCCGAAAGAAGCCGATGCTCGCTGAGGGAAGCAAAAACGGAGAATGAGAAACAAAAGCTATTAAACATTTGAACAAGGAGAGCTGCGTTTTCCCAGTCGTGACTTGTCATTTCTTGATGGCGTGAGAAGCTGACAGGCGACGGT
>QQTW01002856.1_pt1 | contig 12670 bp, 12 predicted proteins | sample 1904831 | NCBI WGS metagenome assembly QQTW01 (sample SAMN09435610, study PRJNA476489) | Subsurface metagenome, whole genome shotgun sequencing project. | reverse complement strand
GGTCAGATATACAGAGGAATTGTTAAGCTTTACGGCATCCATGGCTGTGAGTTCCAACGTTAGGTATGTTGTGTATAACCTTTGATGTTGACTCCGAGAGGGCTTGATAGATTGCGGGAAGAAGCACTTAAGTTGCTCGATTGAAAATAGATGTAGCTGCCCCTCTAAATTTCTTTCCACGTCCCGCAACATCCGGTGAAGATCTCGTTACGTGATGATTTTGAATTATTGGACCCTGAAATGCAACCTCGGCAAGCTCACGTCAGATAATAGCGTAATTGATTGACGATGCTAATTGGTCAGCGTCAAGTCAGGGCACAAAGCAGCACGTTAGGCTTCCCCTAGCTAGATGTAGATACAAGAAACACAGTCAGATTTCGCTGTTATATGCCCCATTCACAAAAGACAATTTATGTAAGTATTTTTCCATCGGAAGTTGAATGATCAGCACACCGGGTCTCTAGCTCTCACTCCTTAATAGCTCCTTATCATATATCCGTAGCTCGCCAGTCATCCCTCAGTTTCCAAGTCTGAGTGCCTTTGACCAGCTATATGATGAAGTGGTACAGTCCGTTCCAACCTACTTCTTGGCACGGTTTTCCTTGTTATCATCTTCGAGAAATGGAAGTTGGGCCATGCAAAGATGCGAAAGCCACTCCTGGTAGATTTATGATGAGCTTACTTGACAACAACGGCATACACAGAAATTCGAGACGTTTCGGCTTGTGCGGAAATAGCATGGAAAATATCAGTGATGAGCAAGCTGAACGCAGTTATCTGGACCACACCTGTGCAAACGTCTTCTGACCCCAGAGCAAGTGCTGGTGCTGTGTGAAATGTGACCTGATTAGCGTACGGTTGATGTTAACGAGAAAGGGTTGGATTGAGGGCGAGTAATTGCCTGATGTACGAAGCGTTTAAAAAGAATATGCGCAATTGATACTTTTCAGGTCAACGGGGCCTGTCTTGATGCCACTGTTGCTCCTGTGTTTCGAGTGCACAACGACGACATCCCTGTCCTCATCTTGCCCCTTTCCATGTGAATTGGATGTTGGTGATTAACACAATGAAATGATGCAGCCGCATAAGATACCGCCAATGAGATCAATCCCGTGCTGATATATCGATCCGTGTCAACAACTGTTTAGCTATGTAAGAAGCTCATTGACAAGTTCAGTGCTATGATAGAATGCAAAAAAGTCGTCTTACTGTTTGTTAAGGTGGCCCGTCTCTTATGCTTGGCTACGATCCTGGGATTACTAGAACATGTGGAGCAAGGAGAAGCAGAAAGAATCCTGCTCAAATTGACTATCGAGCGTCTTGGGGGTCGAACCTGAGACCTCAGTACAGCAAGTGAGAAAGCAGCCGAATGGATGCAATAAGTGAGCCAAAGGGCAAAAGAGCAAAACTCAAGCCCTCTGCGTACAGCGAGTTGAGGAAACCGATTTAACTGGCCAAGCTCCTTTTCAGGCTGGTTTTTTGGGCCTTGCTCGAGCTCCATGGGAGCTTCGAGACTTTCTGACATAGGGAATAGGAAATGTGAACAGAGGAAACCACTAGGCCACGAGGGCCGAAGGTAAACAGTGTTTGATAAATATATATCCTCAATAACCTGCACACCGCCGTGCCAGAATAACCAAAATAAAAGCACTGTTTCGAGCAGCGCCCACTCCGGAACCCGGAAAGCGACACGAATAGACTCAGCAAGCAGTAAATGGCTGAGCCAAAAACATTACATGGGAATAGACAGCATTTGCTCTACTATAACTTGAAGATGCAGAGTCTTTCTTAGAGGAAATTCAACAGATGCTCTGAGCAAGCGGACATTTAATTCTTACTGTACATTCACAATGGAGCTCCTTCGGGATTGGTAAATGCGTCGAACCGTCTCGCGAGGCTAGACGAGCCATCCTAGGATCTATGATACATAGGCAACGCCGTCGTTGACGGCGAGAATGCTCAACACCGGGGGGCCTTTGAGGGTGCGGAGAAGCGCATCGAGGGGTGACAATCTGCATCTTTGGTAGTGGTTGGCTTCATTTCGCCTTGCGTCCACCTTTCTTGTACGGAAGTATACGCCTCTTCCGGTTTCCTGGCTGTGTTTCGTCTTCATCCTCGATAAGCTCTATAACGTCCCTGTTGGAGGTAAGATCCACAGAAGAGTTCTGGATTGTCGTGCTGCCCGCTGTCAAAGCTCCGTTCGAGTCGAGGGGATCTTCTACGACAGCTCTCGCTGCACGAATTATTGCTTGTACGTTACCCGCCCACGATGGATTGGCCGGCTCCAGTTCCTCGGCAGACATCGTTCTGTCTGGAGCTTCCAGGCGCAACCTCTTCCGCTCGTTACCGGGTTCTTGTTCCGTTTGCTTCAGGTCCTCGGCTTTCCATCGTCTGATAACTTCGGCCTCGGCCTTGTTTTCCATACTGTGGAAGGATGCATGATGGCCGCATCCGTCGCATTCAAAAGAGCTCGCGACCTGCGAGGACCCCTGAGTCAAAAGGAGATACTTGACCAGGAGGATGCGGGTTCCGCTTGGAAACTCTGCGATGGACTATTTACCTTCAGCGGATGAAGCATGAACCGTAAGCAAGGGCAACTCGGCGAGAGAATTGACTGCTTGTGATTGCAAGGCCCACGCGGAGGCGTATATTGCATCTGGGTCCATATCGTCCCGCCCTGTGCAGCCATCTGCTGCGATGAGAATGTTCTAGGCTGGTTCTAAGTTAGTGAGATCCGATCTCTTGCATTTGATGCACGCCATGGTAGCTGACTTGCGAGTTGTAACTCAGCTTGTGCTGACTCTAGGAGAGGCAACAGAGGCAATGTTGAGAACGCTTTGTCGTGGAAGTTGAAATTGTTCGATGAGGCCCGAGCGTTATGCGAGCTCACGTGAAGGTGATGGATGATTGGTCAATCGTGTGGGCCTCAGAATAATTCAATATCATCTAGCATGACTTAATTTTTACAAAATTTAATAGCAATGAACGATCAGCAAGCTCTCCTTTACTCAACACCGCGTGAAATTGGAGTCTTCTTGGGTTGATAATTAGAGCTGCTAAAACCGCTAATTCAATTAAGCAACTAGATCTGAGGGCATTATTATTTCAAAAACCTGCCAGCACTTGCCTTTCGAAAAATCTACAATAAAGTTGATCTACCATCATATTTACTGCAAAGCAGCCGTCGCCCGCGTCACTTTAATCAGAGTTTCCTGGCCCTGGGTGTAACTTAGTAATCTAAGATTCTCAGGTAAATTGTTGCCGGAATGTTGGCTGCAATGCAGGATTTCCTTTGAAGCACTACAAACATCAGAAGCGTGAGTTGCGGTCTTGTTATTAGCAATATCAAGCGATCGGCTCAGTCGCACTGACTGGGCTGCGTAAAGTCGCATCCCGGCCCCATTGGAATCTTAAAAGCAGCGCACGAACCGGATTGAGGCACGACATCAATAAGTGGTGGCATGTAAAGCTGCTCGAATCGGTCTCCAGGAACTGCCTCATGTCGGTAGCTGCTCTCCATAGGTCCAACGTTCAAGAGGTTGTCCAATCACTACAAATGCTCCATGAGCCGCGACGGCGCTAGGTATTTGTGAGCTCATGGTCTCGCGCGGAGTACCATCTCAGATGTCATACGCTTTTATACGACCTCATTCGCTTTTATACGACCGTAATGATGCTTACTGGCATTCGATGTTTGGCAATTGCCCTCATTCCCTTTATCCTCAACAATTCCTCGGTTTTATGCTCATCTGCCAGCAACGATCAAACGGACAGACTCTCCAACCCTTCTGTTGTGAGGCCAAACTGCTTTTATAAGTTGTCCGGAAATAGCACTTCCAGATTCACCATGATACTTGGGCTTCCCCTGCCGGAGCGCATGTGTAATGACATGTTTTCGAACGAGATACAGGAATATCTGAGTTTGAATTATCCCAGACCAAAACGATACGCTGTGGTCATGCCACCAGTTGTGGATGGAAGAGGATGCGTGTTTGAGATATATTCCGAGGACATTGATGTAGCGATGACCCGTCTGAGCTGCTTCTTTGACTTCCTGAGGCCAGGATTTGACATGCCTGAATGCGTACGTATTATCCAATACACACCCGGAGCCCCTACAGAGGTTGACCAGAAGCAGAGACGGACAGAAAGAGTCAGTTTACCTAAGAGCAAGGGGCGTTCGGAGAAGCGCCCAAAGGCTGGGAGCCAGCAGAGCTCCGAGAGCGACCATTGAGGGCGAGCACAGTACAGGAAGATTCGTGCCAAGGGTGAGCGCGACTTTGATGACTCGTTGGATAGACCGAAGTTCAATATCAGTGATAGTTTCTTGTACGAATTGAGGCTCTTTCTCTCATCGTTACTTTGAAAAGTTTAACAGATTTCAATATTGATGATGATCGTAGAGAGAACAAAATCCAGGGATGAGTGTTGAGTGGGTTGACTGCCGGAGGATTTGTTTTGCACGCGCCTAATACTCAACCTTACATTTAAGGCAGCACACAGTACTTCATATATTTTCACCAATCGATTCTCATCATTCATCCACCTCAATAAAGACCTCTGTTACTCAGGTCGATCGATAGTTGTCCATTGACACCCGTCAAGATGCCCAAATATAAGTCTGCGATTCCCACTGAGTTCTATATTGACTACTGACATGCTTTACTCTTTTGTAGGTTCCTCGGTCCATATGAATAAGCATCGTGGCACCCTCTGACGCTCGTGCACCCAGGCGACTATTGCGATGTCTATCTCACACACGACTCGATGAGCGTGCGAAAAGCTCATAATAGTGGACGAAATCATCTGCGCAATGTAGTCGACTACTATCAACGTCTGTACCCTTTACGCTGATGCTCTCAACGCGATGCGCCGTCGAACCACATGAGCTGATAAATGATCAGAAATCGGTCATGAGAAGGCGCAAAGCGTTATCGATTCCATCACCTCTTCCTACGCAGCAGAGGGTCAAGCTGGAGCAAACCCCATGCTGCAATCTGGCCCAGGCGGATTAGGACCTCCTCCACCTTTTGGATTCCCTGGTACGCATATATAAACAACCAGTATGGGTCCGAAATTGACGAAGGGCATAGGGAGACCTGGAGGCGTGCCGCCGCCACCGTTTGGAATGCTCCCTGGGCCAGGCGGACGTAAGTTCTACTAAGTCGTAATTGTTCTTTGCGCCATGAGGTTGCTAATTCACCTCATAGCTCAAGGTCGTCCACCCAATATGCCACCGAACTTCCCTTTCCCACCGCCTCTCCAGGGTGGTCCTGGCATGCCAATGCCAGGTAACCTGCCGTTTCCGCCGTTTCCTCCGCACGGTGCTGGCTCGCCTCCGCAAGGAATGCCGTTTCCGCCGCCGGGCGGAATGCCTCCACCCAACTTTCCGTTTCCGCCCAATATGGGCCCAGGCGGTCCTCCTATGCCGCCAGGACCGGGCGGGTTTCCTCCACCAGGCATGATGCCACCCGGGGGGCCTGGGGGACTTGGGATGTGAACGGAGTGCTCAAACAATCCTTATCGCATGATGGCAGAGAGCAACAACAGACGGTCGCGGCGACAGGCGGTTGCATCATGTGGTCGGTTACATCGATTGCATATTGCGTTGGGAGTACGGCGCACTCTGGATAGTACCGCGCCTAGATGCTTTGGATTTGAAAGATGTCCATTGCGACAGCTCGTTGATTCTCCTCTGAGGTTACGTCACTGGAGGCTCATGCATAAGGTCCTTCGCTGTGATACTACTCTGGCGCGGCCCTTCGAGAGACGATGGATCGAACTATTGATGCTAGGAGAGCAGGCGGAGAAAGGGCTTAAGATCGTTTCAAGAAGCAAGTTTTCAGTCCTGCCTCCTGTTATGCAAAAATGATGGTACCCAATTACACTATCACTGGGAATGGACGGCCGCGATGCTGAACCGCCCTTCAACCGTTTGAAGGAGAGCAATAATCTCGAATGTTTCGTGCTTCAAGTGACAATCACTCCACAAAACCCATTTCCTCATCCATCACCCCAGCTAGACCTTTGCTATGCCGATGCTGGCCGCTATTGACAGGCGGCCATTCCTTGCGACGCTTCCGCAGTTCTTCTGACCTTTCGAGCGCCTCGGCCAAGTCGCTGTTCACCATCAGTACCATACCGACACGTGTCTGGTATAGGATAGCTCACTTGAGTTTGCCATGCACAAGGTAGCCTTGTTCCTCGAGCACTTCCGCAAGCTCCACCTGATGATTATCTAAAAGCTCGGGATTCGGAACTACTATCAGAGTGACACCAATCCGGAGTGCATCGAGGATTGAGCCAGAACCTAACGTGCCATGAGCGTTAGTTGTACTTGAAAACAGCTTGGATGGTAAAGGCAAGGCTATACCAGCGTGGCTCACGACCACTCCTTCAAGTCCATCATCACCCTTTGCGCATCTCATCTCCTGGCCCAGGCCCTTGAGATTGAAGTCGAATCCGTCGATTCTGAGCCATTGCTTTGTATCCTCGACAACACCCTCCTTCAGTGACTCAAAGAAGGTCCTTCCCTCTTTACCGTACTGTATCAGCAGATTCGTGTAGCCATGCCGACGAAGAGCTTCGAGGAATTGAGGTGTAAAGCAAGCTTTAATGAGCGGATCGAACGAAGCTGTAGCTCCAATAGTCACGAAACAGTATTTTCGCTGCTGCTGGCCCTTTGGGCCCATGATTGGTGGTCTGCTATCGGAGCATGGTGAATCGCGAAGGGCTTTTCCGGAACCGAGATCATCCCATGCCAAAATAATTTGATCCTTGGAAACCTTGGAAAGTACAGCCCCGTCAACACCATCGGTCAGGCAGGACCCAACACCACGACAATCGTGCCCCATGGCTACCACCACAAGACGGGCAGTCTCTACTGTTCGGAGATGCGTGTGTGGAAGATTTGTACGAGCTGCGACTCCCATGCCATTACGCCGTCCATTCTCCGTCTCCACTGTTCGAAAAGACAGCGCCGGTTCTTCGTCCTTTAACGAGTTCTCCTTTGATGCTACAACGCTCAGTCAGGATGAGCGCGAATTCTACGAGTCGCTCTCTCCCTCCGACCGAGCGGAGTTCGAGGAGGTGGCATTGTCGGACGAGCAAATGGAGCAGATGCTGAAGAGGGCCAGCGCAGTGCAGTCCGAAGTGGAGGAAGGGCTGGCCAGAGAGCTGGGACCGATCGATGCCCGGATACGCGCTCTCGATACAGATACAGGGCCTGACAGAGAACCGAGAGTGCCTCAGGGTTTCTTTAACATGAGTGAGGACGAGGATCTCGGGCCGGACGACGAAGAGGATGGGGATATCAGCAGTCTGGGCCACAGCGAACTTGAGAAGCACAGGGAGCTGCGAGAGTATGCGAGGCGAATAGCATGGGAGATGCCGCTGTTGAGTAGTGAGTACAATGTGTCCCTCTTGAGTCTCGTATCAAGAAGCTTATACGGTATGCACAGAACTTGCCCGGCCATTCGAACTCCCCTCGCCGTCACATTTCCTCCGCTTCCGCTACACCACCTACATGGGAGAGGAGCACCCTGCAGCATCCAAAGTCGTCCTCGAGTTCAGCCCGGTCGACATACCCTCCATGACGCCCGTCCAGCGCGCCAAGCTCATCAAGCTGGTCGGCCCGCGCTACAATCCCGGCACAGAGTCCGTCAAGATGTCCGCCGAATTGTTCCCCACTCAAGCGCAGAACAAGCGGTATCTGCTCGACCAGGTGTCGACGCTGCTGCGCGAGGCCCGCGATCCGACCGACACCTTCGAGGACGTCCCGTTCGACTTCAGGCACCACAAGGCCAAGCCCTGGCACGAGTTCCCGAAGGAGTGGTTGATGACGGCTGAGCGGAGAAAGGCGCTGGAGGAGCGCCGGATGGAGCGCATTGAGTCGGAAGAGCAGCGGTTAATCGAAGGGACCATTGTGGACGGGTTACAGCATATACACAAGTCGTTTGCGACGATCGCGCGACAGCCGTTATCGGCACCGGCGAATGCGCGTGGTCCCTTACGACGACGTTGAAGGCAGGAATCATGTCAACGTCGTTTATACCCACAATCATATGAGGAAGTTGTATACAATGTAGCAAAATGTTCCATAAGCACTTTTACTGTGACCCAAGTCACACCAGCTTTCAGTGCTTACATGCTTAACCGGATAGGTTGGTTGCTTCTTAACAGTCATTTCCTAACAATCATGGTGGGAAAGCAGCCGAAACCGGTCAGCACCTGCAACTCGGAGTCTAGCTCAGGCTGCTCGACAATCTAAGGCTCCATTAGATGCCTTACGGAGGCAGCTTAGTTTTGAAGAACACCACCCGTCGGATCGTGAACCTATATACATAGCTGCGAACCAACGCCCCTCGGAGTCATCATACGCTCCCATGAGCCATCTGAAACCTTCATCGAATGCATCCGAGCGTATGATCCCAACTGATCGCCGCCAAGTCAACTTGAAGTCAAGCGATGGTGAAGCCAGAAATGATGATTGGGTGAAGCTCATCACCGAGCCCAGGAAGAGTAAAGGGCTTAAGGTTAACCCTGTTGCCTCTTCCGCTTGCCGACCTGTGCAGAGAAACCCGTCTTGATCGCCGTGACGCTCCGTCTGCTGCCACAAGAGTTGCAGGTAACGAAATAGAGCCTGTTCTCGCCTTTGCTGAGCTCAGTATCTGGTGACCGACAGGTCTTGCACGTGACGTATTCGACTGAAGAGCGTCAGGATGCGTATATCGCCCAACGGAGGACTGCGACTCACCGATATAGCGCCTTAGCACGTTCTCGATCTGCTTCTGCTGGAATCGACCCTTGATGACCAACCGTCTGTTTCCGTCCACACTCCCGCTCGTTCCCAATTCGGCGAACAAGAACTGCGTCACATGCTCGTCTGTCCTCTTCATCCTCTTGCAGATCTCTGCAATGTTGGCAAATATCGTCTTCTTGTTTCCTTCTCGGAGACACTGAGGCGGAGGAATCTTGTAGTTTTTGGTACCGCTCGAGGCCAGATCCGGGTGGTGTGAGTGGAGTTGGGTGAAGAACCGCGAGAGGAGCAGGTTGTAGCTTATCGGCTGGGTCGCATCGTGTGCCCAGATGCCAGTGCCTTTCTCCAGATCGCCTTCTTCCGTGGTCGCTTCTCCATCGCCGTTGGCTTCGTCCTTCTCGCCAGCACCAGCCTCCGCAAGCTTCGCCTCAAAGTCTTCGGCGTCGGCCGCCTTGGGCTTTTTCTTTTTCTTCTTCTTCAGCGCTGACGGATCGAACTCGCCATCCGCAGCAGGCGCCTCTGCTTCCTCGTCCTCTTTTGCCTTTTTCGGCTTCTTTTTCTTCTTTCCCAAGTCTTTCAGCATATCAGCCACCTCGTCGACGTCTTTGTCTCCGGACTCTAGATGATAGACAGTCAGTGCATCGTTGACACATAGGCACCAATGCAGAAGCGTGGTTGTCCTGAGTGATGGCAGTTTGCGCTGAAATGAAGACAAACCATTGCTATGACTCTCGGCGCTGTGCTTCTCACCACCCCCACCATTCGTCTGCGTGACGCCGCCATTCTCGTCGACAATGGTCGTGCCTTCGCTGAATGCCACCGACTTCCTCTGCTTCCTTTCCGGCGGCGCATCAGCCTGCTGCGTTGTGTAGTCAGCATTGGCTCGATTGCACACTTGCAAGGCTGTCCGTAGTTGCCCGCATATGACGCAAACTCACCACTTCTGCCATAGCTGACTATACCCCTTGATCTCTTCGGCTTTGATAGGGTGAATCGTGAGTCTTTACGGTTGCAGAGATGTGTTAACCCTGGGATTGTGATTAAGGTGGTCTCTTTGTGTGACTCACAACTGCAAGAAGGTGCATACAGATTTCATGTAAGGATTGAAGCACAGATGAAATCCTGTGTCGGATCAATCTTTCCCCGGTAGTGACTTTCTCCTGAGGCCGCCACCCGTGGACTGGCCCGGGGGCTCGTCATAATAATTCATCCAATACCTCGAGGCACAACAGTCGCGGGAGCTTACAGGTTGCTTCATCGACCCCGTTGGCGCCTACACTCAAGCATGGGGCTCACCACGTTCAGCTGAAGTGGTATTGTGGGCCCCTGCAATCAATCTGATATACTACAACGAGTCCCAACTCTCTATCCCTACTCCCGCAGCGGTCAAACATGTCGACTACCGCCTCCAGCTCCTTCCTCGTCCCAGAAGGCTCGGAAGCCCACGGCTCCAGCGAAGACGAAATCGACTCTCTCCCGTCCTCAGAGACAGATTCGGCAGACGAGGAAGAGCGAGACACGGACGCTGATCGCGAATGGCGGGAGAGTCTGCAGCAGTTGGAGCTGTTGCTGACAATGGTGCTTGTTCCGTACATTGGGAAGTACTTTGGAAGGAAGTGTGCATATTGGGGTCAGTGAACAACATATTGTTCTTGGAGCACTGCTATGTTGCGCTTGTATGTGTTGCGGAAGCATCGCTGACTTGCGATAGGTTGGGCGAGGTTCATGGAATGGAAGTACCCCGTTGAGGTTACGATCACGAGCCCAAAGACATTCAAAGCGATTGGGGCCATTGAGGCAGTGGCATCTTTGTAATGATGAACTGTACAGGAATCGATTTAAAGCCTCGAAAGAATAATCTCCTCGGTGCGATATGGCAAGTGGCGCTGTGAAGGATAGGATTGCGGCATTATCGTCATTCCAAGCACACCTCCTTGTCCCCGTTTATACTCTATCATGCGTGAAGACGCTCCCTGTCGGTCAATACGTCTCTTCGAATTCAAGCGAGAGTCAGGCGCAGCTCTCGCGGAGTGAAGGCTAACGGTCTTACACACCAGTGCTCCTTCCATCAAATACGGTACCGTCATCCTTCCTACTCTACACTGTAAATAGTTGATCTAGGAAAGGCTTACGTAGTCTAATTATCTTTGTGGTATAGAAACACACTAGTGCTTAGAGCAATCCGTTTAGCTTCTATTGACCAAGGCTGGCTAAGCCTATCCGTGACCCGCTAACCCCATAAGCAAATTCGTTTTTGATATCTATAACATATCTACCCACCACTCCCCTTCGTAGCTGGGATGATATGCTCCATGCTGGAGTCATCCAGCCCGTCCAGCTCCTCCCGCATGGGAATCGCGCCGCCATGCTCGCTGACATGCTTCAGCCCGTAAGATTCTGCATGATTGCGGAGGCCTCTCGAGCCCGACAGACTGCTCTCCTTGTGAATGGCGCGGGTCAGGGCGGCAAGGGCAGGGGCGTTGGCGCAGAAAGTGGCGAGCCCGGTCTCGAGGGTTGTGAAGACGAGATTGCGAAAGAGCTCGTCATAATGGACCCCGTAGCTGGTGAACGCGCGCGATACGTAGATGGCTCGGCCGAGAGTCGCGGCACTCGCGACCCCGCCCAGGCCGAAAATCACCACGAGACCCCCTGCGAAAGTAATCAGCAAAGGGGATGGACAGGGATTTTGTGCACGCAGGCTCGGTGCACATACATTTCTTTCTCGGACTGATCTGCAGGCGCAGCACGACGCGAATGGGAAGAACGAGGATGACTAAGTCGGTGACAAGGTTCGAGATGCTTGAGATTATAAAGGTGACATTCTCATTTACGCAGCGTGCTGTTGGTGCAGGAGTCACCCTCCAGAACGTGTCGACGGGTTTGCATACGAAGATGATGGCCTGGATGGGCGAGCCAATTAGCGGAGATCAAGGCAAGCGCTGGTGGTGTTGATACAGACAAAGGTTAAGGAGACTGTGAGGCACAGGGTGATGGCAAAGCACGAATGGAGAATGACACGGTGGGCTTTCTGAGTCATGAATCGGTGATAAAATTGTAGGATGGACAGCTTGATAACCCTGCAAATTGCCTGTCAATACAGGTCGAGGCAATGGTCGAGGGGATGGAAGAGGCCCACCCAATGTGGATCAGATACGCAGCAGAGAGGATGAACAACATGAAGTATTCGTGCTCCACCACATCTACTGCTTCCGGCGCGGTTTCACCCTTTTTGAAAACGGCGTCCTCGGGTTTGAGGAGGAGATGTCTGCGCACGTCGGCACAGTAGACGTGGAAGATTCCCATCTGGGCCATGGCAACGGGCTACACGAGAAACACGTGAGTCCACGTCGTCCTCTCGGGCGCCATCTCAGGACGACTCACGACCGAGAGGATGATGAGATAGTCGTCGAGACGAAACGCCACACGCATCCGCCATCTTGTGAAGATTCTATCCGGCCGGTCAATTGCGAGACGCGGGTATGCCACTTTCAAGGCCGCGATGGCTCACCGAATGGCAGTCGTCACGACAGCAACACAAGGCCGACCAGAATCGTAAACCGGCGATTGACCTCATCCGGAGTGACATTCTCGCGAGCGAGCTCTTCGTCAAGCGTAGAGGAACGGGGTTGAAGTCTCATGCCGAAATGATATAAAGGGAAGCCTTCTGGTAGTAGACATCAGAAAGAAAACTTGACGACAGGGTTCCAAGCACGGTGGGTCACAATCTTGATATAAACGGACGGAGGAGGCGCCCGATCATGTGTGTCATTTTGCCATGTTATGTGTGGAAAGGGGTTGAAGCCATTAGCTTGTACAGAAAGCCACTGCTCAACATGGCAAAAAGCCCTGGAGGACAGTCTCGATGAGCCACCATTCAGATCTCCAATGGAAGGTCAAGCTAAGGGCCTCCCT
>QQTW01002855.1_pt1 | contig 12672 bp, 14 predicted proteins | sample 1904831 | NCBI WGS metagenome assembly QQTW01 (sample SAMN09435610, study PRJNA476489) | Subsurface metagenome, whole genome shotgun sequencing project. | reverse complement strand
TTCTCTGGCCATTTTGTTGAATTTGCTATACTGAACCATCATCGTATGGACAATACCAAGGAATGATTCGTAGGACGGGAACAATCCAACCCTGCCTGTCAAGGTGTATCCTTGAAGAAAGCCCTGACATTGGTGCTCGCTCAGTACTTCGATGAGTCGGCCGCCTTGAGCATTGGAAAACTCGTCCCATTGAAAGTTCCTGTTCGTATGTTCGAGAGCAGCATCCAGTTTGTTACTCATGAATTCATCAGGCGAAAAGATCCTGACATTCTTCGGATTGGCTTGGAGAATCTGGTCAAGAAGTTTACCAACGGTCTTCATTGAGCTTGCTGTACCTCCCTTTTCGGTACACAAAGCCTTCCAGTCAACAGTGTTAATGCCTTCGTAGCAAGAGTATACCTCCTTCCGCTGGCCAAGCCTTTTTGAATTCTCTCTGGGAACAATCGATTTGACTTCATCAATCACATCACCATCGTCTTTGAACAATTCCTGGGGCTTGTAGGACTTCAGCCATGCTTGCAGATCGGCTAGCTCCTCAGGGTCGTTCTTCACGTTGGCCAAGGGAACTTGATGGGAGCGGAATGAGCCTTCAACAATCTCTCCGTGTACCTTCTTCGGTCCAGACCATCCTTTTGGTGTGCGCATGATCAAGACGGGCCATCTCGGCTTGAAGATAGGCTTGCCAGACCGAGCCGCTTTCTGAATCTTGCGGATTTCAGCAAGAGCCCACTCCATTGAATTGTTCATGTCCGCGTCGATGTCTTCGAGGTCGTCCACCACTCGGGGTTGGTATCCATAACCAGTGAAGAGAGCTGCCAGTTCGCGATCGTCCATGCAGCCATAGATCGTCCGCTCGCTGATCTTGAATCCGTTGACGTTGATGATAGGTAGAACAGCGCCTGACTCGGCAGGGTCGATGTACTTGTAGCCATGCCAGGCAGTTGCGGTTGGTCCACTTTCAGCTTCTCCATCTCCAATTTCACACGCAACAATTAAGTCCGGTTTATCCATGACTGCTCCGAAGGAGACAGACAGAGCATAGCCGAGTTCTCCACCTTCATGAATGGCGCCAGGAGTCTCCGCATTGATGTGGCTAGGAAATCCGCCCGTGGTGCTGAATCCGGAAATTAGGGTATGGAGTCCCTTGGTATCCTGTGAGCACTCTGGATAGAACTTGGACAACGAGCCTTCAATCCAGAGATTAGCGAGTATGCTCGGTGCGCCATGTCCACTCCCAACTACATAGATCATGTCGAGATCGTGCTGCTTAACCAGATAATTCAGGTGAGAGTAGATCAACGTCAGTGCCGGACAAGTACCCCAGTGACCGAGTAGTCTTGGCTTGATATCTTCAAATTTTACGTCGCGTTTCAGGTAGACGTTGTCTTGCAGGAAGATCATAGCAGCAGCAATATAATTGGCAGCTCGTCGATACTTCTCCAAGGAGCTGTTCGTTTCGGCGGCGAAGGTCGGTTTGTCAAGCTTCACCAAAAGATCATCCACATATTCCGGGATTTGTGATGGGAGAGGCTGGGGATTGGGCCGGTCAAGAATCTGTCCTGGCATCGTGAAAGACCTCTTGGGGTTTCTGGGAAGATGGCCAAATTCGACCTCGAGCAGAGAGTCTGATAGTATATCGAATAGACAAATTCGTCAATCACTTCCCTTGACAGCTTTCTAGAGAGATCAAGTGTGCTCAGCCTGATCACCGAATTTGAAGAAGGGATGTTCGAGGTAAACGAGGTATAGAAGCAGTAACAAATATCAGGAAGATATTGACAGGAAGCATATGAAATGAGGTGTAGCTTGAACTTTGGCCGGATTGCTAGGCAGATGTAAAGCTATGCTAGGGGAAGCAGATGAAGGGAGTAGTTATGGTGAAGAATTTACCAGTCAGATCTACAGCATTCTCCATGTGTGATATTACTTGAAGCTCGAGCAGAGGCTCATTCAAGGCAATTCACCCGTGATTTCCATGTTGTTTATCTCAGAGCAACGTCATGCAACCCTCACACTTGTGATGTCATTTCTATTCTCAATTGAGAGCCGCAAAGCGTGCAGGAGGAAATCATTTAGATTGTATAGGGTGAAGTAAACCATGGCAAAACCAGCGATAATCTTGTCTATCAATGCTGGTTCGTCGTCGGTGAAGGTCACCTTGTTCACTGCGGAAGGTGATCAACCACAGAAGATCGCCGCGGCAGAAGTCTCGGGCTTAAGCGCTCCTCCAGCTCATTTTACCTACTCTCGAAACCACGATAAGCACAAAGAGGAGCTTCCAAGTTCTATCAGATCTCACAATGATGCCTTTCAGTATATTCTTGAGTCGTTCCTCGGCGACAAGAATCTCGAATTCATCTCAAGCCGAGACCACATCAGCTATGCTTGTCATCGTGTTGTGCATGGGGTCAGTGGAGCGAATACCAATACCAGGGTGATGCTGATTGATATCCATAGGGTGACTACACGGAACAAAAGCTAATCAACGAAGAAACTTACAGTCGTATCGAAGCTTTGGAAGATCTTGCGCCTTTGTAAGGGATTGCAGAATCCGTCACTATCTCCACTTAACCTCGTTAGACACAATGCATCTGCGGTCGCAATTATACAAAGCTGTATGAAACAATTGCCGAACGTGAAGAACATAGCCTCCTTCGATTCCGCCTTCCATCAGCACATGCCAGACTATGTCAAAACATATGCCATTGACCAGAAAGTTGCAAACGAGAAGGGCCTTCGGAAATATGGCTTTCATGGAATCAGCTATTCTTACATCACCAGAACTATCGCAAATCATCTACAGAAGAAGACCTCTGAGCTCAGTATAATCGCTCTTCATTTGGGAAGTGGCGCATCCGCCTGCGCGGTCAAAAATGGCCAATCAATTGACACAAGCATGGGATTGACACCTCTATCTGGGCTACCGGGAGGCTCTAGAAGTGGCGACGTCGACCCATCCCTAGTCTTTCACTATACATCATCCGCCAGCAAGATGAGCCCGTCAAGTACAACGGACTTGCATATCAGTGAAGCAGAGGAGATTTTGAATAAGCAGTCCGGATGGAAAGCCTTAACAGGGACAACAGATTTCTCCAAGATTGCTGATCCAAGTGCGCCGAAGTCACATAAACTGGCGTTCGATATTTTCGTTGACCGTATCGTCAGCTTTGTGGGAGCTTATTTCGTCAAGCTAGAAGGCAAAGTTGACGCCCTGGTCTTTTCGGGAGGCATAGGGGAAAAGAGTGGTCTACTAAGAGAACGAGTTGTCCAGAATTGCTCATGCCTTGGGTTCGTGCTGGATCGGCAGCAAAATAATAACCCTGATCAGGACCGAGTCGTTGAGATAGGAAGAGGCGAGAAGTCACTCACTCTAGTGTGTAAGACGGATGAGGAAGTAAGCGTGACATACCTGTTTAATTGCGTATTACTGACCGCTGCCAGTTCGAGATGGCCTATAATTGTATCAGCGGCAACTTCTGACCGCACTTCGGTTCCAAAGATGGTTAATTATTCGCACAAAACATCATTACGTATTCCTGGATCGGTGAGAGAGATGAAAATGAATACCACTGCCGCTTGACTCGAGCTGAGAATCTACCAAAAAACGTTTCTCTTGACCTCCTTTCATTTACAGCTTATTCCTATCATCTTGCCCAATCAGGAGCAAATCCTCCTTGCTTCGCTTGTCGCAAGGTCGTTTGATTATCTCTCACCGTATCAGCATTCCATAGCTTACATTTGTCTTCCCCGCAGCGACAGGCAAGTTTCTGCCCCTCGAAATAACCTTTTCCATAATTTATCGTGATCTCTTCGCCGAATTCGATAGCTTTCTTGCGAACTTTGACGCATGTCAGTATCTTCTCTCCACAGCTATACATCACGAAGTCGGTTTTAGGTTTGCAGCTATGATTGATGTACCTCGTCCAGTTTCCATATACGCTTGGATCGATGTGCATGGCATTTTCATTACCGCCGCCTGATCGCCTTCTTGTCTGACAATAGAGGTAGGTGCTGTTTCTATATCTCCCCTTGGGTTGAGTCTTGTATAAAGGGTAGATCTCCCCGACATATTCCGCCAGCAAAGACTGAGCCGGAAGACGTTGAAGTGCCCTCACTCCAGTCCCCATTATTGGATGGATATTTTGGAGCTCGACCCGGTCACCAAAATAAGCGCCGTCCGCAGCTAGCCGCGTTTTGAGTTTCTTTACACTGCATTTGCAGTCAGCTTTCCATTTCTTACCTTCACCAGCACCGGTGTCGTTGCAAGCCTCGCAGCTCTCATCAATTTCAGCTCGATAACGAGGCTCTTCTCTGAGTAGCCATTTTTTTCTGTCTGTCCACCTTTCCTTTGGAAGAATCACCGAGTCTTCGATGTTCCTTTGCAGCTGCAATGAGGCCCTCCCTCCTCCAGCAAGGAATGTGAGTTGTAAAGCTGTCAGGCCGTCAGCAGAAAGCTTCCATTCATGAGGATGATCCAGGCCTATTTCATCATTAGGAAAGCCGGCTATTCGTGTGCCGGCATCCAGACGGGCATATTCTGCTTCGTCCTCGTTTATCTCTCGTGTTTTAGGTACAGCTGTTCCTGTCAGCAAGCAATTCATATCTCTGAAAAGTATGTCTTGTTGTTCTTGCTCAGCGGTCCTATTCAGCCAATCGAACTGCCGGCTCTTAGCAAAGAATTCGATACTCTCTTTGTGGAGGCGCAGTTGCACCAGCCTTTCTGCAAAGTCCGCAGCATCTTTAGCTTCTAGGAATCGTGTACGGAAATTTGCAGAATGTAAGCATATTGCGATCATTGCCCAACCTAGAGTGTCTACAATGGTGTTCAGCAATTTTTGTTCATGCACCGCCGTCCGAGTAACGATGTCGCGGCCAGCGCGAACGGAATCGAAACGCCTTCCCCGCGGCACTGGTGCGGCACTGAGCCTGGTCCTGTCTTTAAAACTGGAAAAGGCCTTAGTAAGTCGAAATTCGCGCAGATGATCGAGACGCATATCTTCGGACGACTCATAATCCGAGCGCTCTTCCTCTGTGAGTGCCAGCCCTTCTCCAGCGATCCGGCATTGTGTTTCGACCGCTGCCTCTATATCAGCATATATTGAGGCGACAAGGTGGGTCACTGAATCTCTTCTGCGCCAGCGCTCATCTTCTTCCCTTCGACATCTTTTGCCTCTATCCTCTAGAGCATCCCAATCTACGGATGGCCTCCGTTTCTTTTGAGGCACACCCTTGTACCGGGTGTTGAGATTATGCTTTGGCGTGGCCTCTGATTCTGTCGTCTCGGTATTTGCTGCCATTGCTCAATGTAGCTGCTCCTGTCTTCGATATCTTACAGTGTTCTCGATTTCTCCCCGAAATATTCAATGGCCAATGAAACAGATTGAGAGGAAAAGAGCGAAGAGTAGCGAAAAGTGGAATAGAGACTTGCAATTGCTTCTTGCAAGAGAAAATTCAGCATCCCAATCACAGCTCGACTATCTCCGGCACTAGTGATATGTATGCTCCACGCTCTGGCTACTCAAGCGATGATAATAGAACAAAGAAGGGAGCTATATTTGGCAGTGTTGACAATGTCAAAGGGATGAAATATGGAGTCATGAACAAAAAACACAATTTTGAGTGAAAAACCGAGATCTAATTTGGGACATCCGCCAGCAGGCCACAGCAGGCACAGAACGGCTCAGAAGCTCGGGGTCGGGAGCATCTACAACGCCTACACCTCCAGGATCTGGCGGTGGCAAGGTGATGAAGACATTACTCGAAAAAATCAGCAAGATCTTCGCCCGCCGCAAAGCCTCAGCAACGTAAAGTCTAATCCTGCTCGCACGCGTGCAAAATGGCTCAACCTGATTCCTCCCCATTATCGTTGCATCAAGATCCATCTCCAGGCCAAACACTCTAATCCAAAAGAGCAACATCAGAGGCCGCTCAGTTGCAATACGTAAGCCCTCCCCTCAAATTGGACGATCAGGATAGAACAATGAAGCGGAGTTCTCGAGGACTTCAGACTCGCTTTGTCGATCGCGCACAGTCCACCCATCCCGTTTGGTACACCTTTGTCACATCCATCCATCCATTCCAGACTTCCCAGACGTTTGTCAACAATGCCCTTTCAACATACCATTACCATCAGAAGTCTTTGATGGATAGATCTTGAAGTAGTTGCAGCTAAGAATACGTATTTTCTGGCTGGATAAGGGATGGTGGGTGAGTGATATGACAAATGTTTTTGAGCTTTCTCTCGGGGTTTTTTGTGAGTGCAATGTTGTCGATCTGTGAATTCTTTGTTGTTGCAGTGGTGGTTGGGCTGGATCTCGTGCTATAATAGTGCACGTGGCTGGTGGCTGGAATGATGTAGATTGGTCCGTGCAATCTGGTCGTCATGTTGTGCGGTGTTGGTGGGCAGCAGGTTGGGTTTTCGTGGTTGGTGCCGGTAGATAGACAAAGTCAACATGTTTATTACATGATGGTATGCATCATGCTACGGGGAATTAACGGCAAGAAGATGATCATTGAGGTGACCGATTTGGCGGTCCATGCTATCGAGTCGGGAGCTCGCTGATAAAAGCAATTTCCTTTGTTCAAGATTTGCAATTGACACCCTATCTAGAGCCCTCTTCGGTGCCAAATCATTCCGCATCACTATCAGTACTAGCCATCTCATCTCCTTGGCAGCTCCATTCGACGATCCTGCCTTCCGAGCTTGCCAAGAGGCTCAACGGCTCATTGTCTACGTTCCTCAGTTCGGCATTCGGCGTGAGCGTGCTTCGGATACGGGAGAACTTGATGCAAGTGGCTGCTTGAGAATGGTGGTTTGCGGAAAGAGGTATAGAGTGGAGTCTCTTGCCGGTGCGGACGGAGAAGAGGTCAATCGTCGGGTGGTGGGTTGGTAGGAGGCGGTTACTTGGCATGCCTAGGAGAGGGATAAGTGTTAGTATTAGAGCTCTGAAATTGGAGGATCTTGGATGGATCGAGGAGGCTTCCCAGTGGCCAGAAATGATGAACATGGAGGCTTTTTCAGGAAGCACATTTGTATGTCTCAAATAGCTGCCACTAGATTGTGGCTGCTCCGTCACGAAGGGAAGATGATTGATTACTTACTCTTGCTCGACCCGGTAGCAATGATTCCCAGCTCCGAGCAATAGTCGAAACCTAGTCCAAATTTCAAGAACATATTGTCCCATGGAAAGACACGATAAGGGTTTGTGGCGACCTTGGACTTAATCTCTTTCTTCGAAGGTGGTTTTGTATAACGGAGATCGTACAGACTCATCTAAATGAAGTGTGAGCCGAGACTCCCAGTTCCTCGCGTCGAACTGGGGCTAATGGCACGGGAAATCGAAGACGATGCGATATCTAGCATACCTTTTGCAGGCCACGAGCAACAATCCTGTTCTCGTCAATCAGTGCGATGGCGCTGACTGCATCCTGGTGACGCAGTCTTGTCACGGAACCATTCGTTCTTTCGTCAAAAAACGTGATGACCCCAGTCCTTCTGCCACCCATGGTAATTCGATCGTTCTGCCCAAACGACACGGCCATATACTCGGCTACAGCCGGCTTCTGTGGGTTGCCCCACCTCCTAATACTACCCATAATGTGGCTTGGTAACATTGTGTATTGCGTTAGGCCATTGGAAGACGCAATGGCAAACGACTGTCCACTTGGAGATACAGCTGTTTGCCAGGCCGTCTCGTCGTTGGACGTCCATACATGATGCATCATCCTGAAATGAGGATCGTCTTCCTCTCTTGGAACTTCCAACAACACCACTCGAGTGCTCCTTGGGCCGCTGGACACGTAAAAGAGCTTGCGGGCCGAGACACTGATGCTCATATCGACGAAAGAGTTCGGCATGGCTTCGAATACGTGAGGGATTCCAGGGTAACGGGCAGGTCGGGCAGGTCGTACGCAATGAAGAGTATCGTTTCCAGCTAGATCTTCGTTGGCTTGGGCGAAAATGATGGCCCCATTCTTTTCATCGACAACGAAACTAGGAAGAGTCTCAGGAGAGCCATATATCAAGCTCTCCGAGAGACTTGCTGCGTAATAAGCCGCCACGTCCTCGTTCGGATGTAGCAGTAGAGGGCGACCGCCAGCCTGTCCAAGCTGATTTCGAAGAGAAAGTCGTCCTAATAGAGGATGCAACAAGAGTCTGGAGCGAGAAACTGTCTCCCGTGCTTCACGTGTACGGTGATCATGGGTGAATTTACGCCTCTTAAACATGTTTAGCATGAGATATTATGCATTATCCAACATTCTTCTCAAGGACGGGTATGGTGAATATGTATTTAGTCGAGAGAAGACAAGGAACAGATGAAAGGGACGAGATACCTTGTTCGCGCTTTCTTTCTGCTTGACCACCTGTCTCGAATGCTGTTGCCCCGGTCCTGCATGATTCGGCTGGATTTTGAAATACTTCCTCCGTTCAGCATCTGCACATCTTCAGTGACAATAAGCTCTTCATCGTTCTAAGTCTCTACGGACCGTAGTAGAAGCCGGGGATATCCCTAAACATCAAATATCTAGAAGAGTGGTATTCAAAGTCTTTAAAAGGTGGCAAAAGTGTGTACTATAGGTGGTTGATTGGGATTGCTTGATACGACATGCGATATCATTTGCATTACAATACGATGCTACTAAGATGATTGTTCTTGCTGAAAGATCTTTCACTGATGGCAGTACATTCTCGTGGAAATATATAGTGTTTGATCGTGATCGCTGGTCCAGTGCAAAGGATGTGATTATGTGAGCAATTCAAAATTTACCCTATGTTCAAATGGGCTAGTCGCTGACGACACAACCATTATCTCAAACGTCTAAGAACAAGAAGCTCTATTTTAGATAGGTTATGAACCAGTTAAACGAAACACATTCCTATCGGTCCTGTTCGAGCTGAAGGCTGAGTCCGCTAGCGGGGGGTCGTACTGCGTCAACGCTGTGCGTTGCTTTCTTGAGGAGGCGGAGAAGGAGAGCCTTGCCGGAGTCGACCTCATGAGGAACACCGTGTCCTTCTCAATCGTAGCATCTCACAGAAAGACCATAGTCTACTTTCACTGCCTCAGCCCCGAGACGAAGTAGTTCAATACGTCTTATCTCAAAACATACTCATCTTTCGAGCCAGACAATATCAGAGCATGCAACAACTGCATCTAAAACATTATCGACAGGCAAAAGGGCCCCGGAAAGCCATGCTCGGTAAAGACGTCGTCATCCTTGAGTCCGCCATAGCTTCCTGAACTCCCAGCTTTCCGTAACTGATCCGTCAGGGCCCAATGGCTCCTTTTCCCGATAGCAAAAGTCCCGTGAGCGGGGGCGAGGATCACAGGCTTCATGATGGAGCTGGACAGAGAGCTGGTTTCTTTCTGCGAGATGCGATGCACGGTCCTTGTTTGATTCATAACCTCTCAGCCAGGTACAGTGGACAGCAGTCTGCCGTAAGCGCTACATACTGATTGGTGAGCTGGAGGTGGAACCTCCGGCAACAACCAGCATTAGTTGCTCAGACATAATCGGTAAACCCCATGCCACCGCTGGGTCAGTGTGAGCTGCAGATTTCATAAGCTGTCCAGATGTCGGACGTGCAAAAATGCTGGGGATGGCCATGCGTTGGCACAATCGGGCGCTTTCCTCACATTCTACGGCGATTGTCAGCTAGGTCTTGAGAGTTGGAGTGCAATACCTACCGGTCAACCGGGTTCAGGCCAAGAAGTCTCATGCCATTGTTGAGAACCTGCCGAGCTGCTTCATAAAGGGCCGCCCGGGCGATGGAGGTTTCTCGCCCTTCAATTGCTCCAATAACCCGCAATACATCGTAGCTCGAGGACAGCTGATGTGCGAGGCGGAAGAGATAGGTCACAATTGTGGCTGGCTCTAATGTCTTCAATGCGTGTCCCACGGCATCCGGGTACTGAGCTAGGAGACGGATCAGATTCACAGCATGAGGCTCCTTGAGCAAAGATGTGTCGGCAGCCAGAATATCCTCACGACTATAACTTGCTTTACGAGAAACCGAGCAGAGCCTTGGATGTGCATACTGCAGATATGGACCGGTGTCACCTTCAAAAGAGGTCATTCTTGAAATATCGAACGGATAGCCGTTGACCCTCTTTCCGCTCATATCTTGGATCATGACAGCAGATATGCCAAGGATGTCTGCAACTTTCTGTGGGTCCCCAACCTGAGAATACTTTTCCTCGTTCCGCTGCATGACTTCGTGCATCGCAGTGGCGCATTCTTGCAGTATATCATCGAGGAATCTGACGTTGCCCTTGCGAGTAGACATTCCCTTTACCGCACCAAAGTTGACGTGCTCCATCTTGCTAGATATTTCTTTGTATTCTCCACCCATCAGATCGAGAATCTTGAACAGTTGTACAAGATGGATGTCCTGCTGGCTCATCACGACATAGACCATCTTATCGAAGGAGAATGTTTCAGCGCGTTCGATTGCAGCACCAATGTCCCGGAGAAGATAGTTTGTTGTGCCATTCTTGTTTCGAAGAACGGTCTTCTCTAGCTTCGGCGCCCCGTGTTTTTTGAAGTTGACAATGGTGGCACCTTCGTTGATCTCGGCGACACCCTTGTCCTTCAAAGTAGCCTCTGCGTTATTCATTGAACTTGATTTGACCTGCGATTCGCCGGAATATTCATCGAAAACGATGTTGAGTCGAGCATAGCTGAGTTTGTATCTCTCTATACTCATGGTCCGAAAATGCTCCCAAAGTGCTAACTTTTCCTGGCCGCCTTCCTCCATGGATTTGAAGTAATTCCTGACCTCTCCCAGCAATCCACCCGTTTCGAGTTTAGTCACGTCTTCTCCGTTTTTCCTTGCAGCTTTATAGGCATCTTCCTCTGGTTTGAAGAGAGCGTTGATTTTCACCAGATATCATATAGATGAGCTATGCCTTTAGCCTTTAGTGCTTCTTCCGAGCCGAACATTCTCCACCCAACACCAATCAGCCCATACTGTCCTACTGATGATTAGCGGGATCTGGAAATGGACCCAATCTATATGGCACACATACTTCCCCAATCTCCTAGATAGTTCATAGGAATGACTTCCCAACCGCAAGCTTCATAGAGGTTCGAGAGAAAGGCGCCAATGATGGTGCTGCGCAAATGACCGGCGTGAAACTCCTTGGCAATGTTTGGAGAGGAAAACTCGATGATGACTCTTTTGGACCCCACAGAAGGATCATTCGGATTTTTCAGCCCATTAGCCGGATTGGATCCGTATCGTTCCCCAAGTTGGAGGATACTGGACAACACAAGCGAACGCAGGGAGGCTGGTGCGAATGTGAACGACAATTTTATGCCATCGGCGATCGGAGGTTGCACAAGTTTGTTCTGGGGAAACTACAAATGTTCAATTATCTAACTTCGCCTCCTGGCCTCTCAGTTTTCTCGAAATGCTTACAGCTTCAGCCCATTGCTTAGCTAAGTCGTTCGGGGCATATCCGTTCACACGTAGACGTGGGACGGCGAGATTGAGATCGCCCTTATCAAGGGTCTGCATCCACTGCAATGCCGAGAAGATGGTCTTGGCATCCAGGTTTGTGATATTGGCCAAGGTGTCAGATATGTAGCACCGGTAAATGTCGACTGGGTTACAATCTGGGTATGAGTTAGGGAAGTTGAGGATCTCAGTATTGACGTGAAGAGCTGAGAGTCGATTTGCTAGGGAGCTATCGTTTGATCCCATGCTGTGAGCTCTGACGTGAAGGAAGTTCCCGAAAAGCGACCGAGACAGCCTTTGCACTCAAAAGAATCAAAGGCTGTAATTCTTCAATTTACTCCGTACGTACGTACATAGTATACAACAGACATGGTTTGTTGGAGCTATGTGTTTCATATACATCTGCTAGACTCGAAGCAGCCTAGTCTGATTGCTCGCCACTGGAGTCATCTACGGCCAAGCAAAGGAGGGCTGTGGAGAAAGTACCGCGCCAAGCCCGCCTGGAGAAGAGGCGGGCCGAGGCGGGCCGAATCAAGCTCCAATTTTTTGTTGGATTCTAGTAGCTCGTCTAAGCTAAGTTGGCATCCTTTAGAATTCCAACCTCGGAGGATCCCGCAAGCTTACCCCAGAAGGTTAATATTCTGTAGAAATTAAGCTAGACAGGCATGCAGATAGAGCGACGATGAGCTTCCTGAGACGACGACGTATGAACTTGCTCCAAAGGCCCAAGCCCGTTGTCACATGAGTGGTACTTTACGCTCACAGCTTTGTATCTTGGCTTCCGCAGATTCCCGGACAAACTCTCTCTTTCATCCTCCTGCATAAGACGAATCAAACGCTCACAAAGCATTATAAGTTTGCTTGAACCAACCTGTGAACAGCACTATTTCCGGTAGGACGTATGTCATATTTTGCTTGGACTTTGTATACATATTTCACAGTGCGTCCTTGCACCAGATATCTGCACCGCTGCTCTCAAGCCTAGCTCCCGAGTCCACTTCAAGTAAGACTGCGTCTTTTCCGAATATTTGATCTCCTTCTTCGTGCCTAACATGGCGAGTAGATCTATGGATCGTCGTACCAAAAATTGCCATGGCTGTGGAAAGGGCGAGCCAGAGCTAGGTCGAGATGCCATCACCCATTGCCACCGCCTCACAAGCCTGTCGTTTCTCTGCATTCCACCAGCTGGGCAAGAGGCCCTTCTTCTCCGCCAA
>QQTW01002854.1_pt1 | contig 12672 bp, 6 predicted proteins | sample 1904831 | NCBI WGS metagenome assembly QQTW01 (sample SAMN09435610, study PRJNA476489) | Subsurface metagenome, whole genome shotgun sequencing project. | reverse complement strand
CCTCGCCGGTTTCTCCGCCCTGGTCTTCCACCCTCGCCGCGAAACGGCCCCGGGGCCTCGAAGATGTCTCTCAGAGCGCCGTCAACGTCTCGTGCCTCCAGGATGTGCAGCCCGTCACCTGCCCCCGCGAAGAGGAGGACTGGCGCCTCTGAAGCCTCTTCCCCGCGTACCAGACGGTAGCCTTCTCGCACGAGCACGTGCTCGATGGCGGCCCTCGACCGGGGATGCGGCTCCGCAACCACCGCCCGGCGGCCCGGGAACCTGGGTCGGGGAGTATCTGTCACACCGGGTGTTAACCCCGGCTCACGGGACACGGGAATAGGGCGCTTCTCGGAGTCCCGGGGCGCCGCGATCGCGTACTCTGGCGGGAACGCGCGGCTCACCCCGGGTAGGCCCTCTCGCAGTCGCGGGCGACGAGGTCCACGAAGTCGACGCTGGCTACGTCCACGCCGGGGCCGCAGCTCACGATGTCCCGCTCGCCGTCGCTCGCCTCGACGAAGTCGTCGCCCTCACCGGAGTAGAGGTGGTCGGCGCCCTCGCCTCCATAGAGATGGTCATCGCCCCCGAGTCCCGTGACCCTCTCGTCCAGGCCCGAGGCGCGCAGCACCTCGTCCCCCGCGGAGCCGCGTACGGTGGAGGAGAGCGCCTCCGCGACCGCCGGGGCCATCAGCAACAGCCCCGCAGAGACGAGAAGCACCCCGGCCCACTGGGGCCGTCTCTCACGAGCCTCGCTCCCCCTGGCGCGCGGCTTACCGGCGGGACCATGCGGAACAGAATACCTCTCCTGAGTCAGGCTCATGGCGTGCGCCTCCTGGAATAAGGGGGTGGAAGACCAGGGCGGAGAAACCGGCGAGGCTTGGCGCGTAACTCCATACCTGACCGGATTGTAGGGGGCCAGCGCCAACCCGTGGTTAAACTGGAGGGACACGGGTTTTAAAGATTGGTTAAAACCCACGGACGACCAGGATCGGTGAGCGAAAGTCCGCTCACTGATCCCGATTCTTAAACAACTTTTTAACGATGTGTTTACACGCCTGAAACCTGATTGCGTGCTCAGATCCCTAGTATTGACGAGAGTCGCCGTCGGCTATCGCAAGGAGGGATCGGTCTTGAAAAGGGGTCCGGACGTACAGAGGATCAAGCAGGCGAAGCGTGACCGGCTGCCAGAGCCGGGCGTGGCCGGGATGACTCGGAGGCGCTTTCTGACGTTTCTCGGAGTGGGCTCGGCCGCCCTTACCGCCGGGAGCGCGGGCGTGCTCACGAGTTGCGGCGCCGAGGGACAGCAAGAAGGAGGCGCTCAGGGGAACGTCCCCGCGCCCGAGCAGGGGCAGGCCGGCTCCGGCACGGAAGTGTTCTTCAAGCCCATAGAGCCGTCGGACGCGGACGACCTGATCCTCCCGGAGGGTTACAAGTACGACCTCATCCGCAGCTCCGGCGACCCGCTCGGGGGCGACATGGTCTACGGCGACCACAACGACTACGTCGCCTACTTCCCAATAGACGTCCTCGAGGGAGGCGATAGCTCCGAGGACGGCATCCTCTGGGTCAACCACGAGTACATAAACCCGCTGTTCTGGTCCGAGTACACCGACGTCGAGAACGAGACGCAGAAGACCCCGGAGCAGATAGCCCGGGAGAAGGCCGGCGTTGGCGGCTCGGTCGTGCGGGTCAAGAAGGAGGGCGATGCCTGGGCATTCGTCGAGGACGACGAGCTAAACCGCCGCATCGACGCGACGACCCCGATAGGCGTAACCGGCCCCGCCGCCGGCAGCCCGGAGATGCAGATGGAGGGCACGGACGAGGTCATGGGCACCCTCGCCAATTGCGGGGGCGGGGTGACACCCTGGAACACCGTCCTCACCTGCGAGGAGAACTTCCAGGACTACTTCGGCGAGCGTACCGAGGGACAGGAGGAGCCCGGCTCCGGCTCCGGCTCGGAGAGCGACGACGCTCCCGAGCCGTACGACGTCGCGAGCGGATACCGATGGCTCGACGACCCCGGCAGCGCCCAGCCCCCCGAGCACTACGGCTGGATCGTGGAGATAGATCCGTTCGACCCCGAGTCCACGCCGCGCAAGCACACCTGGCTCGGACGCGTCCGGCACGAAAATGCCGCCATCACCACCTCTCCAGGCGGCAAGGTCGTCGTGTACACCGGCCACGACGAGAACGACCAGTGTATGTACAAGTTCATCTCCAGCGGCACCTACGACGAGAGCAACAGGGAAGCCAACCTGGAACTCCTCTCGGACGGGATGCTGTACGTCGCCGACTTCGCCAACGGCCGGTGGGTCGCCCTGGACTACGAGAACAACCCCGTCTTCAGGGACAACGGCTTCACGAGCCAGGCCGACGTGCTCGTGCGGACCGCCGAGGCCGCCCAGCTGGCCGAGGAAGAGGATGGCGACCCGATCGGCACCCCCCTGGACCGCTGCGAGGATATAGAGATAGACCCGGAGACCGGGGAGGTCTACGCCGCCCTCACCAACAACACCGACCACGGCAACTTCTACGGCCAGATTCTCAAGCTCATCGAGGCCGAGAACGACCCGGAGGCGATGGAGTTTCTCTTCGAGGTCTACTCCGCGGGCGGCCCGCAGACCGGCTTCGCCTCTCCCGACAACCTCGCCTTCGACAAGGGCGGCAACCTCTGGATCGTCACCGACATGTCCTCCAGCAGCCTCAACGCGGGGATCTACAAGACCTTCAAGAACAACGGCGCATTCTTTATGCCCAGGAGCGCTGCGGGTCCCGGCGGGGACGTGTTCCAGTTCGCCAGCGCCCCGGTAGAAGCCGAGCTGACCGGCCCCTTCTTCACCCCCGACGAGAAGACCCTCTTCCTCGCTATCCAGCACCCGGGCGAGGAGACCGAAGACCCGAACGCCCCGACGAGCACCTGGCCGAATGGCGACGGCCCCAAGTCCTCCATCGTCGCTATAACCGGCTTTTAAGTAACAACTGAACCAAAATTCCGGGTGAGACTAGCAGGTCGGGGGAGGTGAGTGGCACTCGCCTCCCCCGACCTGTGTCACACAAAATAAGGTCACGCTTGGCCCCGCGCTCGTGTCCCGAGAGCGCGGGCCGCTTAAGTACTACGGCATTCTGGCCGATAACCCTTCAAATGCTTACGAAGCAGAGACTGGCGGAGATAAACTCGCGGGGCTCGCGGCCAGATGGACGCCGCCCGGCGTTCTACGCCGCCGCGGGTGCCGTGGTGGCGGCTGTGGCGACGGGGCTGCTCTTCTCCTACGCACTCGGCGGGGCGATCCTCTTGATGGGGGGAGTGCTCGCCTTCTTGCTCGCCAGGAGGGGCTCCGGCGGGCCGAAGGTCGAGCTCTTCTATAACCTCGACGAGGCGGAGGGGGCGAGTTTTCTGGAGATCCGGGCGGCCTGCGAGGCGCTCGCGGGGTCGGAGAGGATCTGGCGCGCCGACGCGGACGTAGGATCGGCGGACGAAGCGGCCGTCCCCGTAGGCCCGAGGAGCACGGTCTCCGTGAGGCCACTGGAGGCGCGCGACTTCTCGGCGAACGTTGAGATCTGGGGGGTCACGGTGGACGGGGGGGAGAAGCTGTTCTTCCTGCCGGAGTGCGTGCTCTCCTACGAGGGTGGGCAGTATCGGGCGATCTCCTACGGCTCGTTCGGCGTGACCTACAGCCAGTCGCGCAGGTTCGAAGACGGGGAGGTGCCGGCAGACGCGGAGGTCGTCGAAGAGCCAGGTGAGCCTCCGGGGGCCGGCCGGTCCCGTCGGGGAGGCCGGGGGCCGGGCTATCCCGTCGTCTTGTACGGCCTGCTCACCGTCACCGGGATCTCGAAGGGCGAGACCCTTCGCCTCCTGGTCTCGGACAAGGGCCGGGCGGTAAGGTTCGCGCGCCCGTTCGGCGCGGGGAAGGAAGATTCTCAGGGGCAGGATACGCACACCGCCCGGGAGGCCAGGGCCCGCCGCAACGCCGAGGCCGAGGCCGAGAAGAACTGCGCGCTGTTCAAGATCCTCGAAGTGCAGCCAGGGGCGTCCCAGGCGGAGGTCCACGCGGCCTACAAGAAGAAGGCGAGAATGTACCATCCCGATCGCGTCGCCTCACTCGCGCCCGAGGTGCGGGAGATGGCGGAGCTCCGGATGAAGGAGATCAACACCGCCTACGATGAGATCAAACGCAGAAACGCTCCCGGCCGGAGGTAGTGAGGCCACCTCCGGGGTACAGTATGGTTTCGAGGGTATTCTGAGGGTCATCGAGCATCGGAGGGTAGATTTTGGCTGAGGAAGGGTTCCGGCTACCGGGCTCAGGCTATGAGGAACTCCTCAACATCATCCTGGCGTACGGCACCCGCGACGGGGCCTCGAACCCGGGCGACGTCGGCAAGCTCGACCCCGCCCATCAGGCCAGTGCCACCCGCAACAATGCCTTCCTGACCGGGATAGGGATACTGAGGGGCGGCGAGAAGAAGCTCGTCACGGATAGGGGACGAGCCCTGGCCCGCTCGCTGTGGCGCGGCACCCCCGAGGAGGCGCGCCGACAGTGGCGCGAGGTCGTCTCCACCGACGAGTTCCTCCAGAACATCGTCTCCGCCGTGAAGCTCCGGAACGGCATGTCGCGTAACGCCCTGCTCGCCTACATCGCAAACGCCGCGCGAGTGCCGCGCAACAACCCCACGATGTCCGGCGCCGCAGCGGTCGTCGAGATCCTCAAGGCATCGGGCCTACTGAGGGAGGACGAAGGACGCCTCGTCGCGAGCTTCGGGGAGCCCCCGGTCCCCGACTACGACCTCTCCGAGGAGCCCCCCAGCCTCCCTGGAGACGAGCTCGGCATCTCCGTATTTCCCGCCGAAGTCCCCCCGCAAGATACCCCCGCGGAGGTCTCGGAGAGCATCCAATTAGATGCCGCCCGGAGCACGGAGGCGCGGGTGGTAATACAGGTACAGGTCCGCTGCACGGCGGACGAGGTCGAGGAACTGGGTCCGAAACTCAGGAAGCTGCTCGAAGAGCTCTCCGGCGCGCGAGGATAAACCAGGGCTACTGCGGGAGTCGCGGGAGAACCCTGGCGCATGGTCCGGCTTGCGTGCGCGCACGCAGATCATAGAATGCGCTGTTCGTAACGGTAAGAGGTACATAGAGAGAGGGCTGTGGCATGCAGGAGAGGATACCGGAGGGGCTGAGCAGGCTACCTGAACTGGCACGGAACATACTCTGGACCTGGCGCCCCCAGACGCAGCAGCTTTTCTCGCGCCTCGACCCGGATCTCTGGGAGAGCAGGGAGCACAACCCGGTACGCCTACTGCACGAGACGAGAAACCTCAAACGGGCTGCAGAGGATCCGGGCCTCGTAGCCCTGTACGAGTCAGCGGTTCAGGACCTCGACCGCTACCTCGAAGGTCGGGGCACCTGGACGGAGCACGTTTATCCCACGATGGACGCCCGCGTCGCCTACTTCTCAGCCGAGTTCGGGCTGCACGAGTCGTTGCCGATCTACTCGGGCGGTCTCGGTGTCCTCGCGGGTGACCACGTCAAGAGCGCCTCGGACCTCGGCCTGCCGCTCGTGGGCGTCGGAATCCTCTACGCCGAGGGCTACTTCCGCCAGCGCATAAACGCGGAGGGACGCCAGGAGGAGGTCTACGAGCCCTTCGAGCCCGAGATGAGGCCCGTGAGCCCGGCACTTTCTCCCGACGGCGCCCCGGTGACCGTGAGAATAGGGCTGCCGGGCCGGGAGCTTCTCCTCAAGGTCTGGAAGGTGGAGGTCGGGCGAACCGAGATCTACCTGCTCGACGCCAATCTTCCCCAGAACACGGAGGAAGACAGGCTCCTCACCGCGCGGCTCTACGGCGGCGGCCAGCGGACCAGGATCTCGCAGGAGATGATCCTGGGTATAGGCGGCGTGCGCGCCCTGCGCGCCCTCGGCCTGAGCCCGAGCGTCTACCACATGAACGAGGGCCACGCGGCCTTTCTGGGCCTCGAAAGGATCAGGGAGCTCGTCGCCGCTGGCGAGACCTTCTCGGCTGCCGCCGAGGAGGTGGCCCAGAGCAACGTCTTCACCACGCACACCCCCGTCCCCGCCGGCCACGACGCCTTCTCACCCGATCTCTTCGACGAGTTCGCCGCCGCCTGGCCCGAGGAGCTCGGCACGGATCGAGAGGGACTCTGGGCCCTTGGCCGCAAGCAGGAAGAGTGGGGCGAGACCTTCAACATGACCGTCCTCGCTTTCAGCCTCTCCCGGAGCCGCAACGCCGTCTCGAAGCTCCACCGCGACGTCTCGCTGGACATGTGGAGCTACCTTCTACCCGAGTCACCCTCCGGCGAGGCGCCTATCACCGACGTCACCAACGGCGTTCACACCTGGAGCTGGCTGGCCCCCGAGCTCTCCGAGCTCTTCGACCGCCACGCGGGCGGACGGGCGTGGCGCCAGGAGGTCGAGAACCCAGCCGCCTGGTCTTTCGTCACCGGCCTCCCCCCGGCAGAGCTGTGGCGCGCGCACGAGGAGACCAAGAGGGGGATGGCCCGCTTCGTCAACGCCCGCCTCGACCTTCAGAAGGAGCGGACGGGCAGGAGCGTGACACAGGCCATAGATCCCGAGGCCCTCACCATCGGCTTCTCCCGCCGCTTCGCGACCTACAAGCGGGCGACCCTTCTACTCTCCGACCCGGACCGGCTCCGCGGGATCATCAAGGGCGCCGGCCGCCCCGTGCAGTTCGTCTTCGCCGGTAAAGCCCACCCCGCCGACGAGCCAGCAAAGACGTTCATAGAAGCCCTCTACCGCGTCTCCGAGGAGGACGACCTCACCGGGAGCCTCGTCATCCTGGAGGACTACGACATGAACGTCGCCCGTCACCTCGTACAGGGCGTCGACGTGTGGCTCAACAACCCGCGCCGCCCCCTGGAGGCGAGCGGTACCTCCGGCCAGAAGGCCTCCCTCAACGGCGCCCCGAACTTCAGCGTGCTGGACGGCTGGTGGCCCGAGGCCTACAACGGCAAGAACGGCTGGGCCATCGGCGAGCCCGTCGAGTACGCCTCCGAGGAGGAGGGCGACCGCGTCGACGCCGAATCGCTCTACTCCACGCTAGAGAACTCCCTGGTCCCGCTGTTCTACGACAGGGACGCGGAGGGCATACCCGTCGGATGGGTCGGGGTGATGAAAGAGGCTATCCGCACCATCGCCCCCACCTTCTCGACGCAGCGCATGGTCCAGGACTACATCCACAAGCTCTACGTCCCGCGCGCCAACAGGGCCAAATAGCTTCCAGGCTCGCCGTATGGTCTGCGGCGGGCCTTCTAGTTTCAGTCCCTCTCGTCTACTTGAGTGGAAAGGGAGGCGCGGGGGCCCTCGCGCAGGCCGCGGAGCCACAGGGAGAGGTTCTTGCTGCCGGGTTCCCAGATCAGGAGCACCGCCAGGACGCCGTAGATCGGGAGGTGCCCGACGAGCTCGGTGTAGTTGAAGACGGTCAGCGTCAGGTTTACGGGGACGAGGGCGACGAGGACGATCTCACGGGGGAAGATCCCAAATACGAGGAAGAGCCCCACGAGTAGCTCGACAGACCCGCCGGACAGGATAAAGACCTCGTCCGGGAGCGGGACGCCTAAAGCGCCCGTGAAGTTGAGCGGGTAACGCTCTAGAAAGGCCTGGGCGAGCGGGAGGTTCGCGAACTTCTCCGTGAACGCCACGAATACGAAGCTCAGGCCGAGGCCTATACGCAGCGCGGGGACGGCGTACCCCATGAACCTCTCCGGCGGCTCCAGGCGCGGGAAAAGCACGCGGTCGATGGAGAGCGGGCCGCGTCCGGCCAGGAAGAAGAACGCGGCGAAGCCGAGGAAGAGAGCGTTGTCGAGCATCGGCTGTAGCCCGAGGAGGGGTATCCCGGCGAGCCACAGGCCCGCGAGGCCAACGGCGGCGATACGCGCGAACCCGCCGTAGAAGAGCGAGAGCGCGACGCCCGTCTCGAAGAGGCCGAGGAAGTTGGACCAGGGGACCGGCAGGGCATTGTCCGGCGAGAAGAGGTTGCCCTGCACCCCGTTGAAGAGCAGAGGCACGGCGACATGAACGCCCAGGATCGCGGGCAGCAGCCCGTAGAGCGTGCTCCGCCCCTCGTCCCGCGCGCCGAACGCCTCGGGACCGGGCACGAATCCTCGTCCGCGTCTCCTCCACAACAGGCCAGCCGCGAGCGTAGCGAGCACGACGGCGGCGACGAAGGCCAGGGGGAGCGGGCGGAAGAAGAGGTCCCAGCGCAGCCCATAATCCGCCGCCCGCTCGAACCACTTCACGTGAGCGTAAGCCGCGTTCGCAGAGACGACGAGCATGACGAGGGCGAGAGCGGCGATGCTCCATATAGTTCCCAAACGACGCAAGATCAGGACCTCCTTCCGACGAACACAAGGCGGATGGTCCGCCCTTGCTTCAAAGATCCTTGCCCGGAGAGTATCGCTCTTGCCTCCGAAGATTACGGTAATACAGGGCACCGCTCAAGCACGGCGGGTTCGGCAGCTTTTACAGGTGTTACCGGCGATCGGCGACGCGCACCCTAGCTTCTTTCCAGCTCTCCTTCGAGCGCCGCCCGAACTCGTTCGAACTCCTCCTCCAGGCGGGAGAAACACTGTAGTGGGGCCGCCGGGTCGAGGGTACGAACCTCTTGAAGTTGCTCGCACAGGTTAGCCATACCAACGGCCCCCAGGTTACCGCTGCTACCCCTGAGCGCGTGGGCGATGCGCTCTACCGAGCGGTCATCGCCTTCTTCCACGGCCTTTAGCAGCTCATCGAGCCGGGGCGGTACTTCGCTCAAGAATAGCTCGACCAGTTCTGCAAGAAAGCTCGGCTCGCCCTCTACTTGCAGCTCACGCAGGCTCTCAAGCACGCTCCGGTCCAGGGAGCCTATTGCATCGTCAGGCGGGTACCCGGCTTCTACGGACACCCGCCCCTCGTCTCGACGCACCCAGCGCTCGAGTACCTCGTCGAGCCCCTCGGGCTTCACCGGCTTCGAGACATAATCGTCCATCCCCGCCTTTAAAGCCTCCTCCCGGTCTCCCTGCATCGCGTTAGCGGTCATCGCGATGATGGGGATGCGGCGCCCGTTCGTCCCTTCTTCGCGGCGCCGGATCTCCCTGGTTGCCTCGTACCCGTCCATCTCGGGCATCTGCACGTCCATGAGCAACGCGTTGTAGGGCAAGCGTGAGACCGCCTCGACGGCCTCCCTACCGTTGCCCGCCACGTCTGCCCGGTAGCCGAGCCTCTCCAGCATCTTCACGGCGACCTTCTGGTTCACGGCGTTGTCCTCCACGACGAGCAGACGGCCCCGCGCCCCCACCTCCCTCTCGCGCAGGGTATGGCGCGTCACCAGGGTGGACTCCCCGGAAACGAAGGAAGATCTGCCCATGATGGTAGCTACCGTGTCGTGGAGCTCGGATTGCCGCACGGGCTTGGTCAGGTACGCTTCTATCCCGGCCTCTCGCGCCTCCTGACCTTCGCCGCGGTTCCCCACAGAGGTAAGCAGCAACAGCCGGACCGGGGAGATCACGGGGTCGGCCTTTATCTCTCTGGCGAGTTCTATTCCGTTCGGCCCTGGCATCTGCATGTCGAGTACGACGAGATCGTAGGGTTCGTTCCTCCCGGCACCGGAGCGGAGTGCCTCCAGGGCATGGGGGGCGTCCTCGGCGAGATCGCTACGCATCCCCAGGGCGGCCAGTTGCTCCCGCAAGACCATTCGATTCGTCTCGTTGTCGTCCACGATCAGGGCTCGCACGTCTCGAAGGTCGAAGACGATGGGTGTTTCGCTGCCTCCCGCTTCGTCAGGCTGCTTCTCCAGGGGCACGGCGAACCAGAAAGTGCTGCCGACGCCCGGATCGCTCTCCACCCCGATCCTCCCGCCCATCAGCTCGACGAGCTGCTTGGAGATAGCGAGTCCCAGCCCAGTCCCGCCGTACTTTCGCGTCGTCGAGGCGTCGGCCTGGGTGAAGGATCGGAAGAGACGCGAACGCTGTTCTTCGGTCATCCCGATACCGGTGTCGGTGATCGAGAAGCGAACCACGGCCCTGTTGCCGGGGCTCTCCTCGTCGAGGCTGACCCGCAGTAGAACCTCGCCCCTCTCGGTGAACTTGACGGCGTTTCCGAGGAGGTTGGTCAGAACCTGCCTGATCCTCCCCGGATCGCCCTTCAGGGCCGCGGGCACGCTCGACTCCACCGTGCTGATCAGCTCGAGCCCCTTGTCGTACGCTCGTTCGGCGAGCAGGCCCACCGTCTCCTCGACCGCGGGCTTCAGGTCGAAGTCGATAATCTCGAGATCCAACCTTCCCGCTTCGATCTTGGAGAAGTCGAGGATGTCGTTGATGACGGTCATGAGGTTCTCGCCCGACACGCGAATCGTCTCCGTGTACTCGCTCTGTTCGTCGGAGAGCTCGGTGTCGAGCAACAGGCCGGTCATGCCGATAACGCCGTTCATGGGGGTACGGATCTCGTGCGACATGTTCGCCAGAAACTCCGACTTGGCCCGGTTGGCGGCATCCGCCATCCTCATGGCGGCTTCGAGCTGGGCCGTGCGCTCCTCGACCCGTTGCTCCAGCGTCGTGTTGAGCTGCCGGACCTCTTCCTCGGCCCGCTTACGCCTCGTGACGTCCTTGGCGATGCCGTAGACACCGACGATGTCGTCTCCGACGTGGATAGGCAGGTGCGTCATGGCGATCTCCACGCGGCCGCCGTCCTTGCAGGTGATGGCCGTCTCGTAGCTCTGCGGTTCGCCTCGCCTGGCCGCCGCAAAGCGACGCGTGGCATCTTCCCTGTACTCCGGGACGATGTAATCTTCAGAGACCGTGCCCTTCAACCTATCGTGTCCGTACCCGCTCATCTCCTCCATAGCCGGGTTGACCGAGACGAACCGGCCTTCGAGGTCCAGCTCGTACACCGCGTCCGGGTTGCTCTCGAAGAGAGACCTGTACCGCTCCTCGCTCTTCCTCAACACGTTCTCCGCCAGCTTGCGCTCGGTAATGTCGAGCAGCGTGCCTATAAAACGCACCGCTCGCCCGGACTCGTCAAAGAACGCCTGCCCATGAGCCGCTACCCAACGCTCGATCCCGTCTTCGATCCCGATCGTTCTGTACTCGATGTCGAAGTAGCCACCGCTATCGGGCTCCAGCGCGGCCTGCACGGTTCGATCCGTCCGCTCCCGGTCCTCCGGGTGCAGCCCGGACAGGAAAGTCGAGTAGTCCGACGCGATATCTGGCGACAGCCCGAACATCGCCTTGCACCTCTCATCCCACTGCAACTCTCCGGTGGCGGGATCGAAGTCCCATGTCCCAAGCCCCGTGGACTCTACTGACAGGAGTAGCCGGTCTTCACTCTGGCGGAGCCTCTGCTCGTTCTCCCGTAGTTCGGCGACGGCGGACTGGAGCTCCGCGGTGCGCTCCTCGACCCTTCGCTCCAGGTTCCCGGTGAGTTCCCGGATCTCGGCCTCCGCCCGTTTGCGCTCGGTGATGTCGCGGATGGCGGTGACGCGAACGGTACGGCCCCGATAAATGGAAGTCGTGCCATGAAGCTCTATGTCGAAATACGTCCCGTCCTTGCGAACGCCGACGGCCTCGTACGCGCCCTCGAAGCCGGAAGAGATATTCTCGCGTATAAGATCCCTGTACTCCGGCGCCGCGGTCTCCTGCGCCGACCTGCCTATGATCTCCGAGGGCTCGTAGCCGAACAGAGCTGTATAAGCCCAGTTCACCTCCAGGATCTTCCCCTGTTCTGCGACAACGATAGCCTCCAGCGTCGCGCCGGTGAGAGCCGTAAACTGCCGCTCGCTCTCCCGGAGCTCTTCCTCGATCCTCTTTCGCTCGGTAACGTCCCGCGCGACCCCGATTAGCCGCCCACGACTCCCCTGTTCGTAGACCCGTCCGTAGGCGGAGATCCATCGGACGGGGCCACCGGTCCGCGTTACGCGGTACTCGGCCTGGTACGCCCCCCGCTCGGAGATCGCCTGCTCCACCTTCTGCGCTACGTACTCCCGATCCTCCGGATGGACCGCCTCGAACGCCCCCTGGTTGCCGTACCAGTCTTCCGAGAGACCATGCATAGCTTCAGTGAGCGGAGAGGCGGTGAACTCGCCGCTCTCGAGGTCGAGGTACCACGTACCGAGCGAGCTGGCCTCCAACGCGAGCCGCAGATGTTCCTCGCTCTCCTGCAGAGCTTCCTCGGCCCTCTTGCGCTCGCTTATGTCGCGGGCTATGGTCGAGGCCCCCACGATCTTCCCGGACGAATTCCTTATGGGGGAGACGGTCATCTCGACGACGACGTGCCGCCCGTCCTTGGCTACGCGCACGGTCTCGTGGTGGTCCACCTTCCCCCCCTGGCGGATCTTCGCGAGCATCTCCGTCATCTCGCCGTGCCGGTCTTCGGGTACAAGCATCGTTACGGGTCGCCCCACGACCTCCTCGGCGCTGTAGCCGTAAAGGGTCTCAGCCGCACGGTTCCAGCTCGTTATGGTGCCGTCGAGCGCTTTGCCGAGAACGGCGTCGTTCGAAGAATCCACGATGGAAGCCAGGAGAGAGCGTTCCTCCTCGGCCTTCTTGCGCTCCGTAATATCGGTGTTCAACTCCAGGATCACGTCGGGTTCGCCGTCCTCGCCCGTCCGCAGCGTCCAGCGGCTCTCCACCAGGAGCCTGTCTCCACCCTCTGTGGCATGCTCGAGCTCGCCCTCCCAGTGCCCGTCTTGTAG
>QQTW01002853.1_pt1 | contig 12672 bp, 14 predicted proteins | sample 1904831 | NCBI WGS metagenome assembly QQTW01 (sample SAMN09435610, study PRJNA476489) | Subsurface metagenome, whole genome shotgun sequencing project. | reverse complement strand
CGAGAAGCGTAAGGCTGTTACCGGTCTATGGTAGAGAAGATCTGAGTAGCCTCAAAGGAGGAGGGAGTAAAGGGCTGGCTGGATGAAGAGAAGATTGTGACACAATTGCACAAACCCACTAGCACTTCTGTTGGAATGGTCATTGTACTTGTAGGGCTGCATAGTAGCGTGGAGCCTCTGGAATGCTTGCAGGAGCGGAAGCGGTTGCATATCCGAGGTGTCAGATCCCAACGCCAGGTTAGGGAAGAAGCGAGACAGTTTGTGGATTAATAGTAGTCGATTAGGGGATTAGCGCCATCTGACATCAACAAGCGAGACTCAAAGTGGGAGAGGGGCGAGGGACAGTTCAGCCAAGACCGGGATTCAGCCGTTGAGCTAACCTACTTGGGTAAGGCCGACTGCCCGCATCCACGCTGACACTCTTGCTCTTTCCCAGCCCGCCTTTCTTTTTGACTCTGCTCTTTCCTTCCACAAACACCAGCTCAACACTTCGACTTCCGAGCAATGCGAACTCTCAGCAACCGCTTCTCTGCAACATCCAAGCTCTTGCTACATTCTCATTGCTTCCCTTGTTGGCACAAAGCTCTTTCTCCATTCAATTCTATTCTGCATCGCAGTTTCCCAAGCTCACGCTTCGGCATTTATTGGCACCTGGTTGGAGATGCTGATGTCTGATGTCTGATGTCTACTCCTAAGTCCACAACGCTGAAAACCCGGTGTTCGACGATACTATGAGCAGGAGTACTAAAGACAAATGTTCTCAGGCTTCGACGACGCCAACCATCAGACCAGCGATAGATTGAAAGATCAGAGATCCAGGCCATGTAGCCCTAGGAGGCGCTTATAATTTTTCATTACCACATTACGCTATTTACAGGTAAAGTCACCTCCCGCCAATCTACTTTCCCACGCTGAGGCCGAGGATGTCAAAAAGAATTGGATTGCCTTCTACCGCAAGCCATGCGATACCTAAAAGCGAATCTCTGTCAGCCATGCAGCCGCTGTGTTGATGCAAATCCTTGCTGCTTACCAGAATAGACAATCAACTTGGTGATGACTTCAGCATCATATCGTACCCGAGGCTTCTCGAGGCGCGAGAACAAGTCCCTTTCACCGTGCTCTTGCGTTTGCTCCTCTGCCTTCATATCTGCTGGTCCAGAAAGAGAAGACTCAGAACATTCACCTTGTGTCCGTGTGTGGAAGCCAGTTCCCATCATGCTTTCATAAGTTTTCAATCTTGTCATCTTAAATGCAGGGTTCGAGATTGTCCCATTGGCGATACCCTCGGGCTTGCAATCACTGCTAACCCGATTGTTGTTGCTAACCTCAACATCGCCCGTCAGATCAGATGAATGACTTGCGGAAACACTGTCTCTGCGACGTTTCTCACGATAGGCCAAAGCCTCGTAGGCGTCTGCTTGAGACTGCGGCCCTATAGACACTGACCGCCTGCGAGGATGTCGCATAGACGTCAGGAATGAGGGGATGTCTGAGATAGCAGGAATGACATTGTCGTCTTTGCGCAGCTTGGGAATCCGTGTATACTCGGAAGCTTGCTTGAAAAACTTCCGTGGCAGACTCAATCCTAGCTTCTCGACGACCCTAAAGACTGGGGGCAAAATCCGTAACATGCATGGCTTCATGATTTCCCTCCATAAGAATATGGTTATCACCCCAAGAATGATGCGACTCAGGATCACTACCCAGCCCATTGACTCAAAGTCAAATGGAACAGTGCCTGGAATCGGTTGTGACCACGCATAGTCACTGCTAGAGAAATGCCAGCTTCCGTATTCGACACCAATCACCACTCCGGCAAACGCGACGCTATCTTCAAAGCATGGACAATCATCTGCAGGTTCAGGATGTATTCGGACCAGTGCGAGAATAGTGAGGACCACAATGAACATGTCTTTCCGTAACGCGGTATGTATGAAATCATCAATCACATCACCATATGCGCATTGCACGAAAGAAATGGCAGCACCCAACATACTGCCGATAATGACGTCGAAAAATCCGTGCATCCCACAATAAAGCCGGCCAAGAACGATAGAACAAGCGTAGAAGTAGGAGATGGCTTGCAGCAAGATATTGATCTTTGGTGAGAAAGACGAGTTGGTGTTGAGAAGGTAGAGCGCATAGACAGCTACTGAAACGGCGTTTGTGGAATGGGTGGAAGGAAAGCCATATTCAAGAGCTGCAGAACCCGACATGGTGATCCGTTGCAACGGAGGCGACAACGGCCGAGGGAGGCACCAGAGGTCTTTGATGAAGCCGCTGAAGAAGACACCCGAGGCAAGAATATGCACCATGCTAGATCCGCTATCAGACTACCTGTCGCACAGCGCTGCACGGGGACTAACCCTCTCCCTAGATCCGAATGCCCACACCAGAAGAGTATCGGCAGTACGATCATGTAAAATGTGTGTGTCCCAAGGTTCGCTGTGGTTGCAAAGTATGTGTCGAGTGCTGGAGACCTCAACTTCTCTTGCAGCCACGCCAGGAATGGCGTCTCCCATCGCACCAGAGGGAGCAGACTCTGTCGAGGCCGATAACGCCATTTTGGAAGCTTCGACTTATCTGACAACCATCAATGTCAGTCGATCGATTCCAATTGGCGATCTCCGAATGCGACCTACAGTGATCTAAGCTCTTGAGGCCGGCATCCAGCAGCTCTTTCTCTTTGTTCATTCTCTGGAACGGGAATTGGCGATCGCAAAGAACACCCTGAAGAGGTGGTCGCGTATTTCATCTTGCGAATCGGTGATATGGGTCATTTTGCGCGGCATGCATATGCCAGTTGCTCAGGATCATAATGGTGGAAGGATGCTATGCGAGTCAGGGGGAAAGCTGCGCCCGGAGAGACCGGAGATGTTGTGCCTTGGCTGCACAACCTAATCAGCCAACTAGGGTCATTTAACATCAACCAGAAATACCTAAGAAGAAAGATAATGGAGAGAAGGCTGTCTCTACAGGAACCGCGATTACCCCACGTCTTCTTGCTTCGCTTTGTTACTTGTACAGCTACCTGTTAGCTGCACCAACAGCATGCGCTCCTGGCCTACGGAACAAACTGATGTCCCGTAGTAGCAAGGAGCAGATCTGCCCTGTCAAGTCTCCTCTTCCACTGTACAATTTGCATTGCTCACTTGTACGGCTCATATTTAGCGGTTCTCGGCGATGGCCTTGTGCTACATTTGAAGTAGATGGCTCTGCATCCATCATTAAACAACATACATAAGTAGTGCCAAGGGCGGCCCCTGCAGCCATGCCACTGCTGCCACTGGCAGTGCGCGTAATTTAAGCTCTTGGCTGCCTACTAGCAGGGATAAAGCCTTGGCAGGGCAGAGCTTCGGTTGGTAACCATCAAAACAAACAATGACATGCAGGTACAGATAGATCACCTCATACTCTGCCGTATGATCGCTCCCCCACACTTTGTACTTCTAGCACTAGAGACAGCATACATACTGTTGGCCCATCGTCAATCATAACTTGTATCTTGCCTACTCAGAACCCTCCTCACTCACGCTTTCCCCTCCGGGGCCCACAAGCCAAAACATCATGTCAACAAGAACCTGGGGCCGGGAGCAGCAGCAGCAGTTCGGCAGCCTCTCCCGACATCAGTCCGTGCTGAGCGAGAAACCACTCCGATCCAACTCCATCTCGCCGCGAAGAAAGCCGGTTCGGACCCAGAGCACGCGGACCAGCAATGGCACCGTCAGCACGAACATGAGCTATTCCTCCGCCGGCCGGATGTCAGAGGCAACCAACATCACGCAGCCACCGTCGTACTCCAAGAAATTCGTGGTGGTGGGAGACGGGGGATGCGGCAAGACGTGTCTGCTCATCAGCTTTTCGCAGGGCTATTTTCCAGAGGTATGATGGGACAAATGCGCGGGCAGATCAAAGTGAGCGGCGCAGCTGATCGTGCCTGGTGCCAGAAATACGTTCCCACTGTTTTCGAGAACTACATCACGCAGACCACACATAACCCAACAGGCAAGGCGGTGGAGCTCGCGCTGTGGGATACTGCAGGGCAAGAAGAATACGACCGACTGCGACCTCTCTCCTATCCAGAAACCGACCTCCTGTTCGTCTGCTTTGCCATCGATTGTCCCAACTCGCTAGAGAATGTCATGGACAAGGTGAGCGTCTTAACAAAGGAAGCAAACAGATATCGTTCCATACTGATGATGCATCTCCAGTGGTATCCCGAAGTTCTGCACTTCTGCCCCACCACACCCCTTGTCCTCGTCGGTCTGAAATCTGACCTCCGAACCAAGCGAACGTGCATCGACCTTCTCAAAACCCAGGGCCTCACGCCTGTCACACCCGAGCAGGGCCAAGCCGTCGCAAAGCGTATGGGTGCTACATACGTCGAGTGCAGCAGCAAGGAGATGCAGGGCGTCGACCGCGTCTTCGAGCTAGCGGTGAATATCGTGATCGAGGCGGAAGAGAGCTCATTTGAAGATGGTAAAACGATCACTGCTGGTGCTGGATCCGGTGGGAGTCTAAAGGCTGGGAAGAAGGTGAAGAAGAGGACATGTAGGATTTTGTGATGAAGGAACGAAGGTCGGAAGGATTATCGACGCTCCATGATTAGCGGCAGGCGTGATGTGTATCTTGTATGTCTGACGTGGCCTCTGTCTTTTTGTTCTTCTTCCCTGCATCATGTTTCCGGGGCACCACTTTCCATTGAAAGTAGCCAGCTTGTAAAGGTTGTGCATAGTTGGCGCTGGACGGTCTTGTCACTATACATTGTGCTGCCCGCAGAGCCGCAGCAGAGACCTATCTCGAAACCCGACCGGCTGGCGCTGTCGAACAAGAATTGTTCATAGACCGATTCACCACTGCCAGACTTCCTGCTATCCCAGCGTGTACACAACGAACTCTTGCTGCCGGGTAAGAAGCCTTTTCCGGCAGGACGTATCAAACTAGCTGTTCCCGTGCGTGATGTTATCCACAGAGATCTCGATACGAACCTGAATTCCCGACCCTCCTCTCCACGCCTTCCCCAGCCTCCGCCTCAACATCCACGAAGCACCTGGTCGAGATGGCGCCCCACCGCAGAAATGCCTGCTGGTCGTGCTGATATCGACCCGAGAGACCGGGATTCAAATCAGAGCACTTTACCTGGTCCCATTGACCAGCAACTGACGCCCTGCCAATGTTGTCCCGCCTATATCGCGCCCCCATTCCTCGTCTCCGCCTCTACACGTTCGCGCGCCGATCCGGGATCCGGGTTCTGATCTTCCCGCTTCCCCTCCTCTTTCACGCCAGCCTCACCCTCTTTCGCGCTTCCACCGCTCTCGGCGATAACGTCATCCGTGCAGTCCATCACGCTCTCGAACTGCGACCACAGGGCCTCGACTGCGGAGAACTCGTTTCCGATCTGGGGAGAATGGCATGTTAAAGTTTGTTGGGTTGGGTTGAGCTGGAGAGGAGTTATATGCTATAGGCTGATTGGGGACGGAGAGCCCCGAAAATGAGAGGCCTGTTGGAGTCTGGTTGGGTACGTACGGCTATGATGCCCTCGAGGTTGCGGTTTAGGGTGTTTAATTGCTGGAGCACCTTTTCTAGAGACTGTACAGCTTATAAAAATCTCGATCAGCCCGCTCCACTACCTCGCTCATTTGGGATCACTCTTCTTCTTTTCGGAGGTAATGAGATCCCAAGCCGTAGGGGTCATGCCGGCGTGTCCTCCCCCCCCCCAACACAATGTAGCGCGGTCACGGAGCAGCTGGGAGACAAAGGGAGAGCATATCCATACATCACCAATCACACCGACAAGTTCGGATCTCTTGGTCTCGAATTCATTCGGGGCCGCGTCTGTCATTTTTGACATCCGCACGGCGATAAATAATAAGCCGCGCAGCTCCGCAGAGCAGAGGATGGGTTGGTGTAACTGGTGTTACTTTTTTCCGAAAATGCAATTGACTGGTGTAATCATGCTCTCTGGTACGTGTCAATGATGCGGGCCAATCAAGTCAGACTTGTAAGAGCTGTGGCCCCGGAACATGGTAGGCTTTTGATAGGTATGTAGTAGTTGATCCGAGCTTTGGCACACCGCCTTACTGATAGCTGAGGTATATATATTGCTTACTTTCCAAAAATTTCAGTTTGGGAGGATGGCCGAGCGGTTAAGGCGCTGTGTTTAGGTCCTATTTCATTACCTGAATCCCGCAGTGGGAAACCTCGTGGTGAGGACAAGTTGTTTCAATTTAAGAATAGCAGTATTAACAATCTTTTCTGTAGGGTTCGAATCCCACTCCTCTCAATTTATCTTTTTGTTTTCGTGTGATTTGTTTTTGATGGGAGGGAGGATACTCGGGTGGAGAGGAAAAGGTGAGAGAGATGGACCGAGGCTTAGAAATGAGAGGGGAGGTTTTTGGAGGCGAAGAAGACGACTTGTTTCACGATAGTGAGGGCTACATGAAGAGGCAGAGGAGAGAAAGGCTTGGAAATATGATGATTGTCGAGCTCTGAACTCTATGCTCTGCAGACGATATATGATAGCTGCCCTGTATGCGCTGAATTGAATACAATGTTTTCGCAGGATTAAATGACAACCTCAACCTCCCCATCCTATGAAACCTGTTCGATGATCAAAATGCAACAAAGCTGAACTTGATGCCTGTTCAAGGACTCAGGGACTCAATGGTCACCACTCCTGGGCCGAGCCCGACTAAGTACTTCTGTCTCGACACTTTTGCAAAACTCCAAAGCGGCTCCCCCCTTGACCCTCATTCCCATTGCCCATGTGGGAAGAATTCGTCTGGGGATATGATTTTGAACTTCTAATATGATATGTGCACGGCCGACAGGGCCTGGTCGGCTCCTGATGCGATGTGTGGAAAAACGTATCCTTTTTCGAAGGTGGTAGCGAAGGAACGGTAGACTGGTGAGATGCTTCCCCTAACCATTTTTCAAGCATCCGCAAACGATGCCAGTTGAACTTCTATCCAGGGGGTGCGATGAAACTCGTGGTCGGTGAGCGGGCCTTTTTAGCATGTTTGGGTTTGCTGCCGGACAGATAAGAATTGGATGCTTATAATGCCTCTAGGCTAATGGAATATTCATTGTGAAAGGCGTCTCGTCTCGCCAAACGAGCATTCAATCATCGATTTGTGAAGCTGAATATCCGTGACCTTCTTTTCGACGAGGCAGACTTTTGCCTTTGAGGCGACTGCTCTTCCTTGCTCAGGTTTTCACTTGAAGTACTTCCGAGGCTCGAGCCGGACGTAGATCGTGCTCTATTGGATAGATCTGACTGTGCAATGATGTCTTCAAGTCTGACGTCGAGAGGGGAAGATGGGGCTTGAGACTCTGGGTCGAGGACCTCGACGAATCTTGAGGATGCCATAGTGGGTGAGGAAACGGTACGATACAGACAGACGGGAGAGGTTGGATCAGAAGGTCAGATCCACAAGTCAAAGAACGTAGGTAGAAACGAGTGTGGCACAGTGAACAATTAGAATGTGAGAAAAGGAACGGCGAGAGATATCAAGCAATAGAAAAACACCCTACCTTGATGTGTCGGTTATGGCTACCAACTGGGAACCTGAGTTTGCCTCTTTAGTTTCAGTCTGGAAGGACAGATGACCCCGGAATTCTAGATGCAGAGTTTCAAACCGTTGCCAGCCGGCTCTGCACTACGTAAATGGCTCGCGTGCCACAGGTGCAGCGGCGTACTACGTATGGTAGTATGAGGTCGTTGGTGGGTGAGCCACCCGCAATGTGTCCCTTTCCAGGACTAGGACTCACTCTTCCGTTACGAACCTACGGAGGGGGTTCTGGCCAGACTGGATGAGGCGGGTGTGACATGGTTTGGCGCTCAGATCGACGGCATCAGCCACTGCATTGGGCGGTGCCAGGGCTTCCGAGATGGCCACCTTCCGATGAAGAATGACTTCAATTTTTGCAGTATTGGGTAGCACTAGTATGATGTTACTAGTATGGTCTTAAGAGCAACTAGTCGTTGTTTTCCGAGAAGCTTCTCCTGTTCTAGCAGGCCAGTCGATATCCTCTAGCTCTTTTGATACTAGCTCCCTCGTCTGGCAGCCCAGATTTTGATCTGCAGATATTAGCGCCGAGGCAACATTTCTTCTGCCCCGTCTGGTAGTCAACAACGCTCTGGAAGGTCGAGACGAAGCGGATGCCTCTGAAACATGGAGCGGGAGGACTCTGGTGATAGGCATGGCAAGATGCTCTTTTAAGCAATTGACACCTCCTCGCTTAGAGTGACATATGCCTGTGGATGACGGGGCTGCGAACATTCCAGGACAGTGATTACAAGCTGTATGTTTTCCAACATCTTTCGGCAGTTATATCTTTTTAAACTCGTATCTTTTTCAATCAGGAGGGAGGTATTGGAATGGGTCACGTAGTCGTAGGAACTGTAGCGGGAAGGGTCCAGGCCCAGATTCAGGGTCCAGAGCACATCACATGAGGTCCCTAGTAGTTGTCTTCATCGTCCCCAAGACCACCAAAATGCGTCATCAAAGCCATTGCTTTGGACGAATAAGAGACAGTAGGAGTGACCCGTAGATATAGACATTCATCTTCACGCACGGTTCGAGTTTTGACTTCCCCTACGTCTTCCTACTATGCCCACGCCGTACAGGGAGAGACGTTCTACCCTCAGAGACTCGAAATCTCCCAAAATGACCCACTCATAATGTCCTCTGAATTGGAAAAGAGATACAGCAGAGCAAAGGCGCGACCTTAAGTGCTGAAATCCGCGCCGGCTACTTGGGGCATGCGAGAAACTAGACATTGAAGGAGCATGGAAAGACGGGATTTCTGCTATATTGGATGCGCAGCCTGATAGTCTCACGACGCTTGGGCGTGGTCACTGATCAGAGAGGCGTCACAGCACAAGGAATGAGAGGAATCGCTTTGGACGCAGCTCAAACATTCGTTTTAAGGTGGTGAAGCCAGGCGAGTGATGCCTCTTGACCAACTCAGTTCACTATGCTGCCTATGCTGTTACCGTTCCTTTTAAATTCCCGCACCACGGAACATCTTTCGACATCTTTTGTCGCCGCATGCAGACCGTTAGCTAACGCTGTCGTTGCTGGACGATGCGATGCCACTTCGAAGTCCTCTCAGTCCCCGTCAGCCCTGAATGATGTCTCGCGCCCCGGCATATGCCGCAGTTGCAAAGCCTCTGCTCCTCAAGGGTGTCCAATCTCTTCATTTTGTCCGGTCTTTCTCCCTGCCGTGACTGGTAGATGTGCAACCTCAATCCTCCATCTTTACGTCGTTGTTCATCTCGACGCCCTTCGCCGCTGATATCCACAGCACGTTATTGCATCTGAGAGGCGAACGAACATCAGCCAAGTCCTGCTGCGCGCAAATGCAGTACTCGATGTGGTTGGGAAGGTACCTTATCAGAACCTGTCCCAATGTGCCCGTGCTCTTCCCATTGATAAATTCCTCCGTCTCATTCAGCTGAACGTTCATGTACGAGTCGACGCTGATTAACCGGCCCTTGTACTCAGTTTGCCCCCATTTCAGGCGGATGATGACTTCCTCGTTGATCCTAGAGATGGAAGGAAGTGGGTCAGCACAGCCGCAATGTGTGGATAATGATGTCGAGTAGAAGTAGTAAAAGTATGTCGCGTAGAATTGGATTCATGAGGATGACGTACAGAGATTGCAGCATAGGCCGCGGGTTCACAGGAACGAACTATGTGAAGTCAGTCTTTGCAAAACCTGGGAAAAATGGTAGGTGGCAGGCATGTATGTATACACTCATGTTGGGTTATCGCATAGAAAAATATGCCAGGTTGGCCCAATGTCAAGAATCCACCAGTCAGTTAGGAATTTTCCCAAAGGAGCGTGACGAGAAATGATGTAGAGAACGTGGGAGATGATTTAGTATTATTGTGTTTAGATTTATTCATCCTGGGCGGATATTGGTGTTCAAGTCCAAAATACACTTGCCAAGTCTGCAGCCCTGCCAATCTCCCCTGAGTGTTGGAGATGAAGGGTCTGCAAAATACAGCACGTCAATTCAGCATCTATTCATCAAAGCTCCATCCTTCATGATGATGATGTATGCTGCTATTTCCCATGACTACTACAATGTTGATGAGCCGCCTGAACGCTCCAACAGTTCTCTCACGCTCTCTTGATAGCCCATTTCAGATCCTTGATGCTGACCTCGCCACTCGCTTTCTCGTCATAGTCAAACCACTCTCCTTCCTGTAGATCGATACCACTGAAGATAGTGGTGGATTCTAGCCCTTTGGCCTCCCACTCTCCCTGCAATGGGGTCAATTCATGCCCCAACAAGGACTCCATTGATTTCATGGGGGTCAGGTCTCGCTCTTTTGGTGACTTACTTCTGGCTTGAACTCTGTAAATTCGCAGCCCCTACAGTCGAACTCGATCACGTTCTGTGTCTTTGGTGGGGAACTTTGTGTGTAGGGAGATGGAGCGGCTTTGATGGTGGCACTAGACTCTCTCTGCACAGACAAGGCATGTTAGAGAGGCTGCCCCGTGCACCGGAAGGGGTTGGACTTGGGTTCGGAGCTGGTACCTTGCAGTTCTTGCATCTCCACACAAAGTTCGCCTCTCCTCTGCTGCCAGAGAGCTCGTTTGATTCCTACCATAGTGGTTAGGTACGACGAATTTGAAGCTTCTGGTATGCCAATTGATATGACATAATTGCCAGTATTTGGCTTCGTTCATGGAATTGTAGTAATCCTCAATTAACGTGTAAAGGAAACGTGGACATGAGATACGAAGTAACCAATCCGACGTGGTAACTGAAAGGAACTGGCTGAAGCACTTACGAAGCGGCTGATGCTGACCCAGTTTGCATGAGTTTCACGGCAAGATGTGCATTGGACCTTGAAGGAGTAGAAGTATGGGCTGTCCGCGGTATCGACAGGCCGAAGATCTGTCACTCTTTGCGGTGTCAGTGTACAGCATGCAATGCGCGGAAAACGTGCTCCCCACCCTTCTAGATCTGCTGTCAGGGCGAGTGCCAACATTCTGATGGTAGACTTCGGACGTAATCAATCAAATAGCTTGTTGGGGCATGATTCGTGGAGATGTAGTACAGAACGCGGAATGGGAGGGCGTCAAATCCACACGTCAAAAACCGCAAGACTTGTCAATTAACGATGCGTATCTAGTCCAATGCAGCGCCTCCAAACATTTCTCACATCACAATACTTGAATTGAGTATTTCCAGACACCATAGCTATGCTCGATTCGCGGATGCAGAGTGCCTCAACCTAACCACACCTTCTCAAGTGCAGCGTCTTACATCTCCTCAATGGCACAGTTGGGATGAAGTACGTAAACAACTCTCTCCGCGTCAGCGGAACTCTCAGCAAGGTCTTCATCACCGTCTACTAGTCCTTCGCCGCGTACTTGTTGGATGATATTGTCCTAGCAAGAAAGATTAGTTCACAGAGCTGTTATTTCCGGAGGATCAAGCCTACCTTCAGCATCCTCTTGAGGACTTTCTTAACAAGATCGTGCTCTGCTTGGAGGTCTTCTTGACTCTGCAGGTCGCCTTCCACTTCTTCCAGATACCACTGCACGAGTTCGTCATTCTCAACTCCTTCCCCTCTTGTTTGCATCGTGGGAGACCCCTCGACCTCCAAATCTCAATTTCTCAAGTATATCGCCTCCTTTCTTCCACGAGCTGTCTACACTTCAGGCAAAGCATCCAGTGCGGCGGGTCTTACCGCTGCAGTCGTAAAGGATGAAGAGACTGGAGAACACACCATTGAGGCTGGTGCACTGATGCTGAGTGACTCAGCTACTTGCTGTATTGACGAGTTCGATAAAATGGACATTGGTGATCAAGTAGCCATCCACGAAGCCATGGAGCAGCAGACTATCAGTATTGCAAAGGCCGGCATACACGCCACCCTAAACGCCAGAACGAGTATCCTAGCAGCAGCAAATCCGATAGGTGGCAGATACAACCGGAAGACCACGCTCAGAGCCAACATCAACATGTCAGCCCCTATTATGTCGAGGTTCGATCTATTTTTCGTCATCCTAGACGAATGTAATGAGAGCATCGACCGCCATCTTGCTACCCACATTGTCAACTTGCATGCCTTTAAGGATGAATCCATTACGCCCGAATTCTCGACTGAGCAGTTGCAAAGGTACATTCGCTTTGCGAAGACGTTCAAGCCAGCTTTCACACCATCGGCGAAAGCTTTGCTGGTGGAGAAGTACAAAGAGCTTCGAGCAAATGATTCTGGTGGAGTTGGCAGAAATAGCTATCGTATCACTGTACGTCAGCTAGAAAGTCTGATTCGTCTGAGCGAAGCCATCGCCAAGGCCAACTGTGTCGAAGATATCACGGAGCTCATGGTCATTGAAGCTTTCAATCTACTTCGATTGTCAATCATCAGCGTTGAAAAGGATGACATCGAGGTCGAGGACGAGGAAGAGACAACGCCTGCACCAGGTAATCACGATGGTGACAGTCCAATGGCCGATCACGATGAGGCCGAGGGAGCAGCTGAAGGTACCCCAGCACCAAGACCTCAGAGAACGAAGATTACTTGGGAGAAATATAACAAGATGATGAATCTACTAGCGAAGAGAATCAATGAGGACGAGCAAACAAGAGGGGAAGGAGTTGAGAATGACGAACTCGTGCAGTGGTATCTGGAAGAAGTGGAA
>QQTW01002852.1_pt1 | contig 12675 bp, 12 predicted proteins | sample 1904831 | NCBI WGS metagenome assembly QQTW01 (sample SAMN09435610, study PRJNA476489) | Subsurface metagenome, whole genome shotgun sequencing project. | reverse complement strand
GTTGCCGACAAACGCGACCATGCTCTACGGGCACGTCGAGACTTTAGAGGACCGCCTCGACCACATGTTGCGGCTGCGCGCGCTGCAAGACGAGACGGGCGGCTTTATGTCGTTTATCCCGCTGGCGTTTCAACCGGACAACAACGACCTAGCCCGTGAGCTGAATAAAAGCGAGTTTACAACCGGGCTGGACGACCTGCGGAACTTGGCGGTCTCGCGCATCATGCTCGACAACGTGCCGCACATCAAGGGCTACTGGATCATGATCACGCCCGAGCTGACGCAGGTAACGTTGTCGGCGGGGGTCTCCGACATCGACGGCACCATTAAAGACGAGCGCATCGCCCACGCCTCGGGGGCGAGCACCGAGCGGGGCATGACCGAAGGCCAGTTGGTGCGGCTTATTCAGGACGCGGGCCGGGTGCCGGTACGCCGCGACGCGCTCTACAGGGAGCTGAAGGTGTTCGGGCGTGAGCCAGCTCTCGTCGGCTAAAGTCGCGGAGGACAGAAGGCTCGAGCGCCCCACTGAACGTCTGGGTATCGTCTCGTACACAAACGTCGCGCCGCTGCACTGGCGCTTGGAGCCGTGGGCGGGTGCGGCGTTTGTCCGCGGCGTTCCCACCGAGTTAAACCGGCAGCTCCTGGGCGGCGACATCGACCTGACGCTGGTTTCAAGCGTCGAGTTCTTGCGTCACCGGGACCTTCTCAGGGCGCTGCCGGACTTTTCTATCGCTACCCTGGGGCCGGTTTACAGCGTGATGCTCTTTCACTGGGGGCCGTGGGAGGGGTTGTCGGGTAAGAAAATCGCCCTCACCACCGATTCGGCCACGAGCGTCGAGCTGCTGCGTGTTCTGCTCCGCGAAACCGGGATAGAGGCCGAGTTGGTGCCGCTCGCTCCCGATCTGGACACAATGCTCAGTACCTGCGACGCGGCCCTGCTTATCGGTGATGTGGCGCTCCGTGAGGCTGTCGCCAGGCGCGAGGTAAACGGCCGAAAACCGCGCGTTACCGACCTCGGCAAGGGGTGGTTTGAGCACACCAAGCTGCCCTTTACCTTCGCGGTGTGGGCGTCGCGCAAAGATACGCCGCCCTCAGACCTGTTGGTCGCCAAGTTGCGGGCCGCTCGTGAGCATGGGCTTGGGCATCTCGCGGAGGTGTCCCGCCTGGAAGCCGAGAAGCTCGGTGTATCCGAGAGCGTGGTGCAGCGGTATCTGGGCAACTTCCGCTACTACTTGGAGACCCCGGATCGCGACGGGCTGCTGGCGTTCGCCGAGCGAAGTGTACCGGGGTTTAGGCCCGAAGAGCTGACCTTTTGGACGCTGTGACCTTCTGGAGTCCGTGACCTTTTGAAACCCGCGACACTCACTGACCTTCAAACGTTTTTAGATACGCTGCTCCTGGCGGAACAGTTTACGGACGATCAAAACGGTGTCTACCGCCCGTCCTCACGTCCGGTTGAAAAGCTGGGGCTGGCGCTCGAGCCCTGGCCCGGTATCTCTAGCTGGATAAGGCAAAACGACCTTGACGCCCTCTTTTTGCACCGCCCTTGGCGGCTCGGCGCGCTTCCTGAAGGCGTCGGCGTGCTGGCCTACCACTACGCGTTCGACGAGCGCTTGACGACGGGCTACAATCCGTTTTTGGCTGAGGTGTTAGGGCTTTCCGACCTGAGCGTTCTCGGCTATAAAGAGGGCCGACCGCTGGGGATGATCGGCGATATGCCTGCTGTTTCTTTGGAAGCGTTTCGGGCGCAGGTCGAGGCCGTGTTCGGCGGGCTCGTGGTCTACGGTGTACAAGACGGCGCGCAAGAGGGTGCGGTCACGCGGGCGTGCGTGGTTGGGGCGATGCGGCCCGCGCTCCTCTACAAAGCTGCCGAAGGTGGCGCGCAGGTCTACCTGACCGGACAATACCGCAAAGGTGCGGCGCAGGCTGTGGCGGAAACAGGCGTGAGCGTCTTCGAGATCGGTCACGAGCGCAGCGAAGTATGGGGACTGAGAACATTGGCGAGGACCCTACAGAGACACTTCCCCAGCCTTGAGGTCGTGTTGAAACCGTTGGAAAGGTAGAGGGTACGACGGGGAGAACCGCGCCTCGGGCGTAAGCTCGTCCTATGACCCAAACACTACAACGCGAAGTTACAACCCTGGCAGGGGGCTGTTTTTGGTGCTTAGAGGCTGTTTATCAGCAACTTCCCGGCGTCGAGCGCATTGTCTCCGGCTATATGGGCGGCGACCTCGAGAATCCCACCTACGAAGAGGTTTGCGGCGGCAACACCGGGCACGCCGAGGTCGTACAGCTCACGTTTGACCCTACCAAGGTCAGTTTCGAGGAAATCTTGGGTGTATTTTTCAGCGTCCACGACCCCACGACGCTCAACCGCCAGGGTGGGGACGTCGGCACGCAGTACCGTTCGGCCATCTTTTACCACAACGAGGCGCAGCGTGAGACCGCTGAAAACCTCATCGCCACCCTCGAGAAAGACGACGTCTGGACCGGCGTCGTTACCGAGGTCGCGCCGCTCACGACGTTTTATGAAGCTGAGAGCTACCACCAGAACTTCTACCGGAACAATCCCTATCAGCCCTACTGTATGGCGGTCGTCGCGCCAAAAGTCTCGAAGTTTCGCAAGCAGTATCTAAACCGGCTTGAACAGGTCGGCTAAAAGCCCATTTGAAGAGTTTTAGAGAGTGCCGGGTAGAGGCTTGCCCGGCACTCGTCGTTTGCATGTTGAGGCGCTGGCTGCAAATGAACCATCTTTTTGTGACATTTTGACACGAAAGGCCAAGTGAAAGCTTTTAATATCCCTTAGCTGTGCGCTAAGGCCCCGTTTTGTTTGACACCCGCGTAAAAACTTGGTATATCCAACTTCTACAGAGGACGCTTTACAGCTCCGGTAGCGCGTGTATAGTTGCGTATTCACTTTTAAGGCTCAGCGGAGACCTGAGCGGCGTAGAGGGGCCTGATCTATGAACGCGTCCGAGGTTCGTTCTTTCTTTACTCTTCACTGCCTGGGGGTAAGCAGGTGACGCGACTCAGTCTGGAGGTCTTAGAGGAGAAATTCAGTGAACTGAAGCCTCCCATGACGGCCAGAGAAGCGCGGGTGGAGGCCAACCGCTGCCTGTACTGCTTCGACGCGCCCTGTATCAGGGCCTGCCCGACCCACATCGACGTCCCGACGTTTATCCGTAAAATCTCTACCGACAACCTGACCGGCGCGGCGGTGACGATTTTGGAGGCCAACCTGATGGCCGCGACCTGCGCGCGCGTCTGCCCGGTTGAAGAACTCTGCGAAGGCGCATGCGTCCTCGGTGGCGACCACAAGCCTATCGAGATCGGCAGGTTGCAGCGTCACGCGATGGACCATATCTACGACAAGCAGAAATTGCCCTTTACTCCAGCCCCCCCAAACGGCCTCCGCGTCGCGGTCGTCGGGGCGGGACCGGCGGGCCTCTCGTGCGCGGGCGAACTCGCCAAACGCGGCTACGCGGTCACGGTGCTCGAGAAACATCCGCTCCCCGGCGGCCTGTCGACCTACGGCATCGTGGTCATGCGCGAGCCTATCCGGGTAGCCTTGGAGGAGGTTGCTCTCATCGAGGCGCTCGGGGTGGTGGTGCGCACGGGTGTGGAGGTCGGGCGTGACGTAAGCGCTAACCAACTCCTCGCCGAGTTCGACGCCGTTTTTCTGGGCGTCGGCATGGGGTCGGTGCCGCACCTGAGCATTCCCGGCGAGGACTTGGAAGGCGTCACCGAAGCCCTGTCGTTTATCGCCGAAACCAAACTCGCTGAGAAAGACGGGTTGGAAAACCTGCGCGAGCTGCCCGTCGGTCGGTTTGTGACCGTCATCGGGGCGGGAAATACGGCTATCGACGCCGCCACCATCGCCAAACGCCTGGGAGCCGAGCGCGTCACCATCGTCTACCGGCGCGGTGAAGGGGAGATGCCCGCCTACGACTTCGAGTACACATTTATTAAAAACGAGGGCGTGGAGTTCCGCTTTTTCAGCCAGCCGGTGCGGGTCGTCGGAGAAAACGGACGGGTCACGGGTTTGGAGTGTCTCCGCGTCGAGCTTGGGCCAACCGGTCCGGACGGTCGGGCGCTACCGCAGCCGGTTCCGGGAAGCGCGTTTATCATCCCCTGCGATCAGGTGATTAAGGCCATCGGGCAGGAGAAACGGGTCGACCTGTTTACGCATTTCGGTTTGGAGCAGGAGCGTGGTTACGTCAAAGTCGACGCGGACCTCTGCACCACGAACCCCAAAGTCTTCGCGGGCGGCGACTGCGTCCGCGCGACCGGTGACGCCATGACCGTGACCGCGACGCAGGACGGCAAGGTAGCCGCGAGGGGCATTCATGCGCGGCTAGGGTCCGCCGCTCTCGCCGCCGACTAGTTTGGACTACACTGGTCTATGGACACGCTAGAAAAACCCAAATACGAACAAGACTTCGTGCTGTGGCTCGAGTTTCAGGCCGAGCTGCTGCGTCAGGGGCGCGTGCATGAACTCGACTTGGAGAACCTGGCCGACGAGGTCGAAGATATCGGACGGAGCCAGCGGCGTGCGGTTGAGAGCGAGCTAAGCGTCATCCTCATCCATCTGCTCAAGTATCAGTGTCAACCCACCAAGCGCAGCCGTAGTTGGCTGGATACCTTGCTCGAGCATCGTGGGCGCTTGGCGAAAGATTTCAGCACCAGCAGGAGCCTCGAGCTTCACGCGGAGGCTGAGCTTGCAGACCTGTACCGGCTCGCCCGCAAACGCACGGCGGTACAAACACGTCTTTCCTTGGCTGACTTTCCCGAAACCTGTCCTTACACCCTCACCCAAATCCTAGACGAAGACTTTCTCCCGGAGGGCTGACATGGCCGATCTGAGCATCGACTTCTGCGGGGTCAAAAGCCCCAACCCGTTCTGGCTCGCCTCGGCTCCGCCCTCGAACACGGCGTATCAGGTCTGTAAGGCCTTCGAGTACGGCTGGGGCGGGGCGGTCTGGAAGACCATCGGCACGCCCGTCTTAAACGTCTCGTCGCGCTACGGCGGCTGGGAGTATGGCGGCAACAAGCTCGCGGCCATCAACAACATCGAGCTGATCTCGGACCGCCCCCTGGACGTAAACCTGCGCGAAATCAGGGAGGTCAAAAGGCTTTTCCCCGACCGTGCCGTTATCGTCTCCGCCATGTTCGAGTCCGACCCCAAGGTCTGGGCGGACGCGGTGCGGCGCATCGAGGATACCGGCGCGGACGCTATCGAACTCAACTACGGCTGCCCGCACGGCATGAGCGAGCGCGGCATGGGTTCGGCGGTCGGTCAGGTCCCCGAGTACTGCGCCATGATCACCGAATGGGTGACTTCAGTGGCGAGCATTCCCGTTATCGTCAAGCTCACGCCCAACATCACCGACATTAAAGCGCCTGCCCGCGCCGCTATCGACGGTCACGCGAACGCGCTCTCACTTATCAACACCATCAACTCGGTTATCGGGGTGGACCTCGACTCGTTTCAGCTCCGGCCCAACGTCGGCGGCAAGGGCGGGCACGGCGGCTACGCGGGTCCGGCGGTCAAGCCGATTGCGCTGAGCATGCTCAGTGAGGTTATGCAACTCCCCGAGGCAAGGGACTTCCGCGTTCCCATCTCCGGCATGGGCGGCATCCAGACCTGGCGCGACGCGGCGGAGTTTGTGCTGCTGGGCGCGAGCAGCTTACAGGTCTGCACGGCGGTCATGCACTACGGCTTCCGCATCATCGAAGAGCTGACCGATGGGTTGTCCAACTGGCTCGACGACAAAGGCGCGGCCAGCATTCAAGACGTTATCGGCGCGGCGGCCCCGCGCTACTCGCCCTTTAACCAGCTCGACCTCTCCTACAAGGTCGTCGCGCGCATCGACGAGGCCAAGTGCATCAACTGCAACCTCTGCTTTGTGGCGTGCGACGAGGGGGCGCACCAGTGCATCGACCTTACGGTGGACGGGGTAAAAATAGACCCTGCGACCTACAGTGGGGTTGCGAAAACCCAACCTGTCGTGCGTGAGGACGACTGCGTGGGCTGCAACCTCTGCTCGCTGGTCTGTCCGGTAGACGGCTGCATCACGATGGTTGAGGTGGCGCCCGAGCGTGAGAGCGTGACCTGGGGCGAGATCACCCAAGAGAGGCCGGAAGTGACGCTCGAGTGGGACAAGATGGCGCGCTACCGCGAGGAGAAGGGCATCGAAATCCACTGAGCTTGAGGAGCGACGTGCAAAAGGTTCATATCGACACCGTGGCCGAGCAAGAGCTTATTGTGCGGCGGACGGGTGAAAAACTTTCCGCCGCCAAATCGCTTTCTGATGCGTTCGGACTTAAGAATTTGCTGGTTCACCAAGAGGTTTTGCCTCCCGGCAGACGCGCCTCGGGGTTCCACTTTCACAGCCAAAAAGAGGAAATCTTTTACGTCTTAGACGGAACGCCGTCGCTGCTGGTCGGCGACCGGATTATGGACCTCGAGCCTGGGAACTTCATCGGGTTTGCCCCTTCTGAAAAGACACCTCACATGCTCTTCAACCGCTCCGCCGAACCTGCAACGGTCTTGACTATAGGAACCTGCTCTTCTACAGATGAGACGACCTACCTGGAACAAGAAGTGTTTTCTACCTCACTCACGGGACTGAACTGAGATATGCCGCTACTCATTCAGAACGGCGAGATCATCACCGCCGACAAACGCTATAAGGCCGACATCTATATCGAAGACGAAACCATCACCGAAATCGGTGAGAACCTGAACGCCCCCGAAGGCACCGAGGTCATTGACGCCTCGGGAAGGTACGTTTTCCCCGGCTTCATTGACCCGCACGTGCATATCTACCTTCCCTTCATGGGCACCTATGCCAAGGACACCCACGAGACGGGCTCGCAAGCGGCGCTAGTCGGCGGCACAACGACGTTTATCGAGATGTGCTGTCCGGCGGCCCATGAGGACGCGCTGGAAGGTTACAGGCTCTGGAAACAGAAAGCTGAGGGCAACGCCGCCTGCGATTATGCCTTTCATATGGGCGTCACCCGATTTGACGAGCGGACCGAGGCGCAGCTCCGCGAGATCGTTGCCGACGGCACGGGATCGTTCAAGGTCTTTCTCGCCTATAAAGGTGCGTTCGGCATAGGCGACGAGGCACTCTATAAGACGCTGACGCTCGCGCGTGAACTCGGCGTCATCACCACAGCGCACACCGAAAACGCCGAGCTGGTCGCGCAGATGCAGGCGAAGCTGCTCTCGGAGGGCAAGACCGGCCCCGAGTGGCACGAGCCGAGCCGTCCGGAGTTCGTCGAGGCGGACGGGGTGCATCACTTCGCGACATTCTTGGAGGCGACGGGGGCGAAGGGGTACGTTGTGCATCTTTCGTGTAAACCGGCACTCGAGGCGGCCCTGGCCGCTAAAAAGCGCGGTGTCGACCTGTCTATCGAGTCCGTCATCCCGCACCTCATGCTCGACAAGTCTTACGCTGAACGCCCCGACTCCGAGGGAGCCAAGTACGTCATGAGCCCGCCGCTGCGTGACAAGCGCAATCAGGCGGCGCTTTGGGAAGCCCTGGCGCGCGGCGACATCAGCACCATCGGCACCGACCACGCGCCCTTTGACACGGGTCAAAAAGCGATGGGCCTGACCGACTTTACCCGGATTCCCAACGGCATCCCCGCGATTGAAGACCGGGTGAACTTGCTCTACACCTACGGGGTCTCGAGGGGGAACCTAGACCTTCACCGTTTCGTGGACGCGGCCTCGACGCAAGCGGCCAAAATGTTCGGTCTCTACCCAGGTAAGGGCACGGTTGAAGTCGGTAGCGACGCCGATCTAGTCGTTTACGACCCTGAGTATCAGGGCACGCTGTCGGCTAAAACGCAGAGGATGAACGTAGACTACAACGGCTTTGAAGGCGTAGACATCGACGGCAAACCTGAAGTCGTGACCCTGCGCGGCGTTGTTCAGGTAAGAGACGGGCAGTTTGTCGGGGATAGGGCGAGAGGTCGGTTTCTCCGGCGCGAGATGAGCGGTTAGCTTGAACGCCCCCTTCCACCCCGGCGGACTTTTGGCGTTGCTCGGGCACGCTTACGACCGTCCGACCTGGCACGGAGCGAACCTGCGCGAAGCACTCGGGGGTGTGAGCCCCCTACAGGCCCTCTGGCGACCCACACCCGAGCGGCACAACATCTGGGAATTCGCGCTGCACTGCGCCCACTGGAAGCGTGGGGTCATCCGGCGGTTGGAGGGCTTCGACGACGAGGACTTCCCCCGCCCTCCCAAAGATTTTCCGGCCCTACCCGAAGCGACCCAAGCCGCGTGGGAAACAGACCTGAGCTTTTTGGAGACGATCCACCAGCAGCTTTTAGGCAAGGTGAGCGCGTTTAACCCGGCCCGCCTGAGCGAGCCCGCAACCGATAAGGAGAACCGGACGGTTGCTGAGTTAGTCTTCGGTGTGGCCTATCACGATATCTACCACGCCGGACAGATTCGCCTCCCGCTCACGCTCCAGCAGGGGGCGGCGTGAAGGGCAGTGTAATTGTGCAGCAACCGCAAAGCCGGAGCCGAACTGAGGGGGTGGCTCAGCCCGTTATCTCGGCGCGCGACCTGTCGATGGTCTACCGGGCGAGGGCGGGGGAGACGGTGGCGCTGCAAAACGCCAATCTTACGGTCCAAGCGGGCGAGTTCGTCAGCTTGATCGGGCCTTCAGGCTGCGGCAAGACGACGCTTCTGCGCCTTATCGCCGACCTCACCCTACCGACCTCCGGCACCTTGCGGGTGGCGGGCAAATCGCCTAAAGAGGCCCGCGAAGCGCGCGAATACGGCTACGTCTTTCAGGCCCCGGTTCTGTACGAGTGGCGCACGGTCATTAAGAACGTGATGCTGCCCCTTGAAATCATGGGTTTTTCCAAAGCCGAGCGTCAGGAGCGGGCGGCGCGGCTTCTTAAACTCGTCGGCTTACAGGACTTTCACCGGCAGTATCCGTTTCAGCTCTCCGGCGGGATGCAGCAGCGCGTCTCCATCGCCAGGGCCTTAGCCTTCGATCCCAAACTCTTGTTGATGGACGAACCCTTCGGCGCGCTTGACGAGATCACCCGTGAGAGCATGAACGACGAGCTGCTCCGTATCTGGGGGGAGACACACAAGACCGTCGTGTTCGTTACACATTCAATTCCCGAAGCGGTCTTTTTGTCGTCGCGCATCGTGGTGATGACGCCGCGCCCCGGCAAGATCGAGCGGGTGATCGACGTGGACCTGCCCTATCCGAGAGATGAGGGGGTGCGGCAGTCGCGGCGCTTTTTCGAGCTGACGACCGAGGTGCGAGGCGCGCTCAAGGGGATGCACTAGGGTGCAAGATAGGGCGCAGCGGGAGGCGAGCGGGCCGAGGGGCGAGCGGCGGGGGTTTGCACTTCCGGCGAGAGTTTACGCCGCGTTGCCCGTACTGAGCGTTCTTATGGCCCTGATTCTGCTCGGCTACCCGCTGGCGCTCCTTTTTGGCCTACCGCTCGCGCTCCGTGATATGCGTGATCTGCGGAAGTGGGAGAAGGCGACCGTTGCGGCGCAGCTGCCACGACAGATTGACGGCGCGACGTTGCAGTTTGTGAACCCGTCCGAAGACGGTGTGCTCGTCGGAGACGACGCGCCTCTGAACACGCTCTATACGGTATCGGGTGACGCGGTGACGCTCGAGGCTGATCCTACCGCTCCGCTCGTCAGCTGGGGAGAGACGCTCACCCCCACTTCGGAGACGGTCTACCGGTACGACGGCGCGCTGCCCGACCCGCTGACGCTCTACGTCGGTGACACCCTGGCTGTAGACGGCGCGACCCCCCCTGCCGAAACCCCCGACGACGTGCGCACGACCTTTACCTTTGGAGACGCGACCGGGCCTGTTCTTCTGGATGACGCAACCCTCACTGAAGGGGTTGACTATACCCAACAGGGCGACACCGTGACCTTCGCCGAAGCGCCGACCTTTGGAGGTGACCTGCGCCGCGTCTCAGGTGATGTCGCGGTTTTGAATGAGGACGATGGCACCGTGATCTTCGCCGCGCCGCCCTCCGGTGAAGTGCGGACTGCCAAAAGCGTGGTCAGGTTAGCCGAGCGACTTTCCGGAAAAGCCGACGGCGCAAATCATCACTTTACGCTCGCGCGAACGCCCGTTGTGGAGACCGAGCCGTATGACGTTTATGTGGACGGCACACCCCTGTCCAGCAACGACGAGCGCCCCGAGGAGCGGGTAGACGGCGAACGGACCACGTTCACGTTCGGGAGCGACAGAGGTATCGTCACGGTCGAGGGTAGGCCGCAGACAGAAGGCGAAACCTACGCGCGTGACGGCTCCGTAGTGACGTTCGTGGAGCCGCCCGCTCGCAACGCCCAGCTCCGGCAGTATCCGGGCGCGTTTTTGACCGACTCTGAAACCGGAGAGGTGCTGCTGGCGCGTGCGCCCTCAGCCGGGGCGACGGTCTGGACGGACGCCTACACGGTGTACGCGCAGCCGGGGTGCGGGGCGGACGTTGTGGCGTGCTTTCTCGCCCTGCCGCAGCACCCGGTCCCCTTCCCGCACTGGATCGCGGCGCGCGTCGTTCCCTTTTTCAACAAGTTTCCGCTTTCGGATGAGCGCAACATCGTCCGGGCAGTTTTATATACGGCGGCGGGGACGCTCTCAGCTTTGGGGTTAGGGGCATCCGTGGGGACGCTTCTGGCCGTTTTGTTCGTGACGGTGAGGCCGCTCGAGCGCGCCCTCCTGCCCTGGCTGGTGGCGTCGCAAACGGTGCCGATCATCGCGCTCGTGCCGGTTTTGCTGCTGGTTCTGGGCAACGCGGGCATCACCATTCAGACGAGCTTGCTGCCGACTGCTCTCATCGGCGCGTACATCGCCTTTTTTCCGGTTGTCGTGGGGACGGTGAAGGGTCTCCGCTCGGTGGACCCGCTGGCCCTCGACCTGATGAAGTCTTACGCCGCAACGCGCACGCAGGTGTTCGCCAAGGTGCGCTTTCCGGCGGCGGCGCCGTTTTTATTCACGGCGCTTAAACTGGCGGCGGCGGCGGCGCTCGTCGGGGCGCTCGTCGCTGAAACCGAGTCGAACAACCGGCGCGGGCTGGGCTTTCAGATTCTGGGTCAGGTGCAGTCCGGGAACGTCGCGGACGTGTGGATTTTGCTGCTGATCTCGGCGCTGCTGGGTGTCGGCTTAGTGGCTCTTGTCGGGCTGGTGCAACGTGCCGTCGCGCCGTGGGAGCGCCTGTGAGGCTTTTGCCCGAAGTCGTGATGATCGTGGCCGGTCTGGCCGGGGCGTTCTGGACCGTGACGGGTTTGCTGGCTCCTGGGGAGACTGCGAACTGGGTCTACTGGCTTTCCCTCTGGACCTGCTTGGTCACGATATGCGGGGCGGCGTGGCGCGCTAGTTTGGGCTCGAGCCGTTTCGGACGTGCGCTACTTCCGGGCGTTGTGCCCTTTGTGCTGCTGCTGCTCTGGCAGGGTCTGGTCGTCGGCTTCGGCGTGCCCAAAGGCATCTTTCCGAGCGTCACCGATGTCTGGGCGTCACTCTCCGCCACCTTGCCGGTGCTTATGCGCGACGCTTACGTGACGTTCGTCAAGGAAATCATGTTGGGCTTCGTCATCGGGTTCTCCACGGGATTTCTGGCAGGTGTAGGCATCGCGGGCAGCACCTTTTTGCAGCGTGGCTTTCTGCCGCTGGCGGCGGCGTTCGGCACGGTGCCGATCGTCGGACTGGCTCCGGTTTTGGGGCGTGCGTTCGGCGTCGATTGGGAATCCAAGGCGGCGGTAGTCGTCATCGTGACCTTTTTCCCGGTGCTGCTTAATACTGTGCAGGGGCTTTTGTCGGTTGATGTGCTCAAGCTCGAGCTGCTCCGCGCCTACGCCGCGAAACCTGCTGAGGTGTTTTTCAAACTCCGTCTGCCGAACGCGCTGCCCTACCTGTTTAACGCCCTCAAGCTCGCGGTCGTGGTGTCGGTCGTGAGCGTTATCGTCGCCGAGTTTTTGATTCCGGGTCCGCCCGAGGGGTTGGGGCAGCGCATCTCGCTCTCGGCGCGGCGGGGGGCGTATGACGTGGTGTTCGCGGCGATCTTCGTCTCGAGCCTTGTGTCTATCACCATTTACAACCTTGTCGCCTGGTGTGAGCGCCGCGCGACCGCCTGGCACCCGTCGCTCAGGGGAGAGCCGTAGCCTCTCCTGCCGGACAACGCGGTTTGTAAACTGTTGTAGGACTGTACCGTCCTCTACAGCTCGAGGGCACCGAAATGCGTAACACTTTCCTTTTTCGCACCGCTGAGCGGACGCCCCACACGCCCTAATTGCAACCACTGTACTCGGCCCGATACACTGTGGGAACGTTCACGGAACGTTGCACATATAAAACGGCGTGTGGGAGGAAACATGAAGCGAATCCTGGTCGGTTTAGGCGTGGCGTTACTTTCAGGGCTGGCGTGTGCTCAAGACCTTATCGACGTGACCTTTCAGTCGAAGTGGTTTCCGCAGGCGCAGTTCGCCGGGTACTTTGTCGCCCAGGCGCAAGGGTTTTACGAAGAGGAGGGGCTGAACGTCACCGTTTTGGACGGCGGCAACGTCAACCCGACGGTGCAAGTAGCTTCCGGCAACGCCGACTTCGGCACCGACTGGATCGCCAACATGCTGGTGCAGCGTGCGAAAAAGGAAAGTGTTACGCATTTCGG
>QQTW01002851.1_pt1 | contig 12677 bp, 18 predicted proteins | sample 1904831 | NCBI WGS metagenome assembly QQTW01 (sample SAMN09435610, study PRJNA476489) | Subsurface metagenome, whole genome shotgun sequencing project. | reverse complement strand
GAAGAGAGTAAAGAAGGCTGGTGGCTGCTCCTGTCATTTTCATTCATGTCCATTCTTAAGATTCTCGTTTTTGGCTGCTTCATACACCTACGAGAGTATACTTCCCCCACACTTTCTATTCATTTGGTACGCCTTTTGGAGGAATAGACACGGGAGGGGGGGTATTGTAAATTTCAAGTACGGTATGCTTGGGACAAGGAATCTATTCTTCTCCCGCGCCAGCTACGACGATGATGACTTGGCGGTCTTTGGTGCTGCTACATATACAGTATGCGAAGATGGATGAATTTATGCATGGTATGGATCTCTCGATTTAGTCTTCTATATTTTTATGTCTATGTCTTGCCCGGTCCATCCTCCCTAGAAAGCTCGACTGGCTTTAAATATCCGGGGGGCGACAGCAATCTAAACGCACAGTAACCGCTCACTCCAATGACGATGAGATTTTTTTCAACTTTTGCCAAGATCAACTCATGTCAGTATCAATCCGTCTCCACAGCTGGATCTGCTTTCCCACCGGTATTGATCTCATCTATTTAAGTTGTTGTTTTCAACTCTTGCCGCAAGCTTGTTTGGTATCACCCGTTACTTCGCGTTTAGATTGCTCTGACGCCCCGGTACATCCATAGCGGTACGGTAGATAGGTGGATGCATGAATCGATTTCCAAGTCGTGAATTGCCTGACCTACCTAGTTGCAATTTGTGACGGGCACGCGGGAGACGAGAAGGAATGGGGCAGCTCAGCAGTAGTCATGTCGTCGTCATGACCATGGGGATGAGATATAAAGTAGCCTTCATCCTAAATGCGAACGGTAATTATGGAAGTCTTGGTTGTTAACGTGGGCCGCAAACCCTCTTGGGACATTGCCCATACACACTTGTATAGGAAAACAACCGGAAGATTCAACTTACAACCCTTCAAGTTCAAGATTGGGCGAGATTATAGACACAGGCTGTGTGGGATTCATATTCTTCATTTATGGTTGTTGTGTGGAGCTTGAAGTTTGCTAGTAACCATCATCATCACCATAGCGAAGATGGTTAAGAGCGATTTCGTCGTAAGGGCAGTAAAAGAAGCTCTATAATCATTATCGATATGATGATTGTTTTCATCTCCATAAAAATGATGAAAACATTGAGGGGTGGTCAAGCGGTCTACTGTTGGGCTACTCCGTACGCCATTTATTTTGTCACCCGCATGAAGGGTTGTTGCTGTCATCCGCGTGGCGTGCAAGCATGTGACATCTCCTCAAAGTCATGTGATCCGCTTTAGGGCTGACACAGCCCTATTTATACTTCTGCACCGCCACACTTTCTCGGACCCGGAACAACTTTCCTCCGTCTCCCCTCCATCTCATTGCGCCTGCAGCACGCGACGATGGACGCGACTACGCCCAAGTCCGAGCTTGCGCCTGAGCTTGCGCCTGCATCTACACTCCCTGATCGCTCTACTGTTTGCTTCAAGAAAGATCCAGAGGACTACGGCCTCATCAACCTATTCAAGGAGAAGCCCAAGGAGCACAGAGAAGGGACTGTTCCGAAGATGTCGTGGTCAGGTACGTTATGGTTTATTCCTTAATGCTCTTCTTAGATCCCCATCGCGAGAGAAGGATGTTGCCCTTCTTGCCAGTATTTATATTGCGTCCTCTCCACATCTTTCCTCTCTCCCTCTTCTCTTCTTGACTCGATCAACTTTCACACTCTCACGATCGATGGCGTTTTCTTTCCCCCGCCGCTGCTCCTCATTCTCCTGCCCATTCTCCTGCCGGGATCCTCATCCTAACGTCGTCGTCTGCATCGCTTCTGCTTTTTCGTTGGCGATAGGCCTACTCGTTTTATTCCTCATCCTGCGCTACTATAAAGGATGACGTGGAAGGGCATGTTTTTATTTGGTCCTATGAGATGCGGTGAGGTGGGATGGGCTACAGAATACTGACGCGTTATGTGGATATACAGGCTTCACCAAGAACGTCGGGAGGGCGACGACGAAGGTGATGATGAAGACGGGTAAGAATGACTCTTATTTCCCCTGTTATTTTCCCTCTTCCTCCCTTCCCTCTTCCCTTCGTTCCCTCCTCCTTTCGCGCACGATGGTCTTGTTTACTTCCTCCCTCCATCGCTTTGCTTGCTGTGAAATACGGAATATTCCTTGCTGAAATATAATCCATAAACAGGACACGTGGAGAAGACCAATGATCGCGACTACGAAGTCGAGGAGCGGTACGTTGATGTTTCCTTCTCCATCCATTAACTCGATGCATCGCATGCCATGTGGCTAACATATATCCTCCCTAAAACAGCCGATTCAAGTCTATGGAAGGAGCGGCGTACAAAGTTCAAGCTGAAGCCAAGGGCTATCTCGATTCTCTTAGAGGTGAGTCTCTCTCTCTCTCTCTTATATCCGGCTACCGTCAGCGGGGTGGGTCACTTGACTGGTGATATAGTTTACTAACTAAATTATTCAGCGATGACGGCTGCTCAGATGCGTCTCGCCGAGACGATCGACGCGTTCTATGGCGACGCCGGGACCAAGGACGGTGTGTCGCGCTCGTACAAGAAGGCCGTGGAAGATCTGGATGCCGAGACGATCAAGGCTCTTGATGGACCTTTTCGGTATGTGTGTTCATTCTCTGCTATCTTCCCTTCCTATTTCCGTTCCTCACTCTGCTTTTTCTCTCTCATCACATTCTTTACTCTGGAGCAGTAATGGCTAACGAAGACTAATAGCACCACCGTGCTTGAGCCCATCTCGCGCTTTTGTGGCTACTTTGCGGACGTCAACGAGTGTATGTACTTTTTCTCCTGTATCTCTCCTCTCCCTCTCCACTTTCCATTCTTATCCTCTCCCTCCTCACTCCTCGCTCCGCTTCTCCCCTCGGTTCCTTTCTTCCTTCCTCCATCCAGCCCATGCCTCACCCTTCGACAATCCACCTCCCCCATAACTGATTCACACCAAACACATGCCCTCCACAAGTGCACCCACTAAACAATCATATTATAGGCATCAAAAAGCGCAACCACAAACAACTCGACTACGACAACCTCCGCGCCAAAGTCAAAAAGCTCGTAGAAAAGCCCGACAAAGACGCAACCAAGCTCCCCCGGGCCGAAAAAGAAGCCGAACAAGCCAAAGTCGTCTACGAACAACTCAACGAGCAGCTACACACGGAACTACCCCAGCTCATCGATCTACGCGTTCCCTATCTCGATCCGAGTTTCGAGGCCCTCGTCAAGATCCAGATGCGTTTCTCGGCCGAGGCTTATTCGAGAATGGCCCAGGTTCAGCAATACCTTGATCCGGAAACTCGTGAGGAATATGCCTCTGGCCAGATGGATCAGAGCGTGGAGAGTATTCTGCAGCAGATTAGGGATTTGAGTATTTGTGGGACTGTCTAGGTCTTGTTAGTACGAGGACAAGGATGAGGGAAGGGAGGGGGTAGGGAGTAGGGAGTAGGGGGTTAGCAAGGAAGAGGGGAGTTTAGTAAGGAGTAGAGCGGTGGAGGTTCAAATCAAGCTGTGCTTTTCCGAAATGATTCGTTCGTGATGTCTCTCTCCTTCCATTTGGGTGATTAAATAAACGGAACAGCGCAGCAGTAACCGCCTCATCACCCTTATGACGGAGGCACCATCATCGTCATCATAACTGTGACGAGGACTTCGTAATCTTCATCGTCAGTCTGATGAAAGGGAGGATATCTCACCATTATCAGTGTGACGAGGGCTTTGGAATCTTCATCATGAGTCCGATGAAGGGGAAGATGCATCACTGTCATCAGTGTGACGAGGGCTTCGTAGTATTCATCGTCAGTCTGATGGAAGGGAAGAATGCATCACCGTCGTCAGTGTTATGAGCGGCTTCGTAGTCTTCATCGTCAGTCCCATGAAAGGCAAGAATGCATCACCGTTATCAATGTGATGAAGATTCCTTCGCCATGAGAATGATGAAGCTTCTTTTGGTCATAAGGATGATGATGGGCCTACCCTTCATCGCAAGAACGATGAAGCGCTAGGCTACTGCTTACCTATTCCGTTTATTGGGTCACCCACGTACCACCTTTCCGCTAAATTACTTCCGGCTCGATAAATCAGACGAAGTTATGAAATTCGTCTATCATCACCATCGTCGTCGTACTGATGACGATAACTAGCTAGCTACCTCCTACACCACCAAACCACCAATGAAGAATAAAACCAACCCCCTCACCATCGGACTTGTGACAACGGGCAGGGTATGGTAAAAGCTACCCTTGACGATACCATACCACGCCGGGGCTTAGTATCGCTGACAGACCTACCACACCCACCTATGAAAAAAAGACATGCAAGCAAAGCAGGCAGGTAGTCTGAAAACACCCAAAATGGTAAATTTAAAAACTAAATTAAACTAAACTAAGCTTAAGTATCTTTCACCGTCTCGTGGAACTAGTCACACCGCCGCCGTCTCTGGATGGTGGATGATCACCATCATCATCGTCGTCATCATCGGAAGTGATTTCCCCTGAAATCAAACCTTCCAATTCAAATTCTTCAGTTCCAGTTATTCGCTCCTCTCCTTCTTCTCCAGTTTTCATTCTCCTTCGGTGGTTCGTCCCACCACCACCACCACCACCACCACCGTTAAGATGAGGCACAACATGACCGTTTACTTTCCTCATCCCCCTTCCATCTTTCCATCTTTTGGTTCTTGTCGTGATATGTCCATCGTCATCGGCATCTGAGTCATCTTGCTGATGGAGGGGAGGAGGATGTTGGGTCTGGGTATGAAGTGGGAGGGTTACTGATGAGGGAGATGGACGGGAGTTGGTATGGTAGAGATGAAGTAACACATTTACGACTTTTTGTCTTTGTTAGTTATCACTTTTGTCGGATTCGGGGATTGAACGGCGGATCGAGGTAGACAAGAGAGCGAATGAGGAAGGAAGAAGAACAGGGGAGAGGAAAAAAGTGACTTACACAAAAACATGACAAACGCACAGCTATACAAGATCAAAATATACGAGACGTGGGTCACTCCAGCGTTGGAAACAAGCAGCATTTGCTCTTCCGTGGCGCCCATGAAGAGGAAGCCTGATGCGTAGAGCAACTATTCCATGCATCATCCATCTCATTAGCATTCGTTACATATATCTCAGCCGGGAGAGAGACGCCCGAGCCATAATGAAATAGAAAATGGAAGGGTAGGTAAAATGTGCCAAAAATGAAAAACGGTAGGAGGTTGAGATAGATAAAACTCACAAAAGGAGGTAAAAACTGCCAACTATTCACCCTCCATTCCCACCCCTCTCCATCCTCCCTGGGGATTGACAGATCCGGTTTATCTCTCAACACAAACGAGATTTCAATAATCCTCGCCACTCCGGCAGCCATCAAACTATATCCAAACACGGTATGCACCATCGTCGACAATTTCAAATGCTGCGGATGAGACGACATGGCATATCCCGTCAGGAGAATCACCAATCCCGGTATGACATTCCGTTTCGGTGGACCTCCATCTCGTCCTCGACTCAACCACACCCCGACCAAACCCGCTGCCCACCAGACAATCCCCATGGTGGTATGTTGCAGATCGTTCCCCCGCCACGGTTGCCCCCACCGATGTTCCGTAAACGTATTAATCACACCCCACAATGCAATCACAGCCGAGTCGAAAAACTCCTGCGATCTCCCAGTCCGTCGCAACCAGACTTGTCCCACAACCAACACGATCGTCAATAAGATGCCGTACCCGATGAAAGCGCTGCCCATGATGAAATGCGCTAAACATTGTCCCGTGTGATCCGCTCGACAGAATCCCAGGGCTGTAATCCCCCCGAATAACATCTGGACCCAACTCACCACCGGAAAGGCCTTGCCGAGAATACCATGGAACATGACGATGTACCGTCGGATCCGCCCGTGCAGGCCCCGCGAGAGATGCAGTTTAAGGTAGATCCCGAGGAGAATTTGCAGGCCGAGGATGAACATGACTTTTGAGGCGGAGTGGGAATGGATGTTCGATCGGAATTGACGCCCGCGGTGTCGGTGTCCGAGGATGTAGCCGCTGATTGCGAGGAGTGTGCCTAGCGATTGGAGGGGGACGTGCCATCTCGAACGGACAATCTACGGATGGATATGATTAGTTGGGCTGGGATAGAGGTTGGATGGGAAAAAAAGAGGCGTACACCAAGAACCATGCCCGTCGGAAAGATGATGCCAAAAGCGAGGATCTGAATGGCAATGTGCAGCCATAGGATGGTGTCCTGGTATATATCAGTCAGCTGGTGTTGGCATTTGAACACTGCCAGGGATGGCACAATGGATGGGACAAATCGGAGGGGTAATATACTATTGGACCATTCGATATGGCCTGTCCTTCGGGGATCTTGGTGGTGTTATGACTATGAGCATGCGTCGGGCCGGGCAGGAGAAGGAGCCCACACAGGGTTGCGCATAGCTGGGGCAGGCATCTCTTAAAGTTGGGTAAAGCCATCATGCACTCGCTGGCGCTCTGGAAAGATATGACAGTCAGGCTATGGAGCCTGGAGTTGGTTGGTGGTCATTGTTGATGGAGAGTAAGCAATCCCTTAAACTCCCCTGAATTATGTCCTCGGAGGTCGGAAGATGGGTGGTCGGCGCAATCAGTGCCGGCGGGCCAGAGAAACTCTCTAAAAAGAGATCCGGAGGGGGATAGAAGCAGTTGACGCAGATTTACTTGGTGCCAGAAGGGATCACAGCTGAAAGCTGAAAACATCTGAATCAAGATATGGACTGGGAGTTCATCCATCAGTATTCCATTGTTTTCCAATTCAATGTATTGCAGCGTTTATCGAACTAACGTCGACGGTCGGACGTATAAAACGGAATACATTGCCAACAGGAGATTGAATGCCGCCAAAAGCGTCTCGCAACTCGACCGATTTGGTCCACGCGCAATCCATTGCTAGGGACTCGGTTGATACACTGGTCTTTTCCGACAAATGTTAGAGTTATCCAATGCAAGACGGACATTGTCGATTGAACTTCAACATCAATAATGAATTGGGGGTATATAGCAATAGTAGAGAACGGAAAGGAATCCAACGCTATCCAACCATCAAATGAATAAATAAATACAGCAGAAGTTGTGAATGCCACAACTGGATCTGCGTGCGTCGCCTGGTTCAATCGCATCGCGGAATCACTTTCCAAGTCGTCAAGCCTCGACGACCAATCACCCGTTTCAACGTCCCCCAGATGCCTTCTGTGCCGACGTCCAGATCGTCCAAATTGAGATGTCGTCGATGATGCCACAACCGTTGTAATTGAATCGGTCCATCGGGATCTTGCGGCTCAATCAGTCGGTCAAGAAACGTCGACGACTCGGGCGCCACCAGCAGCGTCGAATTCGCTGATTCCTGCGATGCTCCTCCACACGGCGTGGCCTGTAGTAATCGTGACAGGAGATCATCCTCGGCCATACCCATCAGCACCGTCGTCGTCATGTGCTCGTTTTTCCCATCGAGCAACCAGGTCGGCGGGTTATATGTCCGCCACCACAGCACCTCCTTGATGTGGTCCTGCTTGGCCAGGAAGTTCTGCGTCGGCACGATGCCGCCTTGGTGATAGACGCCCATGAACACGCCCATAATCGAGTTGAAGAACACCCAGGCGGCGACCCACGGACGAAGATACCGCCTCGGAAGATGGACGGATGATAGAAACAGCGGGATGGCCGGAAGGAGAAAACGCGCTTCTTGATGTCGAATGAGTGATAAAAAGAAGACACCGGATGCGGCGGAGATGAAGCGAACGTCGAGACGACGGACGAAGAACAGCAGGAGAAACGCCGGTCCGAGGAGCTGAGGAAGGTTGGCCACCAGATGTTGGTAGTAGGGGTGTAGACCGTGTTCGGCTAGGTTGTTGCTGTCGAGGTTGTAGATGAGATTGTTCCAAGGGGTGATGACCGGGTGACGGAAGACATCAGAGAGACGGAGAGGTCCGGAAGCGTAAAAGGCCGTGTCCAAGGTAACACCCAACAACATGCTGAGGCCGCCAAAGATGACGGCACTTAAAAAAGAAAGTGGTCTGTTTGCGTCAGCGGTGTATCCCGATTGATGGTCGAGAGCACTCACCTTGACCAAAAGAACGGAATCAATCGAAGACCCGGCACGAGCAGAAACGCCGGAAAGGTGATGCGATTAAAGACCCCCAACACCGCCAGAAATGCAAACGCTCCCGAAGACAAAATGGAAGAATGTTGCTGCCGCGGGTATGTCAGTGATTAGATTCTCGCTCGGGAAGGTCTCACCATTGACCTACTTGCTTGGTGTCCAACAGCCGCTGCATCAGCACCAAACACCATGCCACCAACAGCGTCTCGACGGCATTCGAAAACGTATGCGTCTGAAACGTCCACGTCACATAGGACGAGGCGACCAACAGCATCACCCACCGGCGATGCCGCGGCGAGGGGACCAGCTCATGGATGGCCCAATCTTCGAGCACGAAGCTCAGCACGAACATGAGCACGCGCAGGGTCCAAAAGACGACGTCGGGCGGCACGACGCCTGTGTCCTTGGCGCCGGCCCAGATCCAATGCAGCAGCAGCATGGGCAAGCCGTAGACCGGCCATAGCGGATAAACGCTACGAATGGGCTGCGACGAGGTAAACTCCCACGTGCGATGGACTGGATATCCAAAGATGCGTCCTGGCAGTGACGAAGGCGATCAGCGGTGAACATTGTTTTCTCTTGCGCCCATGTTGAACTTCTAAACACGGCTCATGCAAGTGCGCATGCAGGAGGTCGAAGCTCCGCCAAAGTTTAACCATCACGATGCTGCATCTGCGGCATTCTCTTTGCGTTCCCGAGCAGCAGCAACAACATCCAAATAACAATGCGACTGCACTCACCCGCAATGACTTCCGGACCTTGAAAGTTCTCGTCCGGATGCAGATAGCTGGGCGACAGCGCAAAATAGAGCCGGACCAGGACCAGCAGCAGATACAATCGGCGCCACATCTTGGTGGTGGTGGTCGTTGATGATTGCGGACCGGCCGCAAGCGGTCACGGAGAGCTCGACGGATGCGGACGAGGCTCGACCATGGTCTGACGAGAGCAATTGTTGTTGTTATCGACGGTCACCGCAATGTAAGACGGATGCGCTCAGCTCGAGCCACGCATTGGAGCATTGTTGCGATTCGAGCAACGCTGACCAGAAAGTCGTTGGGGAAAGGGGATCCGTCTTTGAGGATTTTCAAACCAAGCGCGCGTCCGAATTTTTACAAATCTTGCTGGCTCGCAACCGACGTCATGCTCCATATCAGGGAGAGTTTCAGTGCGTCGTAAGTCATGCTCCATCAACATACTAAGATTCAGACTTGTTGGTCTTGCTTGTTTCGACGCCAACACTTTATCCCTCGGTCGCGTTTCAATCGTGCAATGCCTGATTTTCGGCACCATTCAGAAGGTTGTCTTTAAGGCCACCTGAACGATATTGAGATTCGGGTCCTTGAGGATCTTAGGCAGTGTGCTAGCCAATAAGAGCCGTCCGGTTGACGGTGATAGTAGTATATCCACTTTATTAGGTAGTCAACTACTGAGGACTGTCTGGGTTCTGACGATCCTCGCTATTTAGAAGTAGCCTTGAATAGAAGCTCAGAGCACTTGAAGACATGACGTTTGGAGACAAGCTCTTGTGGTGCTACTGTAGCTTTACATTCGAAGGCTGAAACCAAGTTGATTGAAGATCACACCGGTGTACAATAAAGCTAAGCAGAGAGTGACTGAATCAGGTATCGGATTCTTTCAATACAGCACTACGGGTGTACCTCAACCACTAATGCTTACATGGACAAGTATGTGGCCCTGGACCTGATTTAGAAGGACCCAACAGTTTCTAGTTAATAGCTACCATGACATGTTGCACCTAGATCCGAGACACACTCCCATTCAAGACAGCGGATTCTCTGTGGAAACAATGCAACTTTTTCAAATCAGAGGCGGTTAAGACTCAACCACAACCACTTAAAATGAACGAAGATTGGAGTCAAAGGTCAGTCTAGGTATGATCTCCATTCGAGCGAGAGCTCTTTTGATCTCCAATGATGGTTTCATGGGAGTGCTGTAGGCTGGAATGTCCCATATAAAGTGGTCGGATTTTTGTATGGGAATTCACCTAGGCTCATTCAGTCAGCGTCTTGGAACGCGAAATTCGTGGGCGATGGAGGGAACAAATTCAGTGTTTCAAACGCTCTCCAAACGGGTGTTGAAGGTGATTTTCGGTGAATGAAAGTTCGAAGATAACTGTGATGAAAGCTCTTGAGCTCGACATTTCCCAATGCATTTAGAAAGCCCACGCTGGTTGTCCTCTGATCCGGCACCACGGACAAAGCGTCTGACATCGCCGTCAGCAGCCACACAGGCTGCTCCCGGGTTGTGAAGCAATGCCAGGAACGGTATTCTCCAGTTGTATTGTAGTGGTGAAAGCCGAGATCGTCGATCGAACAAAGACAGCAGACAATGGGTTGTTTGCAGGGTCGGCTGACGCCGGTTGCGGCGTTTTGACCTGAATGAATGGGGACACGAAGGAATGAAATGTCCCGAACGCAACCGGATCGCGCATCCCACCATTCCCCAGCCACGCCATTTACCACTTTAAATCCGTCCAGCGTCGCGCTGCTGCCTTGAAAAACACAACCACCAACACCAGGCTAACTACTTCGATCTCTCTCTTCTCCATCTCATTCTCGGTCACTAGTCATCCTTGTGACGATCAGCTCTCCATCACCGTCCGTCACCAACACTGGTCTCCACTCCAAACTTCCCCGAACATCCACATCGCATCTCCAACACGATGGCCGCCACGACGACCAACGAGGTGATCTTGATGAGCTCCGACAATGCGGAGCTCAAAGTGGGTGCGTGGATGCACCTGTCTCACATGCGATCGATGCCATGGATTGCTAATCCTGTTTCCTCCAACAGAACGTGAGGTAGCCGAGCGATCGGTACTCATCAAGAACATGCTCGAAGATATCGGCGATGGCAACAACGGAACCATTCCCATTCCCAATGTTCGTTATTGCTGTCCTTTCCTCAACCCCTTCCCACTCCTCTACCCCTTGGGTCCCACTGACTCATGCTATGTATAGGTCAACGAAGCCGTGCTGAACAAAGTCATCGAATGGTGCCGACATCATCGCAACGACCCTCCCCCGCCGCCCGAGGACGAATCGGACGCGCGCAAGAAGTCGTCCGAGATCGCCGAGTGGGACCAGAAGTTCATGCAGGTCGATCAGGAGATGCTCTTTGAGATCATCTTGGTAGGTCCCCCTTCGTGGATCCGAAGAAGAGCCCCCCGTTTCATCACGTGCAGGATACAGCGGGATTGATATGAGATACATTAATAGGCCGCCAATTATCTCGACATCAAAGCCCTCCTCGACGTCGGATGCAAGACCGTCGCCAACATGATCAAGGGCAAGACTCCCGAGGAGATCCGCAAAACGTTTAACATCCAGAACGACTTTACGCCGGAAGAGGAGGATCAGATTCGTCGCGAGAATGAATGGGCTGAGGAGTACGTTCTTCCATCGCAATTTTTACGACGTTCGGAGCAAGTACTGACATCTTTATCAGTCGTTAAATGCGGCATGGGGTGGTGGTGCCATGGGAAGGGGGGGATGGATTTTCCTTGGGTGCTCTTTTTATTTCATTTGATCGTCGTGGAATGTAGTGGTTCTTTGTTTCTTTCTCCCATATCTCGTCGTGTGTTGTGCGATGTCTGCTGTTCCTTGTCTTGCTCGTTCCTGACCAATGTAAAAGTCTGGATGGAAAGAGGATCAAGGATGACGCAGTGGTCACGGAAGAAAGGTGTTAGGTACATCCAGATAGGCGCACATCGAAACAAGTTCTCCTCCCTTTTCTCATGATCCGCTCTGTACTGGCCCGTATACAAAGCGAGCATCTCCCAGTATCGATCTTAGAAATGGGCAACGTCACAACCACTTAATGACGCTCTTCGACCACTAAATGGAAGCCCTCGAATGTCGTGCCGTCGTCCGCGCTACCAAATAGCCATATGCCATGACTCCTCTCTTGCCCCTCAGGTCGGACAATCAACAAATATATCCTTCTACGCGTTACCCGTCTCGCACGAAAGAAGCACCCGTCGGAGACGTCCTTTGCAACTCCCCACTCCTATACACTAGATGACAAGCAACGAAATCGCAACCTCTCAACTGCTGATGGAGATGACAATGCAATGCGAAGGGCTTCCAGAATATCAAACTCAAGAGACCAACAAGCAGATGACGAGCGAGACTTTACACGTTCGAATTCAGCGATGCTTGACAGATGCAACCATGATGGATGATTGATTCGATCGTCGTTTGATCAACCTCGGTCCCACACACCCACTCTGCTCTCATCCCCTCATCCGCTCATCCCCATCGTCCTCCATACCCCCTTTTCTCCCGACCGACTTCGAAGCTCCCACCACACATGAAGAAAACCCATCAACAATGTAAAAATGGAGTTTTCAAATCATAGTCCGATGCGGGTCTTGCGCCAATGTCTCCTCTTCGCATTATACCTAAAATTCCACTCCCATCAGCATATCATCCACCAACACCACCACCACCACCACCTTTCTCTCTTCAAAACACCATCTCAAGCACGAAGATGAGATCAAACATGTTGATGTAGATCAACCTA
>QQTW01002850.1_pt1 | contig 12679 bp, 18 predicted proteins | sample 1904831 | NCBI WGS metagenome assembly QQTW01 (sample SAMN09435610, study PRJNA476489) | Subsurface metagenome, whole genome shotgun sequencing project. | reverse complement strand
TCAGTTTTCTTCGCTTGCACTTTGCCGGCAGATATCGAGTCATCGTATGTATGATGTCCACTTGACGAGCAGACTTTGATGATGGCTGTAGTATAACCTTGGAAGCAAACAAGTCTATCAGTATAATCCCGAGACCCTATCCATTGTGGCTTTGATATATCATCAATAGAAACTCTTGAATTCGCGCGCTTTGAATGAGCCTTCCCCATGCCCGTGAGATTGCCTGAAGATCCAGGCTGGATCGTTTGTACATCCCCCAACTTCGGTGGCGGATCGATGAAGAGGGCGTTGGCCCCGTTCCTCTGGATGAATTCTTGGAGCTTATTGCCTTTGAAGCCGATCACGACTTGCTCATTGGCTTTGTAGCCATTCCAATCCCGTGTCCAAAAATATGGCCAAGTGTTGCGATCCAAGTCATTGTACGAGTCGGGAATTGGACCGGATGGCGAGCTTGACAAATGAAGGGGCCTCTTCTCGATCAGGCCGTGACGAACAAAATTCATCCGAAGGTCAAGTGCTTCGTTATAGGTGGGCGACCAGAAAGATTTGGCCCATTCCGAATGACAGAAGCTGCACTCATACTTTGCAGCCACCAGATCAAGGCTCTGACGATGCGCACTCCAACAATATTTGTGGACCAGCATGAGACAACATGGCGTTGCCATCATTGGGCGGGTGGGCTCTGTGCTGAAAATCTTACCGCAAATACATTTCGACCCGTCGAGGATGTTGGATTGTACATTAGAGATGAAGGGATTCTGGGACAGTCAACATGAGGTGGAACACATGGATGGATTGAAAACGTACTTTTGCAAGGCTGATACCCGCATCGAGTTTCTGAACCACCTTGTCCACGAACTGGACTTCATGTTGATATTGAGTACCGGTCCGTGCTGCCAACGCGGTCTGCCTGAAGCGTTCCAGAAAAGCCCCCGTAGCCAAATTGTCTGGTGGCATATTCTCGGAAGAGTTGACTTACGCCATGATGAACGGGTATAAAGATGGTTGAGTCAAGTACAAGGAAGGGAGAGTAAGGACACAAATGCAAGTGAGGGAGAGTAAGTACACAAGTGTAAGTGAGGCAAAGTAAGTACACCAATGATGTATGGTGATATGAAAGTGTGAGTGCCCTTGGGATTGAGAAGTGATTATCGGCGCAGTATATAGAAAAGCAACAATTGCATAGAATGAATAGAGAGACAGCTGAGTAGGGTATCAAGTCCAGCCCCGAGATTTATAGTAGATTCTCCAATGGAAAATGAAAGTATATAGAGAAAGAGGCACGAGACTAAAGAATGGAAAAAACGAAAAATGGCAGGAGAGTATAGTATGGAGGAAAGGAAAGAGGGAGTGGGCTGGAAGAAGAGCTGATTTAGTAGTAGCGATCTGAGTCGCCCGATCAATCCTCCAATGTGAATGGACAATTCATCCCGAGATCCAAAGCATGAATGATGGGACAATTGACATCGAGTAGCTTTGATCCCAGGATGAATGCGGCGTCCATCTGAGAGGAAGGCCAGGACCGTTGTTCATCTCGCTCGATATGTCGTTGTGCATGAGTTGGACAATGTGACGTTGGATAGGGGTAAGATTTTGGCTGATTTCAGATTTCACATGCAAGGCATTATCTTCAAGTACTCACAGAAAGATCTTACGCTTGAGAAGAGAAGAAAAAATGTAGACGAAAGACCGATCGAAACACGTACTTAAATCATGATTTTGTCAGTGTGTTATGAGAACAAAGGCATGCAAATCAGTGGACATCATACATACGATGACTCGATATCTGCCGGCAAAGTGCAAGCGAAGAAAACTGAAGAAAGCTGAAGAAATACGGCTATTAGCATTTGGAAAGCCACCTCCAGAGATATCCTGATTACCAGTGCTCAATATCTAGCATTCTTCAGGTCAACCGTCTCATGAATACATGGACAAGAGCTGACGGTGCGCGGGTGTCCAGCACTCCAGAAGATGTGTCGATGTTCTTCGAGAAGGATCCTATCTTTGGCAACGGAGCTTTCGACGCGTCTGGAGACGAAAAAGCAACTTTTTCGAGACATGTAGACTTTCGACCACCAAAAGCAAATATTGGGCAAAAGATTGTGTCAACCTTGTTACTGTTTGCTCCGCCATCATCATTAATTGGACCATTGTCCTACAAGGACTAAAATTCACAGATGTGAAGAAGATTAACATCCAGTTCCTATGGATGAAGCCCTTGCCACCATCGCCGGCCACGTAGAGCAATGGATCGGGCTCCTCTACACAACCTTCGATGCAGCTAGATTCTTGAACAGTTGGCGGGACGTTACGGCCCTACTGAAAGTCCCTCCCATCGAAGTTGGAGACTCGTGACAGCTACCGTCGATCGACGTCCGCAACTGGTACGGTATCATGGAGTATATACAGGAGCCCATTCTTTTGTTAGCGACGACGTTTAACATTGAAAGTAACGCATGCCGGTGGAAATACACCCCAATGTCCTCATAGTACTCGCAAAGACACTTACGCATGACGACAATACCGTACTCAATGAAGAGTCAGACCGCAATATATGTCGAGCGAGACGGTGATCAAGCACATGAAGAGTCTTCGTCGGCTGTATACACAGAAGACAAGGCTGCTCCTAAAAACATGGCAGCTGGGACCAGACGACAGCTTCAGGGAAGGGAAAACCTTTTTAACCTGCGTTGGCTTTATGATACAGCGCAAATTCAAAAAAGGCTACTAGTGGTGGGCGACATCACAGGCTTCTTCACAAGGGCGGATAATGTGAGACTGGCAGTCAAACCCGCTGGTTGTCAGAGACATTTAAGGAGTCTGGATATAAGCGCCAGACCAGCGGTGTCAACTGCAACCAGCATTGCACACCAAGGGCAGGCATCCAGCAGTTGCCGTCTTCGTACGCCAAAACTCACCAGAACCAAGCCGGACAAGTGCAAGCGCCCACGGGCAACGACGCCAAAATTTTTACAACCACAAAATGCAAGACCTACTGGAAGAGGCGGACAGGTTTGACCCGGAAGAGGAAAGATAAATGTACAATACTCGCTGCTACTATCTAGTCGATTGTTTCGTATTTTGGCCAGCCCACCAGCTCGACTAGAATCAGAAGGATGATTGAAAAAAATTTAAGAATTACTTCGTCGGTGAAATGAACAAGAAGAGGACTTTCTCGATGCCTCTGATGGAGTCCAATAAGAAGTAGAATCCAACGACTCGTACAATCCTCAACTGGTGCATTTTCAAGGCCCCTAGAAAGATATATCCAATATCAGGACTACCCAGGAAGACTCTATTTCTTTGCATGTGCTATACCAACTATGAACTGTTTTTACTCTATGGTGGCTTATATTCTATGTGCTTCTCCTTGGGAACATAGCTTTCAACCGCGGGATATGCTTACTGTCGCATGTTCGAAGCTATCCAATGGTTGACGGACTTTGCGCTGGTACTTATCTTCGCCAAGATGATAGTTTACCATGATATTTCGATCTCTAGACGACAGAGCAGCAAACATCGTCCAGGTCAAAAATCCAGAGGGCGACGGACCAGTCGTCAAAATCGACAGGGCACAACACAAGTAATAGATTACCACTAATGGGGGCTGAGTTGACGAGCATCCCTCTCCTGTCAATACTGCAGCTACGAAATCAGATAATGTAGCAATAGATACAACAATTAGGGATGCTTCTAATCAGGTACAGTCAGCCGAACAGTTACCTCCAACAATAATCATCATCATACCACAAGAAATGATTTGGATTAATATATTCGATAGCTGCATTACAACCAGAGCAAGCTAGAAAGTCGCATTTAGGGGCTTCCGGGGCGTATTGAGATGCTTTCAAATGAGAATCTTGGAGAGATATATTCCTGTTGAGTGGGTTCTCTAAGAGGCGATGGGTTGAGATAAGATGGGTGCTAAGTTTGGGGCTGGAGCACTCAAACCACCACCATGCATGTAATGGACTCGCAGACATAGGGGCTTATGATCTTTCGGAGCGCGAAGTTCATGAAAGCTAGGTATGCCACCAAAGATCACCCATTTCTCTCAGAGCAAACACCACGTATATTGCACTCTCGTAACCGCTCCGGGCTCCAGAACACATTGGCTTATTTGCTGGCACCATTACGATCTCCGCCTCCAACCTCATCACCATGTCTCCTGCTCCTCAGCGACATCGAAATCCTTACATCAATCTCAGTATCCATCTCCATCTCCATATCCATCTTCACCACCTGCGTATCTAAAATGGTAAGCATGCCAGTCGAGAAGCACTCATCATCCCTATGGGCACCTATGATCAACTGTAGGGGATGGAGGCTAATGAGGAAAATAGGGGTTCAAGGCCGCGAAGCGTAAGCTGAAATACGCAACACCACACCACCTCGTCATCATCATCACCATCACCACCACCACCACCAGAGCCTTCCGTCGCCCGTCTCCAAGTTTACCACCAATTTTTATAGGTTCAAAGCCGAGAAACCTCCATCAGCACCTACCTCAGACGTAGCCGCCCAGCAGTGAACGGATATTATCACTATAGGACAACGAGGCCACTCTGGAGCATTTGCTAAGCCAACCCATTTCTCTAGCTATGACATCTCGCCTGGCACACAAGATCAGCGTCTCATCCCCTGGAGACATCGACGCCTCATTACTTGTAATATAGCCGTAGACCAACCGTCTAGAGTGATCAGAGCATCAACACCGCCACTACCCTAGCGTCTGTTAACGAAGCCGAGTCTTTGACTGTGTCAAACACACTTCCCGTGCAGTACACGGCTTTTTAATACATTTCGACAAGTCTAGTAAAAACTGTATTGAGCATCACGCAATTGTAGCAGTTTAACGCACCGCGTTTAACACACGTCCTTGTGGAGTAGGTCGAGCAACACTGCTCGGGGCAAACGGTCGTCGAAGGAGTGTGAATTTTAATTGATATTACTGAAGTCTTTTGATGAATCGGAATCTACTCGGCCTCACATCGAGGCTATCAAGAAAACAATCAACCAGATGCACATTCTGCGCAATCTGCCCAACGATGCGAAGACTCCACCATGGAAGATCTGGTGAAACTCATGAACCGGTGGTAGACCAACCTCAATATAAACATTTAGCTCACCAACTTACAGCTAGGTACAATCGTTCTGCGTTGTAGTCTTTGGCTTGTTATAAGTCTAGCGATCATCCGGGATCACCGTAGCAACAACGACTGACGGTTTTGATTTAGCATCTGTGACAAGGCCCATCCCCTCCGTTCAAAGAACACCTTTACTAACGCATCGATCTACTAGTTGTAGGCCGCGTCCTACGAGCTACCTTATTCATGTACGGTAAAGCTGAAGGCTTGATCTGCACCATACGTTGATGAGAGTATCCCAGCCGAAGAACAGTCGTCAGCGATTGTACCAAAATGTTTTTCCGGCTGGTTTGTACGGAGCTTGCGATGAGACTGAACAACATCTGTGAAGTCCTTTTGATGTTCGACGTGAACAGGTATCTTGCGTGTACCAACGAAATATCAATGCTATCATTTGGAAAGAGTAAGGTAGTGGAAGCAGTCGAAGAGAGCAATTGAAATGTCCTTTCCACATTATGGCCAATTGGTGCTGAGAAGCACCTGCAGTCGGGACGGATCTACTTCCATAGCATCAAGCTGAGTTGCTGGGATACTTGCTTGCTTAGGGTACGTCTCATCTCTTCTCGTCATCATTGAGCAAACGTAGATACTGGTGTTGATTACCTCCGAATCGGTGAATGGATTTGCCGGGTCCTTCATTCGATACCTCGACTTGTAGCTTGAATGAGTATTCCAAATCCAATTTCCGGACACCGAGCGGACACCGAGCCGATGCTGGAGCTAAAGAAAATGTTCATAAGCGAGATTCTATATACTTCCACACACTGCCGGTTCACCTCACCTCACTCACCTCACTACAAGATCAACCATCAACCAGCAACCAGCAACGATCAACCAGCAACGATCAAACATCAAAAGCTTACAACATAATGTCACATAAACACTACTTACTGTACTCAAGACCTCACTGTTGTACTTACCTTATTGGCCTGAGTGTTGTACCTCATACCCCGAGTGTTGTACTTACTGGACTTCGTGAGGTCATTATCCTGAACCGGTGAGTAAACCATGTTCTGCGTGAGTCAATGCCACTGACCGAAGCCATAGATATGTCTGTCGCTTCGTCTGAAGCCTCTTACTATACTGCCCTTGAAGAAAAATTCAGCCCACTGGGAAGCCTGGCCATGGATATGTTCGAACGCATGTTTGGGGGTCCGTCTGCCGCTCCTCCTGCCGATCTGTCTGCTGGCACTTCTGCCGTTCCTTCTGCCACTCCTTCCGGCACGGCCGCCGAGGATGTACTGCGCCGCCATCATCAAGATTTCCTGGATGATCTGGTCCAAGGTGGCCGAGTCGCCTTACCTGGTAATTATCGAGCACCTCGGCCTGTTGTACCTGCTCCGAATGTACAGCCTCCCGATGTACGCGACTGTTGTCCTTGCACGGTACTTGGACATCGGTGTACTAGACCAGCCGGCACTTGTACATATCGGTTCCATGTTTGTGCAAGACTTGTAAGTCGATCAGCATTGATATCTTACATATGCTAATATCTACATAGAATTGCAACCGCCGATGTGGCATCGCGGCTCATTTGCATGTCAAGCCAACATGTCAGCAAGAGAAAATGGTGAAAATCCCTGGGGTCTGGGTGGGCTGTCAGTTTGGGGCTGCCTGTCGATTCGAACATGGCAATGAGCGCAACGCAAGTTGGGTGGAGCACGAGCGCTCGGGTTGTACGATCAAATGATGTGTCTCTTTTCCTTTGTTATACAGAATGTTCCGCCTGCTGTTTGTACGGCGGCGTACTGGCCTAATGATGGCAAGGCTTTTCAATCAAGTAGCCTAGCATTTCCGTCGCAGGTATATAGTATATAATTCCTAAGGTTATTAATTATGCTGTGGTTTCTTGATGCTTGCGTGGCTGTGAGATTGATGATCTACTCTCAGAGTCACTGCTTACGGCACCTTCACTCTCCATATGACCATAAGTTGTTTTCAGGTACTACAACTCTGCAGTTGACTTCATTCGGCCATGCCGACACACGATGCCTCGGTTGTGCGGCATACAGACTCTGTCGTCTGCCTTACCCGGCCATCGATCAAGTCCATCACTGCCGACTTTTCAAGTCTCTCCGAGAATTCATCAGCACAGCGCTACCTTCCCTAAACGTAGCCAGCCCGAAACCTGCGCCATGAGTCTGGCAGTCTGGATATAGCGGAAGCAGCAATGATTGGGCCGTGCGATATTTCTGGCCCGGCTTGGGGGAAGGATATAGCTGGTGAGATGAAGTAGCTCTTCGGCATTGAGTAGCAGCGAGCTGACTGACGTCTTCCTAGTGGCAACTCTCATCGACCATTATTGAGCACCCAGCATAGCGTTGTCGACTGTCTATGAGGACTGCAATTTCGTATTGGCCTTGGTTACTGGTCGGTGTTGCCCATCAAGCTGTAGGGATCGATGTGCATGCTGGTAGGCGGTGGGCAAATTTGCCTTTCGATCTGGAGATAACCCCATTCTGACCTCGTTCCCTTATCACCAGCGTCATTCGAACGACAGCCGAGTCTCGTGCGCCAACCAATTCCCACCAGAGCGACCGGCAGTCTCTTTCCCAGCCACGATAACCTCGACCCTCCCGCTCAATCCTCCATCGTGTTCTGACCCATGAGCGGTTCCGGCGGCTCGAATTTGCGAACATGAGATGCAGCAATGGATGATGAGAAAGGAGCTGTAGATCCCAAAAGACCGATGGAAGAGGACATGCCATCACAAGAACTGCTACAGAAGATGAACGGTTACACATTTGTTGTGAGCTCTCTTTGGCTTTTGCATTTTACAGATGCTAACAACTGCTGCGTCCTTCAAGATCTCTAACGCGCTCGACATCAACCACTCGAACTTCGATGTCTGTCGATCCCATACAGCTCTTCTTTCTCATGCTCAATCCAAGCCCGAATCTCTCCTGCTTTGCATGTTTAAGCGCATGACACAATGTTCTTCTACATGGTCCACTGCTTCGTCAGATGCACAACTCTTGTTTACCCTATCGGTATGGAATTGCAGAAGCCGAAAAAGCTCCAAAGCGGACCGGGTGAGCGCAGAGAGTTTGACGGATATACGTGGCCGCGAGCGGCATAAGCGCGTTTCTTACCACTTTCAGGTACACTAACATTGGTGACATGGTACAAAGCAACACCAACCCTGCGATCAGCAGGTCACAGCGACAGCGACTTACTAGCGTCTCTTAGGTAGGTGTGTGACCCTGCCATGCTAGAGCTACAAACTAAACCATCTAGATCCATTCAAGATCTTCCACACCTGCGACAAGTATAGCCTCGATCCAAGACCTCAACACTGCCTTCAAAGTTTCCAGGCTCGAGGATCCGGACAGCTACAGTCTCATCACCGCGCTTAATTCGCGCAAGCCAGTGTCCGTGGCTCTTTATGACTGAGTCGACCGGGTGAAATTCCTCATTGCCGTGGCCTGAGTGTCGTACCTACTTAAGTCCGTGAGGTTGCTGGACTGAATCGGTAAGTAAACCATATACTACATTAGTTAATGTAGCTGACCGAACCTATAGCATCATCAAAATGTCTGCGGCCTCTTCTGAAGCAACCTTTATGTCTGCGCCAGAAGATCCCATCGCCGTGAGCAGCATGAGTCGGACACGACTCTGAGCTATGCATTCAGCTTGCCTGGCCGTGACATCCAATACCTAGGTAGCTAGTCGACAGGATTCTTGACTGTACATTCGATACCTCGACAGCCAGTCTGCTAGGATATCCAAATGTGTCAATTGCTTTCAATAAGCGTTCAGTTGTCTTGCCAGTAGTATCAATGCGCTCGGTGTCTGAGGTTGTCTGCTCGCCATGAGAGGCGGCAGTGGCGGCTAGCTCGGTAAATATACAAGCGCTTATCAACCCACGAAGGTCAACTGGATTTCATAGATCATCCAAGATTATTGTCTCACAATACACTGCGCTCGCTTCACGACCGTCCATTACTCAAATCTACATATTAGTATTCCCAAAAATCAACCCTGCTTGGCTAGAATTATGATGAGTTCAAGATGAATCACCAAAGCCAAAGACTCGTACCAGGGCAGACCTCTACGAAGGCACGCTACCAGCAGTCAACCAGACACTTGCCTTTTCCAACCCGGAGGGTTCAATGATGTGGGGCCGATGGTGGATGAGCAGGTTAATGATACAGGATTTTCAAGAGGAAAAGACCAGCAGCATGACAGAAGAGCTGTAAACCCACGAACTCCAGCAAGGTCCACGAGTCAAGCGACACTCTTTTATTCACCGCTATTCAAAACACCCCCGTAGCTAGCTAAATCTACCAGATCGTTTACAGCAATAGCCTCCATCTCCTCCGCGTCTTGTCCTCGCGGCACCATCCTAGTCACACCCCCAGAAGGCACAACCTACAAGCTCCGTGAAGTACCCCTTCGCAACTCCGCCTAAAAAGCCATATCCGCATCCGAACGCTATGGTGCTTTAAAGAACTTTACCCACGGTTGACGGTGCTCATCGGTGGCTGACCGCTCCATTGGCCATGGAAGAATCCGGTGGGTGCCTTCATTTGTTTTTGTGGATGGAGCATCCTCTTCTTCCTCCTTTTCCTCCACTTCCTCCACTTCCTCCTCTTCCTCCTCTTCCTCCTCTTCCTCCTCTTCCTCCTCTTCCTCCTCTTCCTCCTCTTCCTCCTCTTCCTCCTCTTCCTCCTCTTCCTCCTCTTCCTCCTCTTCCTCCTCTTTCTCCACCTCTTTCTCCACCTCTTCCACCTCTTCCGCCCCTTCCACGCCTCATGAGGTTTTCAGGATCTTATATCGGGCATTGCGGCAAGAGAGAAGCGGGAAGCCAACTGTGACTGGCTACTTAGGTTGATCGAAAGCAGGATGGATTAGATGTTGTACCACTCCTTCTCTGTGGGCTGCACCTTCGGATTGTTTTTGGGTCTTGCTATCCATACACCTCTCTCGCCGATACACCTTCAGGCGTCGCGCCAATGTGCGAGAAACGCATGACCCGCTACTTGAAATTATTATGATGGCCTCCCCACCTATCTGCAAGTACCTCTATTTATTACAATCCCGATGTCGGATATATGCTGACTTTCATACAGGCCTCCGCCTATATTGTTCCGTATCGCTGGGCCCCGGAGGCCTAAGTTCGAATTCTGGTGGCGCCACCATTCTTAGCCTTTGACGTCCTTTTGATGATGATGCATTTGAATATTGAATATATGAAGGAGGTGCAGAGTGTTTATCGAGGGTGGGAGAAGGTACTTTCAATTGGGTGAAGAACTCCGCGAAAGTGGAGTACCATTTCCGCGCGGCAATATGTGTATGGGCGGGGGAGGTGTTATGGATAGCAAGACCCTTGTTTTTCTGTTTTCGGTGGCATCATTAGGCTCTATTGAGTGATAGTCAGGCTTTATCGAGTTCGATTCAATCTGCATGATTGCATCTCGTTTTTGCTAAGCGCATAGAACGGAACAAGTCTGCGGCGGCTTGTTCTATGAGAACACTTTCAAGAACGCGCCATCGAAACATTAGCGCCGAGCGGTACACCTATCAGAACCATTTCTGGGTTTTCGTTCCTCCAGCCTCTTCAGGGCCATCTTAGGATCTCTGTTCTCTCTTTGTACGCCTTTAAGTAAGCACCACCCATCAGAACCATGTTAGGTCTTGCTCCGTCCTCCTCCCTCTTCAAGCGACAAACTAACAAACTACCCATCAGAACCATCTTAGGTTCTCCGTCCCTCGATCCATTCCTGATGTGAAATGATTGAGGATCGCAACACTACTGGAAGACCCAAACCGCTCTTTTCCGGCTATCATTGCCTATCTGGGTTTGTTCACTCGACGATTAGATTAGGCCTCACGCAGAGACTTCGATCAAGACCAGAGTGATGGTCCAGTATAATTTCTGCGGGCTTGCGACGCTGTGCTCGGTATACCGCAGCGATATGCAAGCTAAGCCGCCGATATCGTTATATTTCAGACCATCGCCAGCCGAAACCCCCAAACCGAATGTCATCGACAGCACGCCTTCGGGGTCCTGGCACTTCCTCCTATCATCAACTTTCCCTGTATTTTCTATATTCATCCTGTTTATTGTGAAGAACACGTATTGTCGCATCGGGGTTGCCGCTGGGTTCACTGCGATATATGCCATTTTCCTCGCATGTTTTAGCTCTGCTAAACGAGTGGAAATATTTGCGGCCACTGCTACGTACGTATACCTAATAGCTCCTTGAGCGTGCTGACTTGTGATAGCTTTGCGGCCGTCGAGGTTTTTTTCATTGGAAGCGCGCTCAACCCCGGTTCATGATCCTCGCATGTGTTTCGAAGGATAACAAGAGCGTCGACTTCGGGGAGCGATGGAATGATATTCCAATTTTCCAGGAAGCTAAAGACCTTCAAGAGAAACTCGTGAGATGGAGACGCTTCTTTTCTGGACCGCGATACGAAACGTTGATTCGGGTTCTCCAGGTGTTTTGGCCACAAAACGTCGTAAAGAAATACTAGCATCAGCTTTTATCAATCTGATGATCCGATCACGGAACCATACGCCAACAAAAAGATTCTAATGGGGGGACACCACACCCATCTCGATCGGCCGCCACTTCACGCTGATCAGTATCGCAGCCCTTTTCCGTCTTCGGCCGCGCGCTGTATTTTTCAAGGGTCCGCCTCTCGTTCGGGGTATGCGACAATCGCCTGAAAAGTATGCTGGAATACAGAGCATCGATATGACGAAGTGTAGAAACATGGGCTGATGGACAGCGGTGTTGAGGCACTTTTGTTACAAGTCACTGACTGGGTGCTTTTGAGTGGTGAGGTATGTGGGAATGGACTCCGAAGCTTGGAGAACCGTCCAACTCTGCTGAGCCCTTGGAATCCGTCTACAACTCAGGGAATGCTTATCTGGTGTCTGGTCGTGTGGCAATCTCACTAGGCTCCGAACTCTGACGACTTGGGTTGTGACCAGGACCCGGCCATCTAGAGTAGTTGATGGCTGCCATCCCATCCCTGGCAGATAGCCAGTGTGGACTCGTGGGAAAAGGATGGATAGTGAGGGTTGAGCCCCTGGAGTCCGTCTATAACTCAGGGAATGGTCATCTGGTGTATGATCGTGTAGCTGGCAAGTAAGTCGTACAAAGCGTCGTACTGGTGAGCTCCGTTACCCTGGGACACACTGGAAAGATCCGATCACTGGCGGCGTGATGAGTGCCAGGGGGTCCTTGCTGCTATCTGTCAAGGACCGATGTTAGACATCTGATCCGGACAACGGTGTCAATGTAGAATACGAACAACTGAGCGCGTGCCTTCCAGATTCCAAAAACAAGTCTTCAGCGTCGCTGAAAGGCATGATGGTACTCTTTGGTGAGAACGACGGACGGCATCAGACCGTCCTGGATTCAGCTCCAGGGCTAGGATCGGCTTATGGATCATGCAGCCACTGACTCCGATGTGCTTCTATGAAAGGCGTGGAAAAGCTGGGGAGGAAGTGCCAGGACCCCGAAGGCGTGCTGTCGATGACATTCGGTTTGGGGGTTTCGGCTGGCGATGGTCTGAAA
>QQTW01002849.1_pt1 | contig 12683 bp, 9 predicted proteins | sample 1904831 | NCBI WGS metagenome assembly QQTW01 (sample SAMN09435610, study PRJNA476489) | Subsurface metagenome, whole genome shotgun sequencing project. | reverse complement strand
AATTTCTCAGTATCCACAGGTAAAGCAAGCAGTAGTAACAGCAAACAATGACCAATTAGTTGCTTATGTTGTTTTAGAACCAGCTTTAATTGACGACTTGCGCGGCTTTTTACAATCGAAGCTACCTAAATATATGCTGCCATCAGTATTTATGCCTCTAAAAGCCCTGCCTCTAAATGTTAATGGCAAAGTCGATCGTCAATTATTACCCGCAGCGCGATCGCCCGGAACACAATTACAAACCTATATACCACCACGTACCGAGCAAGAAACGCAACTAACCCATCTATGGGCAGAGATTTTAGGCTTAGAAAGAGTAGGGATTCATGATGACTTTTTTGCCCTGGGCGGTCATTCCTTGGCGATCGTGCGGCTATTTTCCCGGATTCGGCAAACGTTTGATGTGGATATGCCCATGCAAACTATATTTACAGCCCCTACGGTAGCTGAATTTGCCCAAAGACTATTATCAAATACTCCTCCACCTCCAGTTTTCGATCTTCAAGCTGAAGCCGTCCTCGATTTAGAAATTACTTGTCCAAAAAAATATATTCCCGTTGCCAAACCTGCAAGTATTTTCCTAACAGGTGCTACTGGGTTTTTGGGTGCATTTTTACTTGCTGAACTATTGCAACAAACTGAGGCAGATATTTATTGCTTGGTACGTGCAAACAATGCAGAAGCGGCTAAACGCAAGCTTCAGGATACTTTTGCCTTTTACTCACTCAATAATATTGGGCATAGTTCGAGAATTATTCCCGTTGTGGGAGATTTATCGCAGCCACTACTCGGACTTAGTGAAGTACAGTTTGCAGCCTTAGCCGCAAAAATTGATGTTATTTACCACAATGGCGCGTGGGTTCATCATGCTTCCCCCTACTCTACTCTCAAAGCGGCGAACGTTTTGGGAACTCAAGAAGTTTTACGATTAGCCAGTCAAATTAAAATCAAGCCCGTACACTTTATTTCTACTATTAGCGTCTTCTCGGCGGCTGGCGAAGCAGGCGTAAACGTAGTTTCCGAAGATTCTCGTCTAGATGAGATACCCGTCCCAGAAGGCGGCTACGCCCAGAGTAAATGGGTAGCAGAAAAGTTAATTAAGATTGCAGGCGATCGCGGTTTACCTATATCTATTTATAGACCAGGGCGAATTTCTGGGCATAGTCAAACTGGAGCATTCAATCCCAACGATCTTTTATCTAGGTTACTTGTCGGTTGTTTAAACTTGGGCAGTTTCCCCCCAGGAGAACATCTAGAAGGATTAGCACCAGTAGATTATGTCAGCAAAGCCATTGTCTATTTATCACAACAACCAGCATCTTTAGGCAAAGCATTTCACTTATTAAATCCTCAACCTTTGGAATTAAAAATGCTGTTTAAAGTTATTCAATCCTTTGGCTACCCATTACAACAGATTTCTAGGGATTGCTGGCAAGCCAAATTAGCTTTAATTAGCGATCGCTTTCCCGAACATCCCTTATATCCTTTGATTCCGTTACTAAACGAACCCCCAAAATCATCGCCGACAACCCTAAGCTTTGAATGTAAAAATACCCTGCAAAGCCTCAACAATAGCTCAATTATTTGTCCGTCCACCGATGAAAAATTACTTAGCCTCTATCTATCTCATATAATTCGCAGCAACTTAGAATCTTTACCACAAAAAGACATTATCCACCAATAATTTTGCGTCCTTTATTAATCCAATCTCATGCAAAAAACTACTTCCCCTATACCGCCAAGCGTTCAAACTCAATATTTATCAACATTCATCGCTCAATATAGCGATCGCACTAAAACATCTAAACAAATTGCTCAAACTTATCGCGCTACTTTAGCCGATAACCGAGTTTCTGCAAACTTTAACTTTGCACTCAAAGAAATATGCTATCCCATAGTTGCTAACAAGTCTCTTGGCTCTAAAGTTTGGGATGCAGACGGCAATGAATATATTGATGTTGTTATGGGGTTTGGTGTCAATCTTTTTGGTCACAATCCACCCTTTATCAAAGCCGCACTTATAGAACAATTAGATAAAGGAACTCACCTAGGAGTACAAACAGAATTAGCCGGGGAAGTAGCACAGTTAATTACCGAAATGACAGGCATGGAAAGAGTAGCTTTTAGCAATACGGGAACTGAAGCAATTATGAGTGCAATTCGCATTGCTAGAGCTATTACAAATCGTCACAAAATTGCTATATTTTCTGGCTCTTATCACGGGCATTTTGATGGCACGTTAGTTAAAAATAAAGAAATAAACGGAGATTTAACTACAGTTCCTATAGATTCAGGTACGCCACCAAAATTTGCGGAAGATGTTTTAGTTTTAGATTACGGCAATTTGCGATCGCTAGATATTATCGAAGCCAACAAAAATGAATTAGCGGCTATTTTAGTTGAGCCAGTACAAAGTAGCCGGATAGATTTTCAACCGCGCGAATTTCTCCATCAACTAAGACAAATAACCACCCAATTAGACATTGCTTTAATTTTTGATGAAATGGTTTCAGGCTTTCGCATTCATCCCGGTGGAGCGCAAGCTTGGTTTAATGTTAGTGCCGATATAGCAACCTATGGCAAAATTGTCGGCGGCGGAATGCCAATTGGCATTATTGCTGGTAAAGCTAAATATATGGATAAAATTGATGGCGGGATGTGGAAGTATGGCGACGATTCTTATCCTCAAATAGAGCAAACTTTTTTTGCAGGTACGCATTGCAAACACCCTTTATCGTTAGCCGCCGCACAAGTTGTAATGCAATATCTTAAAGCTCAAGGAGAAACTTTGCAAACTCAGCTAAATCAACGCACTACCCAATTTATCCAAACATTAAATACTTACTTTGAAGCTGGGAAAATTCCTATTAAAATGATAAATTTTGGTTCATTATTCGGGCCTGTTAATTCAGGAGCGAGTAACAACTCCGGCGATTCATCTTCTTTGGGTTTAAGCATATTATCCTATCATTTAATTCACCGAGGAATATTAAGTAGAGGTGGTAGCGGCTTTTTGTCCACAGCCCATACAAATGAAGATATTAATTGTATAATCCAGGCGGTTAAAAGCAGTATTAAAGATTTGCAATCGGGCGGTTTGTTATAACATTTAATTCTAAAAGAATGTTTTAAAATGTGCTTTATTTTGCCTAGCGTGAGATCCCCCTAGCCCCCTTAAAAAGGGGGGGGAAATATGGAAGGTAGCAAAAATCGACGTAGGGGCGCAATACATTGCGCCCCTATACTTCCGTACAACAAAGAGAATTTAAAAACATCCTTCAAAATAATCTCTACGATTTCAAAAAACAATTACTTATGAATATTCAACCTATCCAACGCATTGAAAAACCATCGATTCATGAGTTTCAAACAAAATTTGGTTTGACAAATCAACCAGTAATCATTTCTGGTGTTGCTAAGGAGTGGGCAGCATCTTCTTTTTGGCAGCCAGAGATGTTTAAAAATATGTTTGGAAATATTTCTGCACCTTTAAGAGCAAGCGATAATGAAATTGATGTTTTCTTCGGGCAATCTCAAGAACAAAAAATCATGTCAATCGCTGACTATATAGATAGTATTAGTTCTAGCGATCTAAATGGGCAGCGACCAGCATATTTAGGGAATATTCCCCTAAATTCACCGTTAACTAAACAGTATTTTGACCTAATTAAATCTCATTTTAATTTCCCTAACTACTTTCCCGAAAATAGTGGGGAGGAGATTCGTTTATGGATTGGCGCTACTAATCAAAAATCAACCATCCATAATGACAACTACCACAACTTCAATGCTCAAATCTTTGGTAACAAAACATTTTTACTCTTTTCCCCAGAGGAGTACAAAAAATTATCAATTGTCAAAATTGACGATGAATTGTGGTCAAGTCCAATCGATCCTCAACAACCAGATTTAGATAAATTCCCTAGCTTTAATGAAATTAATGGATTAGAAGCCAAATTGCAGCCAGGAGATATACTATTTATCCCGGCTTTTTGGTGGCATCAAGCGCGCACAATTACAACAGCAATTAATCTCAATAGGTGGGTTTTTACTGCAAAGGTTTGTAAAACTTGGCAAGAACATCCTGCCTTTAACAAAGCTGTAAGTACGGAATACAAATTTTGAACGCCGCAGATATTCAAAAAAATAACCTCCGCACCTTTATCATTATTTGGTGCAGCCAAGTAGGGTCTATCCTTGGCTCAGAAATGACTAATTTTGCTGTGACTATTTGGGCGTGGAATATTACAGGTAAAGCTACATCATTATCTTTAATTATTCTCTTTACCCAAGTTCCTAGATTAATTGCCGCATTGTTTGCAGGTATATTAGTCGATCGATGCGATCGCAAATTACTAATGATTTTAGGAGATGCCGCCGCCGGAATATCAACTATTGCCATATTTATTTTACTGACAACCAATCGCCTAGAAATTTGGCATCTCTACCTTACCGCCGCTTTTAGCGGACTATTTGGCTATTTTCAGCATTTGGCTTACTCCGCTTCTATATCGGCGCTTGTCGCCAAACAACATTACACGCGGGCGGCGGCGATGTGCAACCATGTAGGACAATTTGGCTCAAATATTATTGCTCCAGGACTAGCCGGAGCGCTTTATTATGTTGTAGGTCTGCAAGGTATTTTGACCATTGATATTGTTACTTTTGCGATCGCTCTTTGCACTATATATTTTGTCCAAATCCCCCAATACACCCCTAATCGAGAACTGGAAAGCCAAAAACCTTGGCAAAATCTAAGTTTTGGTTGGCGCTACCTATTAAAAAATCCTAGCTTGCGATCGCTATTAATATTTCTATTTATTTTCAACTTTATCGATTATGCAATTTCTGGCATTCACGCTTCAGTAATTTTATCCCGCAGTCACAACAACACGGCGATATTTGCCAGCGTCCAATCTGCTATAGGTTTGGGTGGTTTAGTAGGTGCAGTATTGCTGAGTGTGTGGGGTGGCTTCAAACGCCGTATTTACGGAATGTTGTTAGGCACAGTATTAAGTTATGGGTGTATGGTAGTGTTTGGATTGGGAAATCTGCCGATAACTTGGATGCTGGCTGGCTTTTTTACCGCCGTTTTTTGGTCGTCTATTAGTAGTTCCGAGCAAGCAATTTGGTTAGCTAAAATCCCGCCAGAGATTCAAGGACGAGTCTTTGCTAATCGTTATTTGATTACTCAACTTGCAGCACCAATGGGACTTGCGATCGCAGGCCCATTGGCTGACAATGTTTTCCAGCCTGCTATGCTACCTGGAGGGATACTTGCAAATATATTTGGCGGGTTATTTGGTAACGATTATAGTTCTGGGATTGCCCTGCAATATACTCTCTTTGCTTTTTGCGGCGTACTGCTTGGTTTAAGCGGATATACTTGGAGTAAATTGAGAAAGATTGAACTTGTTATACCCGACTTTTGATCGCAGATCCCACTAACCTACTTTTACTATGTATATAGATCCTATTTGGCTATAGCAACCAGTCGCCAATCTTTGAAGCATCAGGCGAACAATACAAAGATTAACTTTGGTGGTGCTATGAGCGAGAGTTTTTTTTAAGATTTTTGACTGCAACTTGGTATTAAAAAGAATCAGGCTGCTCTGTCAAAGTTTCAACTAACAACGTCATTTGCTCTTGCTTTTGATTTAAAAAAGCCTCGCACTCGCGCAAATACTCTACCGCCGTACTAAACTCTGTAAAAACTTCTGCAAGTTCTAATTCCCCAGATTCTAGTTGACTGATAATTTTCTCAACTTTGGCGACGGTTGCCTCATAATTCCAATTTGTTTTCTTTTTAGCGCGGGGAGAATCAGTCATTAGTTATCGAAAATCTCTGTTACTTTGACTTTAACTCTACCTGTACCTAGTTGGACAAGTAACTCTTGCTCCAAGGCTAACTCAGAACTCGATCGCGCGATCGCCCCATTTTCAGTTTTCACTACCGCATAACCTCGTTTTAATACTGCTTTGGGATCTAAAGTTGCGAGTTTCTCTTGCAAAAACTTGTTGTACTGACTAGCATTTTGCAGGCGTTTTTGCGTTGCTTGGATTAACTGTTGCTTTTGCCAAGCAATTAGCTGTTTTTGCTGCTGAATTTGCCGCTCTAAAGGTAAGCGTTGCAAGCGGCTTTGCAAGCGCCCAAGATGATTTTGGACGGTAGTTATTTGGCTATTAGCGGCTCGTTGCAGAGCTTGCAAGCGCTCTTTATGTTCGGCGTAGAGGCTGGCAAGCTCTGGTACAACTTGTTCGGCGGCGGCGGTGGGAGTATGAGCATAGGCATCTGCAACCAAATCGGCTAAGGATTCATCGCGTTGATGACCGATGCCAGTAATTACAGGAATTGAACAGTTGGCGATCGCTCTTACGACTCTTTCATCATTAAAACAAGCTAATTCCTCTGTTGCGCCGCCACCACGAGCTAATATTAAAACCTCCGCGCGAGCGTCTTTTTCTACTCTTTCTATAGCTTTAACAATCGATGCTGGCGCTTGTTCTCCTTGCACAATTGCAGGAGAAAATAGTACGTGTAACCCTGGGTAGCGCTGTCCTAAAGTTTTTTGCATATCTCCCCAAGCGGCGGCGGCGGCAGACGTAACCACAGCTACGGTTTGCGGGTGCGGGGGTAAAGGCTTTTTACGCTCTATGTCAAATAGTCCCTCTGCCTGTAAAAACCCGCGCAACTGCCGATAACGTAGAGCTAATAAACCCTCTCCGGCGGGTAAACTCTGCCACACTGTTAGCTGATATTGTCCGCGTCCAGGATACAGGCGAATACTGCCTAAAACTATAACTTGTTCTCCAGTTACAGGCATTTGTGCCAATTTTTCTAATTGACCATTCCAAGCGACACAACTAATTGCGGCTTTATCTTGAGGATCGGTGAGCGTAAAAAATAGCCCCCGGCGGTGGTGATTAGTACTCGAAACTTCCCCAGTAATCCAAACTTGGCATAGTTGTTCGTCTTGCTCTAATAATTCTTGAATGTAGGCGGTAATACCACCTACAGAAATCGGAGTTGGAGACAGTAACAAAATAATGAACTAATTCTTTCTAAACTTACTCATATTATAAGTTATAGTAGCCGTATGAGTAAGTTAACTATTTCTGAAGCTGCAAAACTTAAAGGTGTTTCCGCTTCCACTCTTCGACGTTGGGAGGTAGAAGGAAAGCTTGTACCGGAAAGAACAGCTAACGGACATAGGCGATACGATTTAGCTCAATTGTTGGGCATTAAAGCCGATAACTCTCTGACTATTGGTTATGCTAGAGTTTGTAGTCCCGATCAAAAGCAAGATTTAGAAAGCCAAAAACAAGTCTTAGAATTGTTTTGTTCTCAGCATGGGTGGCAGTACCAAATTATCGACGATCTAGGCTCTGGGTTAAATTACAGCAAGCGCGGCTTAAAGAAATTAATTAAACTAATTACTGACCACCAAGTTGAAAGATTAGTATTAACTCACAAGGATAGATTGCTAAGATTTGGTAGTGAGTTAATATTTAGTTTATGCGAACAATTTGGGTGTGAAGTTGTAATTATCAATAGGACAGAGGACGCTAGTTTTGAAGAAGATTTAGCGAGTGACGTATTAGAAATAATTACAGTATTTGCAGCTAGATTATATGGGGGCAGAAGCCACAAAAACAAAAAGATTGTTGAGGAGTTAAAAGCGGTGGCAAAAAACTTATGACTACTTTAACTTACTGCAAAATACTTAATCCCGCCTCAGAAATGTTTTTGACGGCGTATACACCTATAGCAATCCTAAATCAGTCGTGAACAGCAAGAGGGTTTCGCCCCCTAACCCCCAACCTTGGGGGGACAAGACTCTTAGCCACCTCCAATTGGGGGTTGGGGGCTATCCATATTTCATAACTCAAATAGGATTGCTATATATTTCATGCAGCAACTATTAATACAGTCAATCACTTATTAACAAATAAAGAATTTAATAAGTCCCATTGGAACACCCAACTGCAAAAAACCTATAGTATCAACAAAAGACACGCAAATGGTGTAATTAGTTTTGCTAAAGGGGAAGTAAATAAGGCAAAAGAACATCCGCTATAGCACGTAGAGGGATGAATTTGAGCGAACGATTACCGCACTCCCTATCCACCTATCTTGGTGTGAGTCCAAGAAAGCACGTAGGAAGCGTGTTGCTACAACTAAATAAATTTATTGGTCGATGCGCTATAGTCAATCGTCGGCACGATTACCGGAAATATCAATAGTTTGATAATAACAGGGAGACTTTGAAAACATCCTCTAACCATCTTTATTAAAAAAGGCAGGTTTTTTACCTGCCTAGAACTATACATCCAATCTCGCTCTTTACCTCACGCCAAACTCCGGCGCAGTATAAGACACTGTAGGTATGGATTTTTGTGCCAAAGTAGGGACAGAATCGCGCAGCCTTTGAGTTAGCTGAATTGTTGTTGCATCGTACACTTGAGTTAATAGCTTGGGATAGAAGCCAATGCCAATAATTGGTACGAGCAGACAAGCAATAATAAACACTTCTCGCGGTTCAGCGTCAATTAAAGCTTCGTGGGAAACTAACTCTTGATTCTCTTGTCCGTAGAAGATTTCGCGCAGCATTGACAGCAAATAAATCGGAGTTAAAATTACTCCCACCGCCATCAAGAACACCACGATGACCTTAAATGTGGGACTATAGGCATCGCTGTTAGAAAAACCTACAAATACCATCAATTCAGCCACAAAACCGCTCATTCCTGGTAAAGCCAAGGATGCCATCGAACAAGTAGTAAACATCGCAAAAATTTTCTGCATCTTTTGCCCCACTCCACCCATTTCATCCAGCATCAGGGTATGAGTGCGATCGTAAGTTGCACCGACAAGGAAAAACAAACTCGCCCCAATTAATCCGTGAGATACCATTTGCAAAACTGCTCCACTTAAACCCAAATCGGTAAAAGAAGCAATGCCAATTAGGACAAATCCCATGTGAGAAATTGAAGAATAAGCAATCTTTCGCTTCAAATTACGTTGGGCAAAAGATGTCAAAGCAGCGTAGATAATATTTACCACCCCCAAAATTACTAGCACCGGGGCGAAATAAGCATGGGCATCGGGTAACATTTGGGCATTCATCCGAATTAAGGCATAACCGCCCATTTTCAAAAGAATACCAGCAAGTAGCATATGCACGGGCGCTGTAGCTTCCCCGTGAGCATCGGGAAGCCAAGTATGTAACGGGAAAATCGGCAGTTTGACAGCGTAAGCAATCAAAAAGCCAGCATATATAAATAGCTGGAAATTGAGGGCGTAATCTTTTAGCCCCAACGCTTGCATATCAAACGTCACTGTATCGCCGTAAAACGCCATCGTTAAAGCAGCAATTAAAATAAACAAAGAGCCGCCCGCAGTATAAAGAATAAACTTTGTCGCTGCATACTGTCGCTTTTTGCCGCCCCAAATTGCTAGTAAAAGGTAAACCGGGATTAGCTCTAATTCCCAAACGAGGAAAAACAGCAACATATCTTGAACGGCAAATACAGCAATTTGCCCCCCATACATTGCCAAAATTAAAAAGTAGAACAGCCTAGGCTTTAGAGTTACAGGCCAAGCCGCTAAAATTGCCAGTGTAGTAATAAACCCAGTCAAAATTACTAACGGCATCGATATACCATCAACACCCACAGACCAATTTAAGTCGAGTGGTGGCACCCAAGGATAACTTTCTACTAATTGCAAGTTTGGATTGTCAAAGTCATATTGAGAACCAAAAGCATAAACAATCAAAGCAAAGTCAATTAGCCCAATAATCAGAGCGTACCAGCGTACTGTTTTGCCATCTTTATCGGGAACGATCGGAATTAGCAGCGATGCCACTATCGGAAAGAGAATTATTGTAGAAAGCCAAGGGAAATGGGATAGATTCATATTAATTGAGGAAGTAGAGGGTAGGGGAGAGGAGGAGACAGGGAGATGGGAGATAACGGAGGTATAAGAAGCAGGAAAGATGTACAACTACTTTTTTATCTTCCTCCTTGTCCCCTTCCCTTTGTCTAACTAAGTCACTCCAAAAACAACTACAAGTCCAAGCACGGCGGCAAAAATAATCAAGGCGTAGAATTGAGCGCGACCGTTTTCTAAGTATTTGAGTCCTTCACCGCTAACCAACGTAAAAAAGCCCGTAAGGTTAACAGCGCCATCAACTACGCGAAAATCAACTTCCATAACTTGACGCGCTACTCGGCGCAATCCTCTAACGAATACGCGATCGTAAACTTCGTCAAAGTACCACTTATTTAAAGATAGAGCGTAAAGCGAAGGGTATTTTTGGGCGATCGCCTTTGGATCGATTTTGCCCCACAAGTACATCAGCGAAGCTACGGTAATCCCAATTAAAGATATACCAACAGAACTACCCGCCATGACTAAAAACTCTGACTGGTTAAATTCTGCTGCTTTTTCGGCAATGGCGATCGCGCTTTCGCTCGGCGGATGGATAAATTCTTCAAAATAATTAGCGTAGGGCGTACCTACCAAGCCAATTAACATCGAAGGAATCGCTAAAATTACCAATGGTAAAGTCATCGTCCAAGGCGATTCGTGGGGGCTACTGCTGTGGTGATGGTCTGTATCGTGGCTAGTTGCAGCAAGTTCTCTAGTATCCATTGCCCCCGGCCCAAAATTCGGAGTCAAGACATTAGATCCAGCCTTGAGTTGCTGCTTAATTTGGTCGTCATTACCGCGAAAAGAGCCTTCAAAGGTGCTGAAGTACATACGGAACATATAAAATGCCGTAATTCCTGCCGTTACCCAGCCAATCGCCCATAACAAGGGGTTAGCCGCAAAAGCTTGACCTAAAATCTCGTCTTTTGACCAGAAACCAGCAAAGGGCGGTAAACCAGAAATTGCTATACAACCAATTAAAAAGGTAATGGCGGTAAAGGGCATATATTTACGCAATCCGCCCATCATTCGCATATCTTGCGCCAGCGCCGGATCGTGACCTACTACTGATTCCATGCCATGAATTACCGAACCCGAACCTAAAAACAGCATTGCCTTAAAGTAAGCGTGAGTCATTAGGTGAAATAACCCCGCACTGTAAGCGCCAATTCCCATTGCCATCACCATATACCCAAGCTGGGAAATAGTGGAATAAGCTAGACCCTTTTTAATGTCATTTTGAGTAATCGCGATCGTCGCCCCCAAAAAGGCTGTAAATGCCCCCGTATAAGCAATTACATTCATCGCGGCGGGTACGCCTTCAAACACCGGGTACATCCGCGCAATTAAAAACACTCCCGCCGCTACCATTGTCGCCGCGTGAATGAGTGCCGAAATCGGTGTCGGGCCTTCCATCGCGTCGGGTAGCCAAACGTGCAAAGGAAATTGCGCTGATTTTGCCGCCGGACCTAAAAACACTAAAATAGCGAACAGAATCGCCAATATATTGCTGATAGAACCAGATTCTACTAGCGTATGCAGGCGATCGCCCATTATTTCAAATTCAAAGCTTCCGGTCGCCCAAAATAACCCTAAAATGCCCAATAACAAGCCAAAGTCACCTACGCGGTTGACGACAAAAGCTTTTTGGGCAGCATCGGCGGCGGGTTTGCGATCGTACCAAAAACCTACTAATAGGTACGAACACATCCCCACCAATTCCCAGAAAATGTAAATTTGGACTAAGTTCGGACTAACTACCAAACCTAACATTGAGGAGCTAAACAAGCTCAAATACGCATAAAATCTCACATATCCAGGATCGTGAGCCATATACCCATCGGTATAGACCATGACAAGTATTGCTACGGTAGTCACGATTACCAACATTAGGGCTGTTAGGTGGTCGATAGTGTAGCCCATGTTGAGGTGAAAGTTTCCTGCTGCTGCCCATTCCAACGTATAAGTATAAGTTGGGTGTCCGCTAATTTGACTTACCAGCAAGGCAATAGAGAGCGCCATCGCACTCGCCAGCAACGACACGATAATTACAGCGTTTAGCTGCCGCAAGCGGTTTGTCACCTCGCTTACTGAGATTAACCCTAGACCGACTAACATTGCCCCAAATAGAGGTAATACTGGAATTAGCCAGGCATATTGATAGATTGTTTCCATCACTGATGACTACTTTGAGAGTTTTGTATTAGTACTAAGCAAACTGTTAATAGTTGTAACATATAGGTTTTGCTATAAAATATCCCACCCGAAGGAATCCGAGCGGGACAACAATTGAAATTATCGATTTTTTTGCGTCCAAGTCAATATTGTTTTCAACTATCTAAGCAGAACGACGGTGCTGCCAATTGCTACTTACTAGAGAATTATTTAATGTTTCTGGGTAACTAATATCGATCGCTTCTAAAATCAGACGCAACTCATTAGGACTATGAAAATCCTCAAGACGCTGCCGGACTTTGCCATTTTCAATTAAAAGTAAGGTAGGTAAGTTAGTCAGTTTATAAGTGTTAGAAAGCTTGAAGTTTTGATCGGCATTGACTCCCACCAATTTGATCCGATTATGGCAATAGTCATGAAATTGCAACAGTAACGGCTGGATCAGTTGGCATAAACCGCACCAAGGAGCGCCAAAATTGACTAAAACCGGAATTGGGGATGCTAATACTTCTTGCTCAAACGTGCGATCGCTAACTGACAACACCATAAGCTTTTAACCTTAAATTTATAGATA
>QQTW01002848.1_pt1 | contig 12683 bp, 16 predicted proteins | sample 1904831 | NCBI WGS metagenome assembly QQTW01 (sample SAMN09435610, study PRJNA476489) | Subsurface metagenome, whole genome shotgun sequencing project. | reverse complement strand
AAGAGCTCGAGCCGGGGAAGGTCGAATGGGGACGCCGACTCGAGAGCGAGATGGATATTTTGGGACTCCTTAGTCTCTTCAGACTACTTGGGTTCTTTGGGTGCGATTTTCCGGTATGTGCTTACTGTCCTAGGTCGAAGAGACTAGGCGAGCATTCGTTCATCCCCGCCTTCGTATGGAATACGTATAAACTTCGGCTCATCTATCTATTGTCAATTGAGGCGTTAGCCATGATAGTCTAAGTCAGTACCTCCTTTGGAAGGTGAGCAAGGTTATTCTACCACGTATACGACCCAGCCAGACAATTCAGTCGTCTGCAGAAGATTCTGCTCCGCAGCAGTGTCACATTGTAAGCGTTGGGTATTGGATCTGGGCGTTTCTCAGTTCCTAGGCTGTTGACTACTCGCTGAAGAGCGAGGTCTCGAGGGCCTATTCGTATCCGTCTACAGTGCGTGCGAATGTGTCGTCGCACTCCGGCCTAGATTGAGATTTTTTTTTAAGACATTCAACGATGATCCAGCAGATAGTAGCTTCGCGGTATTACTCGGTCGGATAGCCGCAGAAAGCAACTATCTGGATCAACGGTTCTTCTCGTACTGAACTGAGTCGCGGTTGCGGTTGAGGTTGTAAAAGATACTGACTATAATCATCAGTTGAATCACGTATAAGTGCATATTTAGCATTCAATCCATGCCCAACATTGAAGATGAATAGTGCTTTAACCTAGATTAATTGTTGTCCTCGAGGATGACCAGATTATCCATGTATCATCTCTTAGACAACACCAATAGGCGGGGTTACGTTGCAGCGGATGAGCTGGAACATCATTCTTATAATCTATGTCTAGTCTATATACATCGGTCGTACATTCTACCGCATGCACAGTTCGTCCATCCTGATCTTTGTACTGCCGCACCAAGGAAAGTCGCCACTGATCATCTATCGCGCTGCTTTCTAGGAGATTACTCGAGTGGAGACACGTGAGGAACAAGAAGAGAGAAGAGCTCTAGTTGGGAAATTGAGTAGAAGGAAGGAGAGAAGAGCTCTAGTTAGGAAATCGAGCAGCAGGTTGAAGAGAAGAGCTCTATGTAGTCTAGACAAGGCAAGGCGCTTCAAACAAAACTTACAACATCACGCTCGCTACTCGTAGGCTTCTGTCAAAGGGAAGTGCTCGTATCTGTCCACCATCCAGCAAGACCTGGGTATCATTTCCGACGGGTCATCGTGGCATGACACAAATCGATCAAGCTATCTTTAGCCTCCGTCAGGGGAAAGTCGCGAATAGCTTGCTTCGCCTGGTCGGCGTAGTCCTGGGCAAGAGCACGGGTCTGTTCGACGCCATCGCTCCGACGGACGAGATCTTTCGCCTGGGGGGAATCATATCCCACTTTAGCTTGGAATTTCAGCAACTTCCTTTAAGACGAGACTTACCAGGTCGAGATCTCCTTCTTCTTGAAATCGTCGGGCCACCAATGGACCCAGCTCGTCGTGGCTCTTCCACGCGAACAACAGCGGCGCGGTGACCAGACCTAGCTCCAGATCCGCACCCGCGGGCTTGCCCAGCTCGTCGGCCGTGATGGTGTAATCCAGCAGATCGTCCACGAGCTGAAACGCCATCCCGAGATTCTTGCCGTACGCATACGCCGCATCCACGATCTCGGGCGCACAGTGACCCAACAACGCCGAGGCGCGACACGACTTGCTGATCAAACTGGCTGACTTGAGATATGTCTTGCGCAGATAGACCGACAAAGCCTCGTCCGCTCCGACGGCATCAAGACCGCTACCGGAGGGATCCAACATGCTGTGCTTGAGCTGCATGAACTCGCCTTCGACGAGATTGGCAATCACCGTTGCCAACAGCTCGACGACCTCGGGATCCCGCAACCGCGCTAGGGCCACCGAGGCGCGACCGAGCAGAAAATCACCTCCCAGGACGGCCATCTTATTACCGAACGCAATGTTCGCCGAAGGTCGTGATCGACGAATGCCCGCTTCGTCGATGACATCGTCGTGCAGTAACGAGGCCGTATGGATGAGCTCCGTGATCTCGGCTAGACGACGCTGGCCCGGCAAGATGTCGCTGTCCTCCGACGACACCTGCTCATCGTCGGTCTGGGTGGAGGTAAGTGGTCCCTCCGTTGACGACGCCCATGGGTTCAAGTCCGCCAGAACCTGAAATGGGGCAATGGATCGGTTGAGTGTCTCGGCCGAGGCCGGATGCGAAGCCCGCGCTTGCTTCGGCGCCGTGGAGGTCGCCCGTGCCATCAACAGCACCACCAACGGTCGGATGCGTTTCCCTTCGGATTGCGCGTAGTATTTGCCAACGGTATCGAGCATGGGATGTCCCGAACCCAACAGTTGTCGAAGGTTCTTGGCTAAGTATTTCATATCTTGGCCCATTGTTCCTAGTGGGTCCGGAGTAGAAGCTTGGGATGGCGTCGTGACTCCTTGCGACTGCCTGGGGGGTCCATCGGGTGTGATGGGTGCCACCGCCGCCCGCGTCGACTGGTGACGACGGCGCGTGGGATGATGACGGACCCATGGTGATGAAGGAACGTCGATCGAGCTCCATCGACAGCAATTGATACATGTCCGACGGTTGGTTTGAGCTGGCGAATGATGCAGGAGCCTCGACGCTCCTGGCGCTTGAAGTCGCATCCTGTCAGATCCTAATCCGGTGGAATAATGAAGCTGTCAATGGAGGTTGATATGAATACATGGATCAGCTTCCGTCGGCCGTTGCCGAGTGGTGACATCGACGTTGAGCTGCCGACAGTGTGTGTCAGAAGTTATGTTGAACTAATAAGTAGCTTTGCATTTTGAAGTAAGCTATAAATGACTTTCAACGGTGACAGGCAGATGATGCCCCTGGATCTTTAATCCTCCATAGCCGACGCTAGGATTAACCTTCTGCCGCTTCCGAGCGAAACGTCGGCAACGATTGCGGCCGTCATCCATCCAGTCATCGCCTCATCATCTCTATCCTTGCATCGCCAAAATTGTATCACATTTGAATATCTGAATGCGAATGCTGAATGCATCATGGTGTTGCTCACCATCACCCCAACCATGGTGACGGCCATCCGGGCCTACCAGTCACTTCCCAAATCTAGTGATGCGCCGGCTCCGTCCGGGGAACCGTCACTAGATGATCCGGCCGAGGGCCAACCCGTCTCGCACGGGCAGCTGTTCGATATCGTCAAAGTGCTAGAGTCGTCCGCAAATGAAGATGATCGTGATCGCTACACGCTGGATCATCTGCTACGAGGGTCGAAGGTCTACGTTCCGCCGCCCCCACCCCAGCCCGAGCCGGTAAGTCACGAGTCCCCCTCGGTTTTCTCCGATCCCATGAGCTAATCATTGTCCATGCTGGAAATATGATCAGACCGATGAATACAAGGCCCTGATGGCGCGATTGCGCTTCCAAGAGGAGCAGCGAGCATATGAACGCATGTCACAGCCTGCTGGCCCGACGGAAGGAGTGATGGATGCAAAGTCCATGTCCCATGTGCTCGAGGACGAGGACGAAGTGACGTACGCCGACGTAAATCGACAGCTGGCCCTCATCATCAACATCTTGGTGTCTATCGTCGCGTGCAGCTGTGCGGTCTGGATGGCCTGCGGCCACTGGAGCACGCCCAGTCGTCTGGGCGTCAGCCTAGCCAGCAGTGGCCTGGTCGGCGTCGCCGAGGTGGTCGTCTATACGGGCTATCTGCGACGGGTCCAGACAGCCAAGGTCCAGGGCCGGAAGCGTGTCGAGACGAAGCACATCACCAAGACCTGGGTCATCAAGGGAGACAAGGTCGAATGACGAGCATCGACCGTGGTCTGTGTGATCGAACTAGGCAGGTGCACGCCAGATCACTCTCGGACGGCGCGTCGATCATCTCCCCTCACGTCGCGTACGCGCCATGGTTGATGGGCCTCCTGCAACGACAGGAAGCTTGAAGTGTAGGCTTCAGAGTCCGCTGGTGTGAAGGACTCGGCCGACGAGCAGATCATCGATCTGGCTTCAAGCAAGCTGTGCTTGCGCAAGGTCAGACATCACCAAGGATGTCTGACCACGGCCGATTGGGCTCCTCGAGTCAAAGAGAGAGAGAGAGAGAGAGAGAAAGGAAAAACCAAAGGCGAAGCAAGGTGTGCACATGGAGTGCATCACGAATCCCAGGGTGAGTAGGATGGTTGATTTCTTTTCGGACGTTGCGTGGCTGGTGCTCCGCTGGCCGTTCGCCGTTGAGATCCAGCTCAAGGAACGGTCGCCCAGTCTTCCCACGGTTCGGGGGAAGGTGGATCTAGGAAGAGAGAAAACAGAAAAAGGGTTGATGTGGGTTCGTGGGCGCGTGGCCCCCTGCTGGCGAAGGAGGATCCCATGTCTCCCATGTTGATTTGGGCGGCCAAAACTTCGAGGCTAAGCCGAATCGGTCAGATCACGCCCCGGGGGCAGCGGCCGTCGGCGTTACGATTTTCGTATATATACGCGCCAGCCCCGCGCGCCCGCCGACCCTTCCCTCCTCCGTCATCACAACAACTCTTCAGCTCCCACTCATCCATCCATCCATCTTTCTCGAACTACTCTCTATCTCTCTGGTCCTCGAGTCTTCATTCAAGGGTTCTTCATCATCCACTTGATCCCTCCATCTTCTTCCTTCTCCAAATTCCAATTCAGCAAGCGCGATGCCTCCCAAGAAATCGACCACGGCGGCTGCGGCCAAGCCCAAGAAGACGACCACCCCGTCCACTCATGCTTCCTACAAAGGTGGGTTAATGATCGCGCATCTCTGGTGCACGCTCTAGATGATGTCTAATATTAACTGGAACATGCAGATATGATCAAGGATGCCATTCTCAACGTGAGTGGTAGTGCTTTCACGTCACCTGGTCACGGTCGCGCGTCGGTTGCGAGTGGGGTTCGCTCGTCGCATTCACCCGACCGAGTGCGCCTCATGCTGGCGACCACCGTGATATGTTGATACAGCTTACTGACGTGGTTTATCATGCTACAGTTGAAGGAGCGCAATGGTAGCAGGTTAGTCGTTTATTTTATTTTAATCGCGACAGTTTCTATGCTCGACGGTGATTCCGCCGTGGTCGAATCAGAACACATCATGCTAACATGGATTCAATCGCACAGCCGCCAGGCCCTCAAGAAGTACATCCAGGCCAACAACAACATCAACGTCCCCTCCACCAAGACGTTTGATTCTCTATTCAACCGCACCCTGAAGGCCGGTGTCGATTCAGGTGACTTTGCGCAGCCCAAAGGTCGGTCGCATCACTTCATCTTAACTTCAATGCCTGTTTAGCATGCTCATATTTGCGTCTTGGAACCATTCTAACTCGTTCACAGGTCCGTCTGGCCCCGTGAAGCTGGCCAAGAAGGGCTCTAAGCCGACCACGACCAAGACGGCGACCAAGGTACGTTCAACATAAGTATCTTCATCACCGTTCATGCACTCACATCTATATTACAGAAGACTGCCGCTGCCAAGAAGGAGACATCTACGGCCAAGAAGGAGGCTGCTCCGAAGAAAGACAAGGAGCCCGCCACCACGACCAAGAAGGCCGCGACCAAGAAAGAGCCCGCTGCCAAGAAGGAGGCCGCACCCAAGAAGACCACCAAAGCCAATGCTGGCAAGCCTCGCAAAGCATCGACGGCGGTGAGTAACGGTTAATACCCGTGGTCATACATGTTGCTCATCACGAGACCAGGCCCCCGCAGTCACCGACAAGCCCACCGTGACCAACACGACCAAGTCCGGGCGGGTTACCAAGACGCGTGCCAAGCCCGAGCCGGCCAAGCGGGCACCAGCCAAGAAGGTCGCCGCGAAGAAGGCGACGCCCAAGAAGAAGGCCGATGCCGAGGCCGCCGAGGCATCGTGAGCCCTTCATGATGGGTGGTAATTACTTTCCTTTGTCATGGTGTACGTTCGTCTACGCGTTTATTTCCGGGGTCCGTTCTTTTTCGTCATCGGTCTCCATCATGACTCTCTTCTTGCTGTCCATTGATGTCGAGCTGGTTTATCGGTATGGTGAGGATGGGGTCGAGCGATGGGTTCTCACTCTCACCAATGGGGAACACTAGGGGCCGTGGGCTGCATGGGAGCAAATGCAACGATATCACTTGTGCTGGGTACGTGTACGTATCGCTCTACGTAAGGTCCCAGCAGGTCCTGTAGATGACTGCTCGTCGCCCTGGGCTCTTCCCATCAACGTAATTCTTTACTCATGCTTCCTGGCACACATCAACGCTCTCGGAGGTTCTAAATCATATCTGGTTCCACGCCTACACGGAGACCAGCAGACTGCTGGAGTAGCAACAAGCTCTCATCGGTGGATGAACCAGAGTGAAAATAAATAAAACGTAGAGTAGACGGATCCAGATTTAAAAGATCGCCAGCTGAACATTAGCAGCTCCGGTCCGGTAGAAGTACCGTGGTGTTTCGTCACCGAAGATAATCAGGACGAGCTGGTCAGGCCTTCAATATTGCCCCACCAGTCGTTACACCGTCATGATTCCCACAACCTGCTACTCCGTATATATCGAGCTGAGTTAGACTACGCCCCTGCGTGCTCCTACTCATTCTACTGTACGATCCGCGCGCCTCATAGGGCACTTCCGCCGTCCAAGCTTCCTCTGACAAATTTCCCCGAAAGGCTGATGCTGAAAATCACACCGTCGACTCATCTTGGAGGCCGAAAATACGAAGGTCTTTGATACAGCGGCTCATCATCCCCGTCCAGCCGTTCATCTATCACCACCACCACCCAATATCCAGCCTCACAATAAATAAATAATTAAAAAGCCCCTCGATGATGCAGGAACACCGCCACGACACACGACGACAGCCCCGGACGGACGTTCCTCGTCCCTAAGTTAACTTAACTCCGAACGCTGACACATCCTCCTCCTCAACAACACCGAACATTTGCGACTAGGAACAACACCTCATCCAAGAAATAAACATCAACCATCCCAGCCTGACATTCGAAAATCATATTCCCTGCCCTGGTCACTCACCCATCGAAGCGAAAGTCGAGTCGAACATCGCTTGTTCCTCGACGAACGATTGCGCATTGACGTCCGCCGCGGCGGTACTTCGGCGAGACAAGGAAATCCGGTAAATAATAATCCGAACCACCCAGCCAGGGCTGTGCTGGTGCTCGGCGCAAAGAGACACGACACGACACCGCTCGATAAAACTTCGGCCTGGTAGTCACGCAAGTCGATTTCGAGGGCGCCGCTGCGCCCGGTGATGCCTCCTCCGTCGACGCTGCCGAGCGAGGAGTGGGATGGCGCGCCGACGATGATGACGACGATGGCCGTCAACAAGGGGTCCGTACTGCCGGGTCCGCGACGCTCCCAGGAGAAGCCGATGATGTCCAATCGTACTTCGTCGGATTTGGTAAATGGCAGCATTCATCAGGGGATGAACGGCACGACCGCCGTCGATGGTATTTACCATACGGGATCATCCCAGACGGAGCTGGGTGGAGGGGTCGCGCTCAATGGCCGGCCGTCGGGCGGCAGTGGGACCTACAGTGGAGAGAGTTTGCGATCGAGGGATGATAGTGTGGTGTCGAACGGACCGGATGGAGGAGCAGCCTTCGATGGCAGTCGCCGCGGCAGCTCGAGGCCGTCGAGCACAACCAAGATGGCGCTGGGATCGAACGGATACGCATCGTCGTCGATGGCCAACGGCGGACCGATGCTCCCGGCGGTCTCATCCTCGATCGGACCGGTAGAGTCGATTCCAACGGCGCCCTCGGCGACTTCCTTGAGAACGGACACGACGTGGGATGGTGGTGCGCATCTGCCTCCAGCGACCTCGCATCCGTCGGGCCATCGACTGTCGTCGCCGCCCGTCTTTTCCACGCCGAGTCCGACCGTCGGACCGGCCTCGACGACGAGCTCGTTACCATCCGGCGCCCCCCCGCCCTTGCGTCACCGCCATACGCTGCAGGTGCCGAAGCTGGCAACGGCGCGGACGTCACGGGAGTCGCAGCACCAGCCGAACACGCCCGACGATGGCACGGCCCCCTCGGGACGGTTCTCGCTCACGACCTCGACGAGACGATTATCCTTGACGCTGGGCCGACGCACAACCCGATCCATTCATTCGGACATGCCCGCCGATGAGCTGCCCCCGGACGAGGATGCCGCCCGTGGAACCGAGGCCATTCGACAGAAGCGGACGAGCCGACGACGACGAAAGGAAGAGGACGATGACGGACGAGTGGTGATGGGAACGAAGGTCGATCAGAATCATGTCAATTGGGTGACGGCCTACAATATGTTGACGGGGATTCGATTTACGGTGTCGAGGACGAATGCGAAGCTCGACCGACCGCTGACGGATGCGGACTTTCATACCTGTCATAAGTTCTCCTTTGATATGTGAGTGTGATGATCCTAGATGTTGGAGAATAATGTCTGTTTCTAACGGACATACAATAGCACCGGCAACGAATTGACTCCCTCGGCCAAGTACGACTTCAAATTCAAAGACTACGCGCCATGGGTGTTTCGCCACTTACGAGAGAGCTTCAAGCTCGATCCGGGCGACTACCTTATGTCGCTGACGAGCAAATACATCCTGTCCGAGCTGGGTTCACCGGGCAAGAGCGGGAGTTTCTTCTATTTCTCACGGGACTACAAATACATCATCAAGACGATCCACCACAGCGAGCATAAAGTGCTGCGAAAGATCCTGCGGAGTTACTACGAGCACGTGCAGACCAATCCGGACACGCTGCTATCTCAATTCTACGGACTGCATCGGGTCAAGATCCCGTACGGCAAGAAGATCCATTTCGTGGTCATGAACAATTTGTTCCCACCCCATCGGGATATTCACCAGACGTTTGATCTCAAGGGATCGACGATCGGACGGGACTTCAAAGAAGAAGATCTGGCGAAGAATCCGCGGGCGACGCTCAAGGATCTGAATTGGTTAAGGAGGGGGATGCATCTCGAGCTGGGCCCAGCGAAAAGGGATGTGTTTCTGGCGCAGGTGCAGCGTGATGTGAAGTTGTTGCAGCAGTTGAACATCATGGATTATTCGTTGCTGGTGGGGATTCACGATCTGGAGCGAGGGAACGAGGAAAAGCTGCGGGATAAGACGTTGCAGGTGTTTCATCCGGGTGGAGAACGGGCAGAGGAACCGCCACCGCCACCGGCGGAGGTGGGTATTACACGGACGCCGTCGTCACTCGAGAATGCTCGGAAAGCGAGAGAGTTGCGACAGATGATTAAGAAGGAGAAGCCGGTGCCGATGGATCAGAGTACGAGTAGGATGCCCGAGGAGATGTTGATGGAGCGAGCCCATTTTACCTTTTACGGGGATGATGGCGGGTTTCGAGCGACGCACGAGGATGATCGACCAGGGGAAGTGATTTATTATCTTGGAATCATTGATTGTTTGACTCACGTGAGTTTGGTAGTCCCCTATCACTCCCCATCCTCTCATGCTCCTCCTAACGCTGAATGACTTCATAGTACGGAACAACCAAGAAGCTAGAACACTACTTCAAAGGCCTCTCGAATCCCAAATCGCAAATCTCCCCAATCGCGCCAGAAAGCTACGGCGATCGGTTCGTGCGATTCATCAAGGGAATCACCAAATCGCGCGAGGAAGCTCAACGAGAGAAGCATTCCCGTTCGGTGGTAGACGGGTCTGTCGAAGGATTAACGACTGATCAAGCCCGGACGCAGCGAGTCATGGAAAAGGCGGAACGAACAGCGCATCAGACGGAAAGAGAAGGCGCCCTGGAACACGAAGAGAATGATCGGACGTTGGCCCCGATGGTGCTTAGTCGTCCGAGCGGGGAAACGACCGGCAGTGCCAGCGGAGGGGGTCATACATTGCCTATTGTCGACGAGGCCGGCGAGGGGGGAAGTACGAGCGGACGCAGCCGGGATGAGAATCACAGTGATAATCATGGTTACAATAATCGGGGATGGCAAGGCGAAGGAGTTGTTGGGAACGACGGGACGTATGAATACGGTCAAAGAAGGACAGAGGAGGAGGACGAAGGGGTGCGATGGTCGCCGCCAGTTTCACCGAGGACGCCGATACCTGTGACTACAGCTCCTGTGACTACGGCTCCCGCGGATCCCTCGTCTCGACCAGTCGATCCACCGGCATTACCATCGTCCGATGATGGATATCGAAGCTCCCCGAGCTGGTCCGAGAAGATGGATGGATATCATCGACCTCCGTCGCTGTCTGAGAAGATGATGGATGGTTACCCACCGGATTATTATCCGAGTGTGACCAATATTCCCATCGAGGACACCAAATCGGCTCCGACGACTCTTGACGCAGCAGCGAATAGTGTATCTGCAACAGCTCCAATCTCGAATCCGTCTCCGACATCAGCTCCAGCTTTTACCCAACTAAATACTAAGACAATGGAAATGGATAGAGAGAAGATGGATATGGATATGCGAGAAAAGAAAAGGATGGACGCAGATGACTTTAAGGTCTCTGTCGTGGCGAGGGTATCTTCTTCTTGAGACCGATTATTCTCTTCATTGTTCTATACTACTACTATTCTCATCCTTACCTCGCCTGTCACGTCTCTCTCATCCTTACCTGGCCTACTATGCTACACTACCCTCATCCTTATCCGGCCGAATATTTCTTACTACCTCATCCTTACCCGGCCAAGTGTGTCGTCATCCTTATCCGGCCAACCATGTCTATACCTTACCTTGCCTTACCGCGATATACCCCTGTCTGGTCTTGTCAGGTCTCGTCTCGTCTCGACTTACCTATGCGTGCATGCATACCTATCTCACTCTTCCTATTCATCACATCATCGTCCTCCTGTGGATCCAGCTCTTCATTCATCCATCTCTCTATTCACCCATCCATCGTTAACCGATAATCAACCGATGAAACTTTCTATTCACTAGTCAATTATCACCAGCCAATGAATATCTCCATCATCCTCCTTTCAGCGTTTGCCATTCCCTTGTCCTTGTATAGAGACTCTGTCCTTCGTTCGTTGGGAATTCACATGGTTCCATCCATCCATCCATCCATCCATCCACACATCCATAAATCCAAGTCAATCAATGAAGACTTCTATCCATCCATCCATCCATCTCTCTATCGATTCAACCCATCCATCCATCAATCATCAGCCAGTGAATACTTCTACTAACCCCCTCCATTAAGCGTATTTACTATCCTATTCAGTTTGTCAGTCTTGTATGTACCTAAATCAGATTATGGAAATTCTGTTCTTGGTTCGTTGGGAATTCATATAGTTGTATCCTGCCATCTATTCATCCGTCTGTCTGTCTGTCCATGCGTTCGTCCGTCTATGGAGACGATGGAGATGATGGAGTGTAAGTTATCTATTTGTATGGATCCTTCATCATAGTAACAATGATGATAATGATGATACAGCTTCCTAACCATTCACTGTGACGATAAAGATCACCTTCCCCTGTCTTCAAGATGGCAGTGATTGATGATAATGGTGGTGAAGAGGGCTACTATATTAGCATGACAATCCGTCAGGCGATGATAGATACCCACCCAATCATAGTGTTACGAGCGTGTGATAAGGCACATGATGACTGACTTGAAAGGATGTGATGGTCATTATATCATCGACCATCCATTGAATATATTCCATCGATCCGAATATTTTTCGTTAAAGTTGCTCACTTACGCTTCAGTTGCCTCTATTTTACATACGTTGTATAATTAGATGATGAGCGAGTTCTTTATTCTTTTATATATATCTCTATATATACAAAAGAATGGTTGAGTTATCCCATATTAGAACGACTAACGGATGGAGCTCACCGATGCTTAACTATTCCGTTTCTGGGACGGATGTATAACGAGCCGAGCATGTGATTGGTGGATGTGGTCGGATTATCGTCGACCATCTATTGAATTTCCGGCTTGATTATTTTTATTGGAGATGTTACATTCGAGGTTGGTTTGATTTGCAACATGGGATTGTTTGTACGTAAATGGCAAGCATATGATTGGTTGATTGGATGGTCAAAGATTTGTTGACCATCGCTGAATATGTTTTTCGTGCAAGATCCTTGAAGCCGGCTGAATATCCCCTCCCGATGGGGTGTGTTGGATAGTGCTTCATATACTGGGGTATGACAACAACTAGTGCCTTCGGCGCCGGGGGCCTTTTGCGTGTTGCAACAGGGTGCGTCCACCACGATTTGCTTATCTTTATTTATAGTGCATTATCCGGGCCGTCTAATACCTTTATTTATTTTATCTTGAATGAAGATTTAACTTATAGCAGCGCAACAACGAAAAACGGATATGCTCAGACACGCACAAATACATAGTGAATTATCCCCTATCCTGCGCACTCCCACGCAGAGATTAATCGATTAATAGGATAGATATATAGAAGAAACCCTTTTTAAAAATATCTTTATTCCAAAAAACTCGACTGGGTTTCAGAATGCCGAAATTGTTCTCGTTTTTACGATCTCCTCAAAAAATTTTCAAGACGACAAGAAATATTCAACAGATGGTCGACAAAACTTCGGCCAGAACCATTTCTCAGTCACCTCTAAGTGGTTGGCGGCATTATGACGGGACAATCAATAGCACATGGCGGGTACATTGACTTGATTTAGTTAAGTAGTTAGACGAGACTTTTACGGAGAATCTAATGACTTAGAG
>QQTW01002847.1_pt1 | contig 12684 bp, 17 predicted proteins | sample 1904831 | NCBI WGS metagenome assembly QQTW01 (sample SAMN09435610, study PRJNA476489) | Subsurface metagenome, whole genome shotgun sequencing project. | reverse complement strand
GAGGAGGGAAATGGCAGACTCAAAGAACCCTTCTTCACCTCCTTACTTATCACCACCACCACCGCCATCAACAACGCCCACCCACAACACCCACACGCATCATCTCCAAAAAAAAAGCCATGGGAAAGCGGAAAAACTTAATCATTTGATATCGTGACTGATCCATCAATCCATTGAATCCATCACTAATCGAACCTACGTACAAGTCCCGACCAAACCTCACAGTAAAACGCTAGTCCAACGCACAGCACCCCACAGTCGAGCCCTTTCATAGTCATAGTGCAAAAACATGGATGTTACCGCCACAAAAGAAGTACTCGAAGTCGTCTGCATCCATCCAAACGCTCTGATAAGAAGAAGGGGGGTATGGATTGACCAGCCAAGGCAAGGGGACGGGTACACAAGAAAGGGTATGAAGAGGTGGAGGGGAGAAAGGGATTAAGCTGGGGTGGGGTTGGGGTGGTGTGTGAACAACAAGGTACAGGCTCGCTGCCTTGCTATCGTACGTGGTTGAAGGATAACGGCCTCGAAGTTGAAATACAAGAAGAGCAGAAGGGGGGTATTGGGTATGTGGCAGTACAGCTTACAGCGCTCATCGCAGCGAGTGCCAGCAGAGTAGGCTTCCCAAGGAAAGGACGAGCGAGTAGGCTAGAACCAAGCTGATGTGAACGTCAAGCCAATCCGGGTAGGAGAAGCCGTGGAGCGACAGTATGAATGCGTATGATGCTTGAAACGTGACGTGTGCTTCGAACGTTGATATTGCGTTCATGCTTGGTTCACAGTGTAAAAGAAGCTACGGACCAGTCATCTTGGGCGTTCGATGGCTGGGAGGCATCTTCAAGATGCTGCCATCAGGATGCTGAAGGAATCCGTACGGAAGATCATCGGCTGGGGGCATCGGTGCGGGCGGTACCTTTCGAGTTGAAGCCGACATCGTGAGATTGGCATCCGTAGCGCTGGGACGTGAACAGTCCATATGTGATGTCGGCAGTGCGCAGGGAAAGCCGTAGGTTTCGCCTTCGATATCAGGGTTGGTGCTATTCCGGACCGTGGATACGTTTGAACTCAAAGTCCTTACCTGGACCGGATCCTCTGGGTCATTACGTCGCGTTCGGTAGTTTTGGCATTTCACTGCCGAGACTCGAGGAACATGGTTCTCGGATCCCGATCCCAATCCAATGCCATTTCCTAGACAAATCTCCCCATCACGATGACTGACTCGGTTCTTTCTCCCTTGAAGCGTTGGATGGCATGCACCTGACTTGGCGTATGCAGATGCGGGGGTTCCAGCATACTCCTTCAACAACCGAGTTGGTAATTCCTCCGTCCTCTGACGTCTGCCAGCAGAAGATGCAGCATCCGTCTTCTTTGCACCGGTGTCGTGTTTTTTGGAAACGGACTCTTTGCCTACCACGGTTTGCATTTCCTCCACTTTTCTTGCCAATTTGCCACCTGTACCCCTCCTGGCTTTCGGAGAATTTTCAGCGTAAGGAGAATACGGTCGAACGTTCTCGTCGACGTTGATGGGAATTTGCACCCCGCTGCCAGCTGTTTGGGCGCTGGAATTGTAATGGGCCATGCCTTTCCATTTGGTCTGTAATGCTTGCACTCCGCGGATTCGCTCGGCACTGTTGAAGCCTTGGGGCTTCGTGCCGGCGACTTCTGTGTTGTTCGATGCCTCCTTGTTGGTGGCCACACTATTCGTTGCTGCGTTGGCTCTAGGAGGCGTTCTGTAGGGTACTCCTTTGGCTGTCGTTCTCTTCTTGGGTGACGTCTTGGTGAAGGCAGTAGGCCCCACACCTATGGAAGCGGATGCTGAGCTCCCACGTTTCCGAGATGCAGCTGCGACAAAACGTGGAACCGTCTCTTGACTCACTGTACGACGGCTCAATCGTTCCGTAACAGGCATCACTTTTCTGTCGACGTTCTCCAATGGAACTAGTGGTATACTTGACGTACGTCTCTTGCTCTTCGGAGTCTGAAGGCTCTCAGAAGGGCTTCCACTACTTATCTTACGCTTGTGTACGTTCAAAGTTGTCGGGTCATTACCAAGGAAGATTGACTGAGTTGGATTCTGTGGCGACGTAACGGCCTTTTGCCGTCCACTGATTCCATCATCTATGCTCCATCCCGACTCAAGCCGATAACCTTGGGGATGCTCTACGGGCTCCTGCAACAGGGGGTCGATCACCGCTTCGTTTGCGCTTCGCTCGACAAGTTCAGGAGCCGGCTGCAACCTCCTTCCCATCTCCGCCTCCCTCTCTTGATAGTCGAATAGCAGGTTGTGATCGATATCCCTGACCTCAAACCTCCCCTTTTGCGCTACCAGGTCTACCTCCCTCTCTTTCTGCAATGCGCCGGAGACTTCCACAGTCTGGACCATTCCATAGATGGACACCATTTTCGGAAGCGCAATCTTCAACGTAGCCGTAGGGAGAGTGATAATCAGGGTGTCTCCGAGCTGTTTGACGTATGCGTGGCTACTCAACTAGCACACAGTCAACCGGCTGCAACCCCGAGGGACGCAGTGGGACAGGCTTTACTCACACTGTTGGCCATGATGATCGCCACTCAAGGGGAAAAAGCCCTAAGAAGGGCAGTTCTGAGGGTAGCGGGTGATGCTACCAAGCTTCGAAGTTATAAGTATAACGGTGAACCTGCTGCGAAGCAGTTGAAAATATACTTGACGAAAGCAGGAGGATTGAGGGACCAGAAGGGCCATCTTGACATCCGATAATGGAGGGTAAACACAAACAGAGCTAACGTGGGTTGTTTGAGATGAGACATCGGTTGTGTTCATTCATCAAAAGTGTTGGTTTTTCGTAAAGAGACGCTGGAAGCTCAAGAAATGCTGGACGCTTAAGATTACTAGAGGCTCAAGACATGCTGGAAACTTAAGGCATGCTGGATGTTCAAGAAATGCTCGGCTTGAGATGACGAACGAAGGGAGGGGAGAGGATAATGTAAGTCACCTAGAGCAAGCTGACATAATGCATGGCACAAAATCGAGGTATCGACATCTCGATATCGTATTGCGCGAGGAGATACTGTACAGAGAGCCACCTACATGATCGTCGTACATCATAAGTCATCAATCTTCATCGTCACGCCGTCCCTCGTTGATACCGTCTGTCTAAATAGCACCTAAACCTTCGATGATGTCCATCAATCCCGCCACGGCCCCTGCTCCAATGATACCTCGCTTAACATCCCTCTTCGCATTTTCTTTGAAGGTATGCTTTTCCCCACTCCCCTTTCTGTCTACCCCATTTCTCTTCCTCGAGCTCTTGTGATGTGAATGCCTTGGCGGTTGGTGTTCCCCGGGAGGGAAACCCTGGTTGGGCGGAGGTGGATAGTACATGCCTCTGACGTTCGGACTCGTGCCTGGGCTGACAGGAATCAAGCCAGGATGTGGCAGCTGATGAGGTGGCATTCCAACCACGGATCCATTAGACGACTTTCTGATTGGTGTTGGAGGAGCATTGAATGGGACGGGTGGTCTCAAGCCTGCCGCGCCCGGGATATTCTGCGGCAAGAAGGCAGGGCTTGCCCAAGAGGCGTTTTGCGTTGGCATTGGACGAGTGGGTGGAGGGCCAGGCGGTCCGGTACGTGAATTCGGTCTCGACGCCTGTTCACTGCTGCCGCTTCCCGAGGTTGGTGGCCGGCGATCTCGATCGCCAAGGTCTTGCATCAGAGGTGTGCCTTTGCCATTCTCGCTATACCGGCGTGAGGGTTGCGGAGGAGGCACGTCGGAGTCAGTGTCAGTGGTCGAAGTTGACACTGAGTCTGAATCAAGGACAGCGTGACGTGGCCCTCTGTGTCGTGGCTTGCGATGATCCGACTCTTCTGATTCACTCTCGACATGGGCACGCTCGAAGTGGACGTTTCTCGGCTTTCGAGGAGGTGCCCCGATATGCCTGCCTCCAAACTCTCGCGAACGTTCAAAGTCGATTTCTGAGTCTTCATCTTCCGTGTCGAACCGCGGTCGGTATTTGCTGCTCCTATGCTTCTTTTTTACCGGGGTACCTCGGACCCGAGTCCATTCATCCAGCAGCTGATCCACAATGTCGTTTCCAGGAGCATGAAGGAGTCGATTTGGTCGGTACATGGCTCGATTCAGTGAGTCTTTCAAGTCGTGCAGCGGAGTCTCACTGTATCGCACGAGTGCTTGACTTGGATCCTCGTCGCTCTTCGGTCCTTCGATGCGTAGGCGGGAGTCTGGCCTGCTGTGGTCGACGCCGTTAGACCGCGGAGATGGTTGCTTGATTTGACGTTGATCTCTCTTTTCCTCCTCTTCGCGTGTGGCCATGTCGTAAAGTCGTCCAAGCTCAACAAAGGACCAGTGTCTAACGACCACCATGTTCTGGATCTCAGCTTTTTCTTGCAGCATAGTCTGCTCGCCCAGTGGCGGCTTTGATGGATCTTCTCTGAGAGTCGGACCAGGTTAGCCAGAAAAAAAAGTCGAGAGTGAGGTGAAAGACGCTCAAGCGTACCGTGTGCTCACGAGCAGTTTGCCCAGCTGCAAGACCTGGACCATGATAGCCAGGCTCAACTTCAGCGACTCGAGCTGACCCAGCAGATATTGCAGCCTCTGTTGTTTGAAGCACCAGTTGACCCTCTGGTTAACTGCGATTGATCGGATGTTGCCCTGCTCGTCGGTCCTCTGATCCAGTGCGGTCATCTCCTTAATGTCGTCGAATATGGCGTGACCGTGGTCTGCGATCTGCCTGGCGGTCTCCATGGCGCTTTGGGTCGCGATTGTTTTGGAGGATTCCAAGGTGAGGGCGAGTTGCTTGAGGGTGAAGGCAAAGTTGGAGATGGCTCGAGCGATGGTTTGGATCTCGACTTCAGCGGTTGCCATTTCGGCACCGACGGCGTTGAGAACGAGGGAAAGGCGAAAGCCGGCACCGGCAATGCCAATGATAGTCGCTATGATGCTGGTCGAGGTCAGTAGAGTCATGCGTGCTATGGTGGGGTAGGGACAAGGCTGACCTGAAATCGGCCATGTTGGTTACACTGACTACGCCGGCTACTCTGGCTAGTGTTGAAATATTGTACAGAGGGTGAGGTGGACTCAAATGCAGGATTGGAAGAAGAGGATGAAGGATGTCGGGCCGTCATGGTTGACGTTGATTGGCCTCGTAGCCTCAAGAATGCAGTGGAAGTATCAAGTAGTCATACTTCGAGGCTCAACGGGCCCGTTTAGGAGATCCGAGTCAGCCAGGAGAACCCAGTCAAGCCAATATTACATAACCCCACATGACGCGCATCTCAAGCGGCACAACGTTTCGTCTCGCTTTCGGCTTGGCACTCCACATGTCTGGCCACCGGTGCCACCGAAGCTTGCAGCCGAGAAATCCATGGGTCGTGACTGGGGTAATCGTGCTGTTCAACCGCCCCAATCCAGCTTTATGCATATTTGTCATCTTTATACTACTACAAAGGGTCTCCCAAACACATTACATATTGCATGATTGGGCGCCCTGCCTGATGTATGGCTGCCCCGCCGCGACAGGGATCTAGGGTTCACCCATAAACAGCACTATCATTTTCGCCGTTACCCCTGGGTGACCCCCTCTGCAACGGACATCACAATGCCACTCCCGAATATAAGTCTTGCATGTCCAATATAGCGTGGAAGATTCTCGAACACCCTCTCACTCGTACAATTCCTCGGTGTGCCATTCCCATTCCCAACCATACCATGATTACCATATAGATGAGCAGCGAGAGCCAAGGTTCCCCTCGTTGCATCATGTTTCTTGGAACAAGTGATGTATCAACGTCTTGGCGACCATCAACTAGCTGTCCATCTTTGTTCCTCAGCAGCCTGCCACCGGGACTTTAGCATAAGCGCCCATGACCACCTTTCACTATTCTCCATGCGTAAGCCAGAGTTCAGATTTGACGCTGGTGTCATGGCTGGGCCTTCCAAGGCATGCGTAACAACGACCGACTAATGATGCCTTGGAACAGCCAGTCGACGTACCGACATCACCCTGATGGAGATCACACGCAAAATTTTCAGAACCCATGGCGTGTTCTCCAAAGACTCTTACAATAGCACTGCTCGCTAGCCCGCTTCCACCGTCGTGACACCCAAGCTGCTGATGCAAAGACCCGGCATGCTGCCATCCCATCACTGCGCCTTCAACTTCCTCTCAGCTTCTTCACACAACCAGGCACTTCCTCATGGCCGTCTTTTGCGTGAACGCAGGCAAATCGTCTCCAAGTCCAGTCACATATCATTAGTCTGCTGGACAATCTCGTCGCGCAGGTCCGGCAACTCTACGCCAGAGCGCGACTCGTCGAGCAACCCCCTCCACCCGGCCTTGATTTCCTGCCTGTGCGGTTCTCCAGAACCGGGGCATCTTTGCAATGAGCGATGAAAGACTGGCTGAACTCGTACATGACACGGTCATTATCATCCAGTGCGCCGTAGATGGTAAGGGGCAATTCCCTGTTGTCGTGGAGTTCGCTTGGTTTGACACTCTCGTCGAGCCATCCCAGGACGAAGCGGTAAATTCTGCAAGTTGTCCAATAGGGAATGAAATGGTACTTTCCGTCCGAGGTCTTGATCATCCGACGATTGTAGGCCTTCCATTCTGACTGTCGGGCGATGACATCCTAGAGGGCGGATTCGTTGAAGAGGTCACACTGGCAATAGGGGCTGGTAGCGCAAGGATTGAGCGAGACAAAGTAGCCGTTAGGTCGAGCAATAGAAGTTGAGACGCGGCAGACAATATACGCAGCAAGCGAAGAAAAAAATAAGCTCTGCAAAACATTACATAGACACATCCATCGACTACAGGGCGTAAGCAGCAATTGCAGAGGATCTTCTGGTGGGATATAAAGGGCTTGACAGACTTACATCTCCACGCGAAAGAAGTGAAAAGACGAGATGCTTTAAAGAACAGTGGCAAACTCACAGCATTAGTGAATGAGGCAAAGCACTTTGCCACGAGAGTATGTAGCAATCCATGGCGTGGCCAAGCTGCAGACTGGAGGCTGATGCTGGCGCTTAGGTAGGCCCATTGGTCCAGATCGCACACTTGACCACGAGGCTGAAACATCGATTGTGATCGTAGATTACTCGTGTTGAACATTATGTTGCTTGTCGCTATATGAACGCTGGTCCACTGCCGCCCGCATGTCCTTCCCAGTCCTTTAACCGCCGACGACTCGTCTCTTCGTCACTCTCATCGGGATTTCTACTTGCCGGAATCAAATTTCTTCGCTCGGGAAAAAGCGACTTCTCGCGCGTTTCGTTCTCTTCTTCTTCATTGATTGGTGGGGGGCTTGTAGGCCGGATTCCATATGCAGACAGCACACTTTTCCGTTGTGTGTCGGCGTGCCATTCTCCATCGTCGTAGTCTGGAGGCGGCAGCGAATTAGCCGAGTCTCCTGTGACCAGACCAAGACGTTCCTCCTCTGTAGCCGAGTTGCCCGTTGGACCTTTGGTACCAGCACGGGAGCCTTGTCTACTGCGCGGGTTTGGCTGAGTAGATCCACTGCTATCCGGTCGAGCATCGCTTCTGCGTCTCTGGAAGACTTTTTGGAATGAGAACTGACGTTTGGCGGAGTGTGGGGGTGGTGTCGGGGCAAGCGTGCCCTGCGACTGCTGGTGGGTAGGAGGGGCCAGGTGGCGGGCTGCATCGTGGTGTGTGTCGTGTGGAGACTCAAGTCCGGGTGGAAGCCCATAAACGTGAGCCAATTCGACCGAGCCATCTGCCTGAGGCAGATATGGCAGATAATCGGCGCCTTTTTGCGGCGGGATGGTGACCTCTGTCAAGGGTACGGCTTGCATAGAATTCGGTCCACTCGACATTCCAGGACCATGATGCTTCTTCTGGCTGGGTAACAAGGAGCCTTGCGCCCGTCTTCGGAGACTGTTCATAAAGCCTCCATCGAATTTGTGCTGCTCGTCGTCATCAGCATGATTACGTCCTGAGGCCGGACCTTCATCATCATCAGGAAAGTACGCCATTCCCAACGGCGGATGTAGGGTTTTGCGTCTATGCAAAGGCTGTGCATGTCCGTCGACAACGGTCTTCCTCCTTCGTAAACCATCCCATTCGACACGCTCATTTTCACCAATGGGTTCCATCTGATCCCGAAGCCGATCTTCATGGATTCTTCTGGCTTCTTCGGCCTCCATCTTCTGCCTTGACATGGAGAAACGACGGATGATAGCAGCTGTTCCACGAATTGCGTCCGCTTTCGGTTCTGATTCTGGCTCTTCTTGTTCAGCTACTGTCCGGACTTGGTCTAGATCTCCGCTGAAGACCGCGGCATCCGGTACGTCCTTGGAAGACTTCGAAAGTTGTAGAAGTACGACCCCAGCGCATATTTGAAAGAAGCCAAGCACGACGGTAATAATGGATTGGACTGAACCTGCGAAGCCCCGGAAAAGAACTGCCGAGGTCACTATTGTGGAGCTCGTGAAGAAGACGTAGTAGGTTGGAGTGACCAGAGCTGCGTTGAAGATGTTGAGCGCTTTCTGATCGAACGTCAGCTCGGTAAGCCACTATCATTAGGGACAACTCACGTTGAGGTAAATGATCTCCGTTACAAGCGTGACAATGACGAAGACAAAGAGGACGTAGAGAAACCACTGTTTAAACTGCGGCCCTTCTCCGCCTTTGATCTGTGCCACAACAGCAGAACCTAGGCCCTGGGTTGCGACGACACTCAGGCCACCGATCAGACTGCAAATGCTCAAGTAAACAAGCATGCTCTTCTTGCCGTACCGCGGTCCAGCCCAAAGAGCGGTGAAAACACAGGCCACGATGATGACACCGGCGAAAGAGAGGAAGCCAGGAGCGATGACAAAGCGCTGCATCTCTTGAATGTTGGCTACGGCGCTATGTTCGGGTGCATTCAGCACGATGATGATTGAGCCAAGGATGCACATGAGACAGCCAACCTTTCCAACGAAGCTGAGTCTCTCTTTGAGGAAGATGGCGGATAGAATGGTGCAAATGACGACCGACAGCACTCCAAGAGGCGTGACCAGAATTGCGTCGACGAAAGAGTAGGCCACGAAGTTGCAGATCTCTCCGATTATCATCAGGGTCATGCCAGACCACCAGAAAGCATTCTTGAGGTATCCATAGCCTTCGCCCGCCTCCTCTTGGTATTTGACATTGGCTTTGAGCAAGCCAATCTTTTTCAACACGAATGATGTGCCGATGAATAGCCCAGAGGCGACTGCGAGCGACAGACCGACGGCTTTGTAGGCTTTTGGTCGACTGACTTTTTCTTCCGAGCCGGCCCGTATGTAGAGCTCATGTGCAGCGGATAAGACCTGACCCGTGGTATCCATACCTCCAGGGGCCCGACGGCTAATCGCAACTCGGAATTGGAAGTTTATCAAGAGATTGAAGTGCCGGCGGGGTCGCCAAAGAAGAAGCGATGAGGTTCCTGCGTCAATCTGAGGCTCCTTTTGATCATTGATGTTTATAAGAAGGCTATGAGATCTCTGGAAATGAGCCTCAGACTCTTTCTTCAAGTCGGCTCCCACAGCGGCCTCGCCGCTTCGCTATGGTCGTGACTAGTCGTATAACGTGACGGTATATTCTTGTATGGGTACCATTAATTGACAGATGCAATACCTGAGGCTCCTGGGCTCAAGGCTGGGAGATGGAGGAGGACGCGCGGTTGAGGCTCTGTAGATCAACGGGTTCGCATGATGGTCGACGTTGGTAGGAGCAAGAGAAGGTACACAAATGAAGGTAGGAGGTAGGAGGTTAGGAATGTTTAAGTCGAAGAAGATCTGTTTGGAGCGCAGAGCAAGGTAAGGTTTAGGTCATGCTGCAGAGTTGTATCAAGACTGCGATGGTGGTGGGATGGATTGGCTAGCGCATGAGATTCTTATTTGGGACGGATGAACATGCCCAGGCGCCAAGATCGTCGGTGGCGAGGCCGCGTTATTTGGCTTGACAGGAGCGTTTGACCACCTACTGCCCCAGCAACCGAAGAACGACTTTCGCCATTCGGTTCCGCACCGAGAAGCTGGCGGGAAGATCTCCGTCTAATTATAGGGATTACATACAACCTGCATCTGTACCGCGTGGAAGGCAACTTGAGAAAATCACAACATCACAAACCCTTCCGTTTTGTATACAAACCCTGGACTATAAATCATGTGCGGACTTCATGACCCTCATCCCTCATAAGATCGTAACCCGAAAAGCCATACGCATAACACCTGGATATCTTTCGCAGTCCGTTCAAATGCCCGGCTCCTGAATAAGCCCAGTTGCATCCCCAATTACATCGACAATATCGGGAAGCGATCATCGTTGAACAAACTGTGGTTTCCTGGCCATGTTCACCACCGGCGGAGGCCCGTCCGTGTCAGGATAAGGCAGTGGTGTACGGTGATCCATCCTGTGAGGCATGGTGTGTCGCCGAGGGTCGTCGTGATACTGTATGGGAGTCTTCGGTGGCAGCGGCGGGGGTACAGAGTCACTGCTTCGTCGTGGGTAATCATTGTAGGGCCTGTCGGATCCGTAGAGCTCGCTGCTAGGCCGGAAGGAACTGTCTTCTGATATGCGCGGTGTAATGTCTACTGATTGCGGAGCTTCGTCGGAGGATATGATGGTAAACTTCTCGTCCAGGCCAATAGCTTGCTCATACGGATGAGGGTACGCAGCTGGATACTGTGGTCCCGGTCGGCTGAGCGGTCTTGGGTATAGTGATGGAGGATCTTCCCCGGGCAATTCAACGGCGTTAGGACTCGGTATTGAAGGATGATATGCCGGCGCGCTGTCTTCGTACATTCCTTGATCTGGTGCTCCAGGGTATGGCGCGCGTCCTTGTCGCCGGCAATGAATTTCCCACATCCTTTCAGCAGCGTTTTCCAGCGCGTTGCGAACTTCGGGAGTATGGACATAAGTTGTTGTACTTCCTCCCATTAATTTCAGGTTTTGGTAATTGTTCATCTTGAATTCTCCAACTCCTTTATCCACGTTGAGCCGAAGATAGCAGTCTGGATTAACCCCTCGCAGCGCGAGGTATCCGGTTCTTTTGGTGTCAGGATCGTCCATCATCATCAGGTGTGTTATGTTACAGCCATCAATCTTGTCATTGAGTTGTCGCCGTGCTTCTGCGAGTTCGGCAGCCATGCCTTCCCACCATTGCCGACGGTTGTCTTTGACCTGTCGTAGACCGCAGCCTATGCTGACGAACATGCCGACTTCCCTCCCTGGCCACTCGTTCAACACAGCTTCGTCGAGTAATTCACGGGATGGGTTGAAATGGCCTGTGCCTTGATCTTGGAACACAGAAGCGCCGATCTGGATAGGCTTGAACGCGAATCCGGTGGCGCAAGTCGCTCGACCCGCTTGCCAGACGGTGCAGTTTGGTTCGATCGTCCGCTCGTTCTGCGAGGGGTAAGATCTCAAGAGGATATTTGCGCCACCCCTGGTACCCCTAAGAACGGCAGTAACAGCGCTATCCGTGGTCAGCAGCGAAGACACGGGCTGACTCGGCTAACTCACGTTTTAGTACGTTGCTTTCGTGAGTCGTACAACAAAGCGTTTGGATTACCTAGGCTTGTGACCGGATATGAAGAGGAATAGCCACCAGGGTTTGACAAGGAAGAGCGTCGTCGTGGCAGTGTCGTCCTGTAGCTAGACATGCTTCCAACTCGTGTGGGACTTCCCATGGGCCCATGAATCCTGCCGACCTTCTCATGTTCGTATTCCTGGACACAAGCGCGAATAGCATCCTCCAGCTTCGTGGCCTTGAAGAGTGTGGACCTGTATGGGAGGCCGGCAATCGTCTTGTCGGTTTCGAAGACCACCTCTGTCATCTCTTCAAAGATCTCCTTAGTCTGTCCCAAAGTCATCCGCAAGCGCCCGAGCATAATGGCGATAAGACCGCCTGTCCCCGTCCCTCCGATGAGGTCAAAGTATTCGCACGGTCTAATCATGTCTGCACTCCTTGGCGGTTCCCCTTGACACAGGCTGACGACGCGCTGCATGAGTTCCTCGAGCAAGAGAAGCGAGGAATACCCTCTGACACCACCACCATCTGATGCATCCAGTGTCAGTCTGTACCGGTGGTTTGCTCGGGGAAGAGCTCACCGAAGGAAAGGATGCGCAAAGGCGGGCCCCGACTTTTCAAAGTCTCCCTCCGACGCATACTACTTGGCGTTACAGGTGAATCCATGCCTTCAACCCTTGTGTCCGAGTCGCTGCACTTGGCGAGGGAATGGTGTTGCTAACGTCGCTTTTGGGGCCTGCTTCGCAGCGCCCTCTTATAGCTTCTCTGATGTCTTTTGGGCTCTCTTCTCGGCCCTGGTCGTTTGTGGTTTATTTGTCGTTCAGTAGAACAAGCAGTCAAGTAGCCTCGGTCACAGATCGTCGTCGTAAGCGGCTCCTTCAGCAGTAGGTGCGCATAGTGTGCGGGCGCGGGGCTAGCGAAGAAGGTCACGGTGACGAGGCCCCAATGCAGTAGGTCGCTAACTTCGTCGAAACTTTGATACGACTTCGCAGCAGGTCCGAATGTACATGGCAGGGAAGGTACCAAGTAATGGTATGCGTGTGGAAACCGTGCTGCTTTGCTGACGGAGCGCATCTTGCTCGCCAAGGCCATTTCGGTCGTCTCGGCGATCACGTGGTGCAAGGGAATGGGATTGATGAGGAAGGTGTGGAGGTCTTTATGTCCATCTCCAAC
>QQTW01002846.1_pt1 | contig 12685 bp, 9 predicted proteins | sample 1904831 | NCBI WGS metagenome assembly QQTW01 (sample SAMN09435610, study PRJNA476489) | Subsurface metagenome, whole genome shotgun sequencing project. | reverse complement strand
CCTCTTGTGACTCGAGAGGACTATTTGAACATTCCACACATCACCGAAGAGAAACCCAAAATCAAACATATTCCAGCTGCTCTCAACCGGTACCAACTCAGGGTGACGCATCAAATCATCCGAAAGGACTATGCACATTTGAGGACGCTTGGTAGAGATGGTTTCGTGAGGGTGACATTGCGGAATGAGAAAGAAGACGCGGAACAGAAGCAGCGCCAGGAACGATATCGTGAGCAAGACGTTGTCCAAGCTATTGAATTCAGGTGGATAATCGAAGCTTTATGCGGTGGTGACATCTCGAAAATGCCCGGGAGATGCTTTCTCGTTAACAACTCGGATGACGAAAAGCCTGGCAACGATGACGCGTCTCGAAGACAGGATATTGAAGAGTTACAGCACAAACTAAGCACACGCCGTAGGGTGCTTCTCGGACATAACTGCTTTATTGACTTGGTCTACCTATATGCCTGCTTCATTGGCGATTTGCCCCAAAATGTTGAGGATTTTCAAGAGGTCATTCATGGACTCTTTCCCGCCGTGGTAGACACCAAATACCTTGCATCCTTTGCCAAAGAATTACGTTTCAATTCTAGCCTCGAAGCACTCGAGAAAGAAATGCGAACCGAGGAGGTCCCCGCTATCGAGGTACCTGATGCTTTTGACCGGTATGTGTGGGGTGAACATTATCACGAAGCTGGGTTTGATAGCTTCATGACGGCTAAAGTAGCTATTAAGCTATCCGCTAAGCTTGAAAAAGAAGGAAAGCTGCGCGAAGCAGCAAAGCCACAGAAGATTGTCAAAGCAGGAGAGACAATATTGATGGATTCAGCGGTCGAGACAGAGGAAGAACAAATGGAAGATTATGTCACAGCTCCAGAGTCTGCGGTTGAGAGTGACTCCATTGTAAATGAGCTGGAGTCTAAGCTGGCATTATTCTTCTCAGACCCTGCGAAGAAGTCTCCTGAGATTTCTGAACCGTTCGATGCACGCAAATTGCCAGATGAAAACAGGCAAGCACAACCAGAACCTCCGTTCGACGGAGAGGATATTAAGACGGCAGGCCAAATGGTTGACGAACTGCAGCCTGAACTTTCGCAACAGTCAAACAGTAGCTTGACACCTTACGATGGGAAAGCGACGCTGGATACTTCATCAACCATGACTCCTATTGTGGCGGTCAAAGAGAAAGTGGTAGACTGGCAGAGGCCCATCGAGGTGAAACGCATCAAGGATGGGCTTGCGCATAGTAGCTTGCTGGATGTCCTGGAAACACCGGTTGGCCCGAACACCGAAAACACTTGCTCCGTGGAGCAGGAAACCATCGTAGAGACCGTTTCTCAGGAGGGTGGTATCGCCAAGCACCCAGAAACGGATTTGCTCGTTTGGAGCGACAGGGAAGGCGACGGGGAAGAAGAAGAAGAGGAAGAAGAGGAAGAAGAAGAAGAAGAAAGCGAGGAAAAGGCCGATTCAGCCAGCAAAGGAGTTTCTGTTGGGGCTAAGAAGTCACAGAGGCCAATGACAGCGCAAGAGCTCGAGGACAAAATCAACAACATGTCGGCGAAAGGCGAGATGATGCCACGGTGGGAGAGCGACAGTGGTATCTGGAAAGTGATTGGGAACAAGCTGGTCGTCAACGCTTGTGAGGAAGGGGTCTGCCTACTCTGATGCATGCATTCCGGTGGAAATTCACTTGAGCCTTTTCAAGTCGGCATGAGACCAGCAGAGTATACAGGGTGAAACGACACGACACGACAACATGACGAGACAATCTGGGAGTGGGCCGATTAGAGTCACGATAATGGTGCACTGGCCGTGCTTCAAGCCGCAACCTAGAGCATGCACACGTAAATTCATTTATACAGACCTCAAACCACACAACGACATCAGCTTGTGCGATGGCCTAAGGCAGCATCTCTCCTTCAATCTTCACATTGACCTTCTGCAACCTCTCAACGAACTTATCACCAAGACAAGCGGGCGTCAGCAATCCACCACCAAGCTTTTTGACCAAGTTTTCATCTTCCAACAGCACCATTGCCCCTTCGGCTAACAGCAAACCTGTAAAACGATATATGCCTCTCTCATACCGTATCCTTGCCATCGCCCTCTTCTCCTTGCCATCTGTCGTGTCGTCTGCCACGGCGATTGCCCTAAATTCGAGCCTTTCCTTGGCGGTGGCTTCAAGGCTTGGTCCTTGCCCAGGCTGATATACAAACCAACGGATGAGTGATCGGAAAGGCTTGATAGCAACGAATAGCGAGCCAAGTATCAGAGCGAAGTGAATCAAGACGCCAAATACGTAGTTCGAGACTCGCCAGTACTCCTTGTATTGGAAATTCTTGCCGTACAGTTGTGGCATAAGGCCTGAAGAGCGGTTGACGATGGCAACATTTGGAGTTGCGGTGATGGAAGTAGTCAAGATGCCAAGGCCAGGGTGTGAAAATGGACCTAGGAGACGAGAAAAGAGCGAGCGGGAGGAGGGACGGTTTGGTGGTTGCACCGGTGATAGCGAGAACGGCTTCGTTGCTGTTCGAAATTCCGAGAGTGAGTAATGATCCATGATACCAAGAGCAGTGGCCAGAGTGCCTCCGGATACTCTGGTGATGTTCATCTCATCTACCGAGCAAATTACGTCTCGGACCCCGCAATTGAGGGAGTTTCGAATGGTGGATACGGCTGTATAGGCTACCAAATCAGATGGGGCTGACTCTACACCGATTTGTGGGATCAGGATAGCGTCGTTGGCTTTTGCTTTGTCGTGGTACTTGTGTAACATTTCTCGCACCCAAGGTGTCTCGCCAGTGACATCAAGGTAGTGAGTGCCATTTTCGGCACAGGCAGCAACCACTGGGGTTGAGTAAAGATGGTATGGGCCTATGCAATTCAATACGACGCGGGTCTTCTTTGCCAGGTCGTTAAGCTCCTGCTGATTGAGATTGACGGCAAGGACATCAGGCTGGCTCCTGTCAGGATTAACCTTCTTCAAGCTATTCAAAACGTCCTGGAGTTTGCTTGATGAACGTCCAGCAATGGCCCATTTGAGGTCTGTGGGTAGATGTTCTGTTATATGCTCAGCGCAAAGCTTGCCAGTGTAGCCTGTAGCGCCGAGGAGTACTAAGCTGTATGCTCGAGAAGACGACATTTGAAATGCAATGCTCACTTTAGCCAGGAAACAGATAGATAACGGGAAGGTTTGTGGTAGAGTATGAGAGGCTTCCAAGGAAATGAGAACATTGTAGGTAGATGGTACGACTGGAGGACCACTGTGAAGACTACTGTCCCGAGTTTTATCGCCTTCGAGAATTATCGCAGACTGACCTCATTATCTCCAGAACCTCGGGAGTCGGGAGCTTAGATTTTCCGAGCCCTCTTTCTGCCAAGTGATTTCGCTAGCGCACCTCCCGAGGGCACAATTCCAACCTCAACGTCGAAATTCGATTTGAACTGCACCAATACTTCTATAACCCGCAAACACCACTGCTCGCATCGAAAATGACGAAGCGCACGAAGAGTAAGTCATTGCACGCTCACAAATGTCATCAATGGAGCGTAGCTGACTTGACTGCGTAGAGGTCGGCGTGACTGGTAAATACGGCACAAGGTAGGCGGAAAGGGAATCATTGCTTCCTCATCACATCGAAGTTCCTCAAGGCCGGCGTGAGTGCCAGAAACACAATGCTGAGAAATGCATCACAGATATGGGGCTTCCCTCCGAAAGCAAGTCAAGAAGATGGAGATCACACAACACGCTCGATACGTCTGTACCTTTTGCGGCAAGAACACAGTGAAGCGTCATTCGGTTGGTATTTGGACCTGTAAGGCGTGCAAGAAGACAGTAGCCGGTGGCGCATGGACAGTTTCGTAAGTGAAGCAACAGTCTTACACCTCAATGTACCCTAGGAACCGGACAGCGGAGACTGATTCGTGCTGGGTTCAGTACACCGGCCGCAGCGGCCACAAGATCAACTATTCGACGTCTGAGAGAAATTGCGGAGGTCTAAAAGATCATATGGGCATGGAGTTCTGATATCACGGTTCCGAATGATACGAGGTTGCTATTGTTCCTACTCGAAGAACCGCAGACGTCAATCGATTTACGTCGTCGAAACCTGCTACCGTTCGAAGAGCGCGATCCATAGGGGTCAGATTCTAGTACAAAGTCAGCTAGCTGTTCAGACGCCTGTCCCTATAGGCTTCCTTGATCCTCGTTCCGGTGACTCGATGCAAGCGATTTTCTTCTCGCATACGCATCAGATATAAAGCATTGAAAACACTTTGAGGTGCGGATACTTCTGTGAAAGAAATTCATCAATTGGCTCGATCTAAACTGTATTCACAAGCCATAAGTTGAAATGGGGATGCAAAAGAATTCCACCAATGTGCACTCTAAACGTTGATTCTCTTCACTGAGCACTTTTCTTTGTTGATCAAGAGAAGTTGCCGATAAACATTGTGGACGATTTCCATGTTCTATGAGAAGTTTCAGCGTTCTGTTTATGGTCCTGTTGGTCTTCAAATCAGACATCTGGTGTTGCTTGTGACTTGGTCATTCGTTGGACTTGGCCCTATCGGGTTAGCGTGTGTCGTGCCGCCTCCATTCTTAAGTCGGGAGCTCCGCACTCGATCTTCTTCACCTTTACAGTTGATCTCCTTCCGCACAATTTCAAGCTTCATGTCCACCCCCACCCTTTCACTATGCAACTTTGAATCGCGCTTGGTCTTCCATGTCAGGCACTTGCATCGTCTGCCTAGGAGATTTGGGAGATGGATCTAGTGACCCTAAGGGTCTCTATACGCCGTCTGCCAAGTCTCCAATACGGGACGGCGATGCCCAATCAGTCACAACTGCTTCCCTCAACGCTGAACATGCAAACCAAAATGAGAATGATACGGAGCTGATCGCCCACCTAAAGCCATGCGGTCATAACCTGCACAACGACTGTCTGACCCCCTGGGTCGAGAGAGCCAACAGCTGCCCTATCTGTCGTGCTCGATTTTACACGGTAGAGCTTTCGACAAAGGTTGGAGGTGAGAAGTAGTCTTTCCTGCCCACAGTTGTGAAGAATGCTGACCCTGACGATTTAGGCGATGTCATCCGCACTTACGACGTCCAGGATCGATCTCAAGTTGCGGATTTCGACCCATCAATGTTCCTCGAAGAAGTCGACGACGAGGACGATACGGAGCCATGCCAAGTTTGTGAGGAAGATGATAACGAAGATGTTTTGATGTATTGCGATCATTGCAATAGATTGTTTCACTCCTATTGTGTTGGTCTTCAAGAAGTCCCAGTTGGTCACTGGTTCTGCGATGACTGTCGAGCGCAGCGGGACGTCAATCCTCGGCATCCTTGCCCACCTCGTGGCACTCGCAGTCAATCCGGGCCATTCCGTCGAAGAACAAGAGGTCAGCAGCGGAGGTTTAGGAGTCAGAATCAAGCCACAGATGCTAGTTGGACGCGAGTCTGGCAGTCTGTTTGGGACCGCCTCAATCTTGACCTCGACTTCCCTGACGATGAAGAGGCAGCAGCTACAGCAATACGTCGTCATCGTCAATATAACGATACCAACCGCAGAGAACAAGAGGCCTGGCAGCTGCGGAGACGAATTGCTGAAATGCAAGGGGGTGGCGACAGTCGCTTCCGAGATACTGAGGCAAGCCTCCTGGATCATCAGCATAACTCGGCATTCCAAACAACTCGAAACCATACATCACGTACCAGACATCATCCCGGAACTCCAGTACAAGAGACGACAGAAGACCAACTAGCATGGGACGCTTTTGACCAGGCACGCCAAGAGGAACCTGATCCAGAGCAGTCGTTCAACCCGAATCGTCGAAAGAGGAAGTCCACTACTGCTTCACCGGCTGAGTCAAAGACCGACGGTTCTGAAAGAGCCAATAAGAGATCTAGAGTAGTCGTCCGATTGCATGACGCTGAAGACGTGTCTGATTCTGCTGCATCACGCCGCCCGAGACGACCTACTCCTAGGAGAGTTTCGCCCCTAACAAGTCCTGTGGTTGCGGATAACAACACATCAGGACCGAGTTTCCTTCAATCTCTGTTGAAAGAAGTGGAAGATTCATCAGCGCCGAATAACCCTCGTGGCGGCTTCTATCGGCAGTCACCTTTGAATGCACCAAGTCCAATCACTACAAGTGAGCACCAGTCCCCTCGACCATCTTCTCCAGCATTGTCACCATCTCCTTCAAATCATTCTTCTCCACGTGCAATGTCAGCTACACCGCCGCCTACATATTCGCGGTCAAACTCACCAACAGGACTTTCTTCGAGCATCCAACCCATTTTCTCTGCTAGCGACGCGTACCCCTCACGCTCATCACCTGAGCCTCCAAGCGTTCTCACCAACGGCCGTACTTCGAGACATGCTACTGGAGGCAGATCGCTAGGACAGCCGACACGTCATCCATCGCTGCCACTTAGTCGACCTCGCTCGACCGAGTCCTCCCCAACCCGCCAGCGCCTGTCATTCAATGCAAAATCTGATGTGCAGAAGATGGTCTCCTCTGCCTTGAAACCATATTATCAGAAGAAGACCATAAGCAAGGACCAATACACGACGATCAATCGAGACATCTCACGCAAGCTGTATGACCAAATAGGTGATTTTGAGGCGCTTGATGTTGAGGGAAGGGCGAAGTGGGAGAAGGTCGCCGGCGACGAGGTTGGCAGGGCGCTGGCTACGCTCGAGGAGTCCTCAGGCCTAAGTCAAATCTCGGCTGCAGAACTGTTGAAGGTGGCATCTTGAAGTTTCGTTGACTTTTGAAAGGATGCGTGATGACGTGATGACAGCGAAGGCGTTCATGTAGATTGTTATGCCCTGGTGGTCAAGTCTAGATACATCGGCGTCAACAAGGTGGTGCGAAAAGATACCCCTGGATGGCACATGGCGATGTCTACGATGGCACGGTCATTCTGCTGCTGCATGGGCATGGCTCAGCATACAGCGCTCTACTCAGTCGCATGGCGGTGCACCCTTCAGTAGGTAGTATCAACTTGTTCTTGCATCAGCCATTGAAGTTCAGAGAATCGACTAGTAGAAGTTTCGAACTCCTACTCAGAGTGCGCGATCATACTTGAACGCGTTTTGCATCTCGACCGAGACGTAGCGACAGCCACGCGAACAGCACGGGAGTCCTGACTCTATTTACAGGTAGCCCTTTAGTCTATTCACCAATGGACGTAGTTGCTTGCACAAATGTATCGAGTTGTTCCTCCATCCTACTATTACTATTGGAGCTATGTAATGTGATATTATCTTGTAAAGGTGCTGTGGACCATGTATTGAGGCCTCACTAACTTACCCCACTCGAATAGGGTACACCTGTACCAGGGGCGTGGAACTGCCTAGCTCCCGGCTACCATACGGACAGTTACACCCCACCTGGGTCACTAAACCTGGGCTGCTCAACCGCAGCGAACCCTGCTAGATCTTCCCCGCTCAACCATCGTGGTCAGTAATGTAGGCCTAATTGCCCACCCATTTTTCTGGCTTAACAAACCTTCCTATAGCTGCCCCTGCAACCTGTGTCCCAACCATTGCTAACTACAGTATTACCGGAATATGGACTTGGCACTTTTGACTGCGTAGTAATGTCTGCACTAGTACTGCAACTTCTCACCGTAGGAGGGAGGGGGCCTGTCGCACGACACCATAGCCTACTCCGGAGCATATCACCAGTCACTTTGTCCTTCTCGTCTCCATCATTCTGTATCTCTGTTCACTGCTCGAACTATATTCCCCATAGACGTGAAAGACTGCAGGAGAGTGCTCGGCTGTTGGTGGTTGTTTCCGGCCCGGGGCGGCAGCAGTCACTGTAACCCTTTCACTTACACCGTCTTTTCGCCCCGAAGCACAACCTCACTCATCCTCTGGTGTGATTGGCCGTCTTTCGCCCATTGTCTCCCTGCGGTGAGATCGTGGAGATTGTAATCGTGGCTACACTTGCCGGATCAAAATCTTCACTTTCATCCCTCTTGTGCTTCTGCCGAAGAGCAACCTCATCTCGCCTCTGGCTTGATCATCTTCCATATCCACAGACAGCCATCCATTGCAGACTGTGCCACTGATTGGAGTCAGCAGCAGCTAGTCATACTTTTGTATCGTCAGTCATCCGGCCAGCTCAGTGGTGTCTTCTCACTTCAAACATCCTTCTTTGGGCAGTGTTGTGTTATCCAACCACGATTGGGCCCAACTGTATAAGCTAGATCCTGCTCGAGGAGGCTCTAGGAGGTTGGCCTTCACATCCCAGATCGCTGAGTAAGCGCCGTGCCTTTGCGTGTTTGCATTCCGCAGCAGCTATGGGATCTACAGTAATCACCTTAACCTACCGCAAACAAGGCACAAGACCACCAGTCTATGTTGCTGGGTCCTTCTCGGAGCCGCCATGGAGGACGCAGGAACTTGTCCAGGATGGCGATGAAGCTTCAGGCAGCTTCTCAAGGACTTTCTCAATTAATCCAGGCACCTATCAGTACAAGTACCGACTTGGAACTGGGGATTGGTGGGCCATTGACGAAACCCAGGAAACAGGTCAGTCCATTTGATCGGAGATTTGTCTTTCGGTGAACTGACACACCAGTTTCTTCAACATACTGACTTGATGTATAGTGACTGATGGCCAGGGCAACGTCAACAACATTCTGCTTGTTCAAGACACGCAAGGAGTCTCGCCTCATTCAGGCGAGTTTGACAATCAACAAAAGATGTCCCTGGTGAGTAGCGAAGAGGATAATGACCCAGGCGGCATGCTTCTCAAAACAGAAGAACCTGAATCGCAGGCAGCGAATCCGGTCTCAGAGATCAGCGTGCAGGTCGATGATGGGCTGACCGCTTCTCTGCCACAAATGACACCGGCTCCTGCCACAAAGGTTTCTTCAACCAGCAACGTCTCTCATGACTTGCCCACACCACCTCTCTCTGAGGGAGGTGACGATGTCCAAAGCAAGGAGCCATTCGCCGCACCTTTTAAGGTCACTCCACCCAAAATCCAGGATCAGGGTCAAACGTCTAAAAGGTCAACGGACGAAGGGATTCCAAATATGCCATCTGCCATTTCGGGTCGAAATAGGTAAGCTCACATATATAAGCCTCCTCTCAGCTGTAAAACGTCTTGTCGTGGAGTGTATGCTTTGCTGCGGATATTTGGATATTTGAATATTGCTTCCTCCTTCCACAATTGGTCCTGGCCTTTACTGACCACGTTGTTTAGGATGATCTTCCTGGCAATTGCATGTGCGGTCGTCCCTATCCTGGCTTGGAGCCTCAGTCGATGATACAGGACTCTCTCCACAACTTCTTTGCAATCCACTCTCTCTTGCCAGACACCTTTGGCCTGGTCTGAAGGCGGTGCAAGCAAATGAAAGTAGGCGCCACCTTGACTTTCCATGCCTGTCTAGGAGCTTAAACGGATGTCATACTGGTTGAATGGTGTCCCGATGCAATGCCTTCTCAATAGATACATTCTTCGGTCTGTTCTAGGTGTATGGTATCTTGCTGTGATTTGAAATGTGAGGGCAAGCAACATTTCAGTGAAGTGCAGTCCCAGCCACGTGACTGTCTTTCTATACAAGCCCTGAACACACGGTCTACAGGCAATTGCCGGCAGAAAAAGAGCACAACCTGGGATTTAGAACACATTCTGTGTTTATTTTTTGGCCACTACAACAAATATTTCTCTCTACCAGTACCATCGTGAACAGCCAGATTCCTCTTGATTCTATCACAACAGGAACAAGTTCGCGGTATTCTGACAGGAAGTATCTTACGCACCACTACAAGCTATCCTTCCTTCTCTGTCTAGCTCTTCTACCACTCTCCATTTTCTTGATCATGCCTCCAAAGCCAGGCAACGCCTTTGCTCAGCAGAGAGGAATGGAGCAGCAAACAAGCCAAAGCTCACTCCAGCACTCCCGTGAGTTCTCCCAAGACACAACTAGCTCGACCGGAACTGTGATAGCCCTCACTCGCAACAATCCGGATGAAGCATTCTCAACCGGTGCTGCTACCAGTGCTCCTACTCAAGACCTGCCAGATATGCCAGATACACCTAACACTACCATGGCTATGTTTATCGAAGAAACTGCCCCTGAAGAGCGCCAAGATAATTCTGAGGAGTACAGTACACCACTTTCCAGAAAGAAAGCTAGAAAGCAGAAGAAAAAGGAGGAGACAAAGCGATCAGCTAGTGATGTGGAACACTCGCTTCCTTCACGCTCATCCGCTACACCTGCACGCGTGGTTCCTGAGAAACAGAGCGGTCTAGATTTCATCAGATCGACATTCTCAAAAGGGAAGAGAGTATTCTCGCGGACAACTTCCACTTCAAGCTCACGCCCAGGAAATGCTTTTGCACCATCAGCACAATTAGACACTCCGACTAGTGTATCTAATCTGCAGAATACCGATCCAGCTGTGATTTATGCTACAGCCAGGACATTGCCTCAGTCGAATACGCCAGCCGCCTCTGTCTCATCAGCAGGACGTCAGCGCCCAACTCTACCCAACATACATGTTCCTGTAACTGCAGGACAGGATTCACATTTTGCGGGCTCTCATATCCCCAGAACTACATTACAGGAGTCCGCCACTAGAGATGTTGAAGTTCCTACAAACACATCTGACCCATCGGGTTCTCTTATCTATCATGCTCCAACAACAACATCTCATCATTCTGAGTATCACCTCACCCCTGCTCCAAGAGTTACGTCTCAACAGCTTCGCTTCTCCGATGTCGATGCCCGGGCACTTACGGCTCAGCCGGCTGCATCTTCTAGCATGTCTGCTTCTACAGCCACGTTTCAACCGTCTGCCCATTCTGACTTTTATGTCCCTACATCTACGTCGCAACCGCCTGCCGCGTCTAATGTTGGCGTGTCCTCCACTACTTCTCAGCGGTCCGTTCATTCTGGTGCGCGCATTCCTGCAGCTTCGATGCAGCAGTATGGTTTCCCCAGCGTGCGTGTTGCCCCAAATAGAACACCAGCTTTCGTTCCGGATAATTCAGCAAACACAACTCAGCCATACATCCCCCAGAGCATGCGGATCCCACAATCATCATCGATCCCTGACCGTCATCGACTGTCCACTGCATACAATCACCGTCTCCCAAACCTTCCGCCTTTTCGAGCGCATGCTGGTATGATGCCTTATTCAAGTCTCGTTCCTCGCCGTCATCATCATGATAGACAAGGACATATTTCCACTGCTACTCAGCATACGTACGGTACAACTCCGAGCCAGTACGCATCTGTGAATCCAAACGAAGCTATTATTCTCTCAGAAACTTCCATTACTCCTACTCGTCAAGGCACCTATGCCGTCGCTGGTAATGCCGAGCTCGTGTCTCGTCCAAGCATGGCAAGCATGACAGGAATCGTTAACGAGGTGTCTCCTACCATACCACGACCCAGCAGTCGGCCCATGATCTCTGATCCTGCATATATTACTACGGCCCATGGCGAGATCCCTGCAACCTCACTCTACAACCACAATGCCTCCGAAGATACCAGGAGTGAGGGGCAGAAAAGCGAAGTCGAGGAGGCCGCTGAAGTCACAGATGACGAGAATGATGTGCAAAATCTCCTCCGTAGGTCCCGGCTTCGGAGAGCATTCTCAAGCAGCAATCTGGACGCAGCGGCCCCTGCGTTTGTAAGCAGGAGTGAATCCGCCGCCTCCTCCGCTGGTTCGCCTGCCCCTGCCATGCTGCAGGACACCCCGCCGGTGCTCGCTGCACCACCAACCTCTCCTCGCCGGGCCGCTGTTGACAACAACAGCATCACCACATACGGTGGTCCGGCACCCACTCCACCCCACCCCTCCTACCAGGCCTGCTCCTCCGCTGCCTCTCAAATCGCCTCCTCTTTTGCGGTCTTGCACCACCGTCTGGAAAACGACAACCGTGTGCTCCGAGAGCACATTTCCACGACGATGGTGGCGGTGCAAGACCGCTTGGAGGAGAGGGTGGCGGAGCTGGAGCGGGAGGTAGCTGCATTGAGGCAGCAGGTTGCCGCGGGCGTTGAGAGAGGGGGGAGGGAGAGGGAGGAGGAGGTCTTGTGGCGGCGTCCGGGGGTGGAGCGGGTGGGAGAGATTGGGGGGAGGTGGTATGGGGAGGTGGCTCGGGAGGAGTAGGGGGAGAGGTTCAGAGAGATCGCTTGGGCGTTTGCCCTGTCTGTGTAAACTTGTTCTTGTTTGAATAGAAAGAAAATTCGCAAACGATGGAGACAAGTAGATGATCTCGTGACTTGAAAGGTAGTTGTTTGGAGAGAATACGTAGTAATGCGTAAAGAAATAAGCAGAGGAGATATAATCACATCCATATTAATCGCCTCAGCCTAGACCGCTGGAATGCTCAACACAGAATGAAGGAATGAAGGACTGAAAGAACTGAAAGGACAAGATGGAAACAATGCGACGAATCTGGATCCTGTGTCACTCCTTCAGAATTGTATATGATCTATATGACATGCTCCAAACTCAATGAATGGGTCGAGAAAGAGGCAGAGCAGACATGGGAGAGATATGAATACTGCATTGGGTTCAGACACAATGTCAAGAGAGACGTTTGCTAGAGATGCTGCTTTATAGTATCTACATCAAATGAAGACTGGATGGCTGATACCCACACGGATATCCGAACAGGTATTCTGCCGGTGTCCGCATGA
>QQTW01002845.1_pt1 | contig 12685 bp, 16 predicted proteins | sample 1904831 | NCBI WGS metagenome assembly QQTW01 (sample SAMN09435610, study PRJNA476489) | Subsurface metagenome, whole genome shotgun sequencing project. | reverse complement strand
TCGAGGAGCGTGCTGCCGTAAAGGAGCAGATGATGCAGTCCATCCGCGACTCGTCCCAGCAGGACCGCCGCGTCTATGTCGGCAACCTTTCGTATGATGTCAAGTGGCATCACCTCAAAGATTTCATGAGGCAGGGTGAGAACTGCGTCCTGTCTGAAAACTTGATCTCAGCTGACCGACTTTTCTCCGTCTAGCCGGTGAGGTCCTTTTTGCCGACGTCTTGTTACTTCCGAATGGAATGTCGAAGGTGGGCGGCCAATGCGCAGATATGGCTGGTTCTCTGGCTATGCTTTTTGGTTATTTTTGGACGTTGGATTGACGGGTGGGACTGGTCGTCCGCGGACTTTTGTAGGGATGCGGGTCAGTACACTCGATGAGAATAACGGGAAACTTTGGCTTACAACCTGCAGGATTGTGGAATACGCAACGAGGGAGCAAGCCCAGCAGGCGGTCAACACGCTCAGCAACCAGAACCTCATGGGTCGACTGGTCTACGTTCGCGAGGTGAGCTTTGCAGATTTTGGTTTGAAAGCCGACCGCAGATGTTCGCGTCAGGGCGGCCGGGTTGGAAGGTGTCGTTGGCTAATGAAGATCGGAATACCAGGACCGTGAGGCCGAGCCTCGATTCACGCAATCTCCCGGCGGTGCCGGCGGCCGTGGCGGCTACGACGGCGGAATGGGTCGCGGCGGTTATGGAGGCGGAGGCGGAGGCGGTTACGGCGGCGCTCCCAGCGGCGGCGGCGGAGGAGGCCGTCAAATCTATGTTTCCAACGTTTGTCTTCTCCCCTTCCCTTGTGCTCACGTACTGTACCAGGAGGCTGTGTGATTAACCCTTGACGCCGCTAGCTTCCCTACAATGTCGGTTGGCAGGACTTGAAGGATCTGTTCCGACAAGCAGGTAAGTGCAATCACTCACGTTGACACGCGCAGGATACAGAACTCTGGCCCGGACCAATCTCATGCATGACTGACTGGCGCACTATTAGCCCAAACAGGGTCCGTCATCCGTGCAGACGTGCACATGGCTCCGGACGGCCGTCCCAAGGGCTCCGGTATCGTTGCGTTCGAGACGGCCGACGACGCTCGCAACGCCATCCAACAGTTCAACGGCTACGACTGGCAAGGCCGTGCTCTCGAGGTCCGTGAAGACAGGTTCGCAGGCGCCGCTCCAGGGTTCGGCCGAGGCGGGTTTGGCGGAGGCGGCTACGGTGGTCGCGGCGGCGGATACGGCGGCATGCGCGGAGGCTTCGGCGGCGCTCGCGGCGGATACGGCGGAGGAGGCTTCGGCGGCGCTCGCGGCGGCTTCGGAGGCGGCTACGGAGGTGCAGCTGCAGGTAGTGTCGGCAGCGGTGGCTTCGATCAGAACACTGCGCCCGCCGCCCCCAACCCGTTCACCGACTATGCCACCGGCGGAGGCGATCGTAGCCAGACCATCTATGTCCGAAACGTGAGTGATGGCGCTGCAACAACAGTCACTCGAAGCTTACCTTTCTTCAGCTGCCTTGGTCGACGAGCAACGAGGATCTCGTCGAGCTCTTCACCACCATCGGGAAGGTCGAGCGGGCCGAGATCCAGTACGAGCACAACGGACGCTCTCGCGGCACTGGTGTGGTAGAGTTTGACTCGGCGGAGAATGCGGAGACGGCCATCTGTACGTGCCTTGCTTGATAGCAACGTGGCCGACAATACGTCTGTTGGAGGAATCACTGACGTGCTGTCTAGCAAAATTCACCGGCTACCAATACGGCGGTCGTCCCCTGGGCCTGTCCTACGTCAAGTACACGAACATGGGCAACGGCGAGGCCATGGAAGGCCAGGAAGCTACCGGCGGCCTGACGCAGGACCAGATCATGTAGAGGTCTGGGTTCAATGGGGTGTACGGCAAGAAGACGCCTTCACGCTGGCTGCACACAGTTCGATTTCGGCGTCCGGCTTGTACCAACAGATCCTGCTTCAGAGGCGTGCGCTCCGTCGTTCGGGCCCTTCCTCACAGTCACTGAAAACTCAACCCCAGAATTTCCTAGGTCTCTCCTTCCCTTACAGCACGCACAAAAAAGCTCGGTCTCGGTTTAGTCTAAATTGCAGTTCTCTTTCCTTTCTTCCTCTTGTTTTCCTTTCGGTTCAACCTGCTCCGCTAATCGTGCGCATCATAAACTCGTACACTGCAAACTGAGCAGCGTTGACCACAAAAGCTCTGATGCTGCAGACGCCGAGTCCTCTGAAGAAGACTGCGAGGCCTTCAGCCTGGTATGCGGCCCTCGCGACCTCGAAGGCGCCCTTTCTCGTGACTGTCTCCCGCCGTGACACTTCCGAGTTTCCTGTGAGCAGCCTTTCCCTTTCCCTTTCCCCAAGGATAGACGCCGGTTGCGTTGGCCCGAGGTCCTGGGTTTGCACCCTCGTCTTGACCACATCTGCCGATTCCCAACGTCAGTCGGCCTGGAGGAGGAGCGCGGAGTTTGGCTGGTTGCAGCACTCACCCAGGGGAAATATGGACGCCCACGTGACAACACCCGCCAGCCCACCCGATATCAGGACCTTGACCGCAGCCTGCGCATCCGTCTCATCCGGCGTCGTCAACGCCGTCCTGCTGAGATGATACGACCAGAAGCTGCCCTCAACACCCGTCAACCAAACTCCTAGTCCACACACAAGCCCGGCAATGACACAAGGAAAGACATCGTCACATCACATACTAGAACCCATACCCCACCGCATCCCTCACGCCCGTCACGCCTCCCCCGAAGTACAGTCCCCTGACCCCGTCCCTCCTCCATATCTCCCTCGCGATCCGCCACGACGAACCGTCGTCTGGCCCCGGGCCCCGCGCCACCTGCGCCCTGCACTTGACCAGCTCCGTCGGCGTCGACACGACGACGGTCGCGAGCCCGCCTGCCGCGCCGGCGACGAACGTCTTCCATGCGGATGCCGGAGCTGAGGGCGTGTCGTCGAGCAGGGCCAGGCAGCGGTTGTAGGTGACGAAGAGCAGCGCGTTGAGGAAGCCGTAGCCGGCGATGGGCGCCGTGGAGCCTGTGGAGAAGAGTGGGGTGGTGAGATTGTGGGCTTGTTTGGGGGGGTTCCAGTGGAGATCCCTTCTTGTTGGTGCGTGGGTGGAAGGGATTGGAGGGTCGTGAGGATTTATGCTTCTCTATGTGCTATTGAATTGCAATATCATTTCTTCCATGCCACGTATTCTATCTGCCTGGATCCCCCCAAGGCTGATTCTCTTTCTATACGGCAACACGCCTTCTTACGCTCGCACTTCAGACGCACGCATGAAATCGCACACGGTAGTTACCTCGGACCAACATCCCCGCCCTATCGAAGGTGCTCGCCCACGTCTCTCGCGGCGCCGATGCGGCGAGGAAAGCAGCGGGAGCAGGAGCAGGAGCATTAAACGTAGCTGTGGCTGTGGCAGCAGCTGCTGCCGTGCCTGTCCCGGCTTGCAGGCGCACCTTGAGCAGGTCGAGCGGGTTGCCGATGAGGATGCCTGCCGCGCCGCTCACGTAGCCGGCCCAGAAGTCGGCGGACATTTTGCGGAGTGGCAAGGCAGGAGAGATTGAGGAGGAGAAAGAGAAAAGGTGGATTGAGGGGAATTGATTGGGGATGAATGCTCCATAGGGGATTGAGGCTATGCGTGGATGGAGAGCAGGCGCTTTGTGTGAGACATGTGACTGTGGAGGTTAGATGCGGCGCTGATGGGCGGTGCTCGCTGTTCTTTGCTTGGTGGTGATGGTGATGGTGATGGTAATGGTAATGATAGTCAAGCTGGGTTAAGATTGATTGGTTCTCCTCTACAGCTCCTCTCTTATATGCCGTGACTCTAAAGCGTCTTTGTTGGTGGACTGTGAGTATCCTACAACGAGCTGCTAGGCGCTTAGATTTGAGTGGTTGTGGGGATGCATCATGCATGCGGGGGAGACAAGAGACAAGAGACAAGAGACGAGACAAGAGGCTGGGGCCGATGAGCCTCCACCCAAAATCGCTTAGCGGCTCTGGGCCTTTTGGTTCGCCCCTCAGAGTCTCAGACCCTCAACCTGCAGATGATTCACCACTTCACTCTCCACGATCTATAAGACACATACCGTCCCCCTACAATTACATCCTATACGAACAAGTCCACGACCAAACTCCTCTGATTGCTGATCATCAACCACCACGTATACATAGCCACCTGCAAGTCATGCCGCCGCCGGTCATATCCAGATACAAGTATCCAGGTAAATCCTCTGAGCATATCGATATCTTTATACGACAATGTTAACATACCGTATAGCTCTACCGGTCTAACCCTCACACCCACGTACCAACCACCAAGACACACTCATGAGCTGTCTTCCGGTCCCTCTGCCCGCAATGCATCTCCGGCGCGAGCCCGCCGCGTCGTGGGACTTTTCCCCGGTCCTCGACCTCATCAGCTCGCTCTCCGCCACCAACGACGCCGGCAAGCCCAGCAATGGCCCGCTGACCGACAAGCATCCGTCAAAGCCGGACGGTGTGGACCAGGCGTCGACGCAGTCTCCCTCCTCGCTGGGCGACTTTGCAAGGCTCTGGCAGTTCCTCGGCACGCCGAACACCCTGCCACCGCCTCAGGTGCCGCAGCCGGCAGCTCAGCAGCAGAGTGAGGAGCAACAGAAGCAGCAGGCCGACGCCTCGCCGCCGCCAGCACAGCAGCACCAGGAAGACGAGAAACAGAAGCAGCAGACCAACGGACTCCCCGCCGCGATCGCCTCGCCGCCGGGCAACGAGTACACCTCCGACGGCGCGATATACTGCCCGCCGTCCGCGATCAAGGGCGTCAAATGGCGCGACGAGGTCAACGGCTGCGGCCTCGCGGACGCCGTTCCCGCCGAGGCAGCGCCCGCAACACCCCTGACCAAAACGCAGAAACGCAAGGAGCGTCGCAAGCAGGCCAAGCTCGAGCGCGGCCAGAAGACCGGCAAGTCCGTCAGCGAGCCCGAGTCCGAGAGCGACCTGGACGCGCCGAGGAAGGCGCCGGCGCGTAAGGCGAGCGTGCATACGCTTGCTGCTCCGGCTGCTTCGACTGAGGGGACCGAGTTCAAGCAGACGCGGTATAATCTGCGCCCGAGGTCGAACCCGAGTACCCCTGTTCGTCAGCAGGCCGAGTCTCAGGATAAAGTTGCGGCGGTCACCGAACCTCCGAAGACACATGCTGGAAATGGTTTCAAAATGCCAACAGTCGTTTCCCCGACACCAGCAGTCACCATCTCCCAGAGTCATCAAGCGGTTAATGTTCAGCTGGCCTCGCACCCGCTGACTTTACCTCGCTCGATCGTTCCCAACCCGGTCCCATCCCCGTATGACATATCCTTTCCACTGCGGCCCGCGCACGCCGCCGCGACCGCCACCCCCAACCAACTCTCTCACCACACCGTAGGCGACAGCCTGCTGGCGCTGCAAACCACGCAACGCCACCGCGTCAAGCCCCTCGTCGAGCGCAAGGGCGACGACCGCTACTTCGCGCTCCTCCTCAAACTGATCCACAACTTCGGCGAGGACCGCAGCTGGCTGGTGAAGCCGGTGCAGGTGGCCAACCACACGACGGCGCCGGACGGCATCCACGTCTTCGTCGACTTTTCCAACATCTTCATCGGCTTCAACGAGTTCGTGAAGCGGGCGCGCGGGATCCCAGCCCACGCCCACGTGCCCCGCACCAATATCTCCTTCGAGTCGCTCGTGCTGCTCATGGAGCGCCGCCGGCCCGTCGCCAAGCGCGTGCTCGCCGGCTCCGCCCCGTTCGTGCCCGCCTTCGACACGGCCCGCGCCATCGGCTACGAGCTCAATATCCTGGACAAGGTGCTCAAGGCCAAGGAGCTGACGGACCGGCAGAGGTTCTTCCAGCAGCAGCGCCGCAGCCGGCTCTCGCTCACCCAGCTCTACTCGGGCCACTCGAGCTCCGGCTCCGACGGCGTGGTCCCCCAGCTGGCGCCCGAGAAGTGGGTCGAGCAGGGCGTCGACGAGATCCTGCATCTCAAGATCCTCGAGAGTGTGGTGGATGTCGAGACGCCGACGACGATGGTCCTGGCTACGGGGGATGCCGCCGAGGCCGAGTACTCGCAGGGCTTCATGCGCATGGTCGAGCGCGCCCTCGCCAGGGGCTGGAGGGTCGAGCTCGTCAGCTGGAGCAAGAACGTCAGCTTCGCGTATCGCAAGGACGGCTTCAGGAGCAGGTGGGGGGACATGTTCAGGCTCATCGAGCTGGATGGCTATGCAGAGGATCTGCTGGATATCTAGCTTTGGCCTGAGCGGGTCGGTGTCTCACTTCATTATGACGACGAAGACGAAGACGAAGACGACGGCGGTGGTTGGTGCTGGATTGGGTTGACTGACTTGACGAGGCACGAATACACCACGGTGGTTGGTGCTGATCTGAGTTGGGTGACTTGACGCTGCGAGCACGTACTGTCTTTGGGCGTGCGATGCTCTACCAGGTCGGTTACGAGTGAGGCTTTCAGATCTTTCCGATGGTTTCATAGAGCAACGTCCGGCTGTTTAGCAGCCCGGCACAGAGTCCCGTCATGTTCTTCACGATCTTCACGGACTAGCTAGATAGCCGCGGCGCGAGCCTACTATATACAGCGGCTCAGGGGTAGGCTGCCCAAGCCAATACTTCTGACCGAGCGAATACGATTCTATCTATCTACGCGCATGCGTGAGGACTGTGCTCTCGCCGTGACCGAGTTATCCGCCATCGCCATTGACGATAGAGCGAAGACTTTAACGACATAACCCGTCCAGCTCACGAAGAGCATCCGTAAGAGCCACTCCAGCCTCTTCGACCTCCTGAGCGACATCGCTATTCCCAGCATCGAGCTTAGTCCGCACGTACCACGGCGCGACATGCTGCTGGACGCCATAGAGTAGCTGTGCGGTGCGCCAGTGCCGACTCACATATCCTGGCTGGCCATCACGGTCTATTCCGGTCGGCGTTGATACTCCCAAGTGTTCCAACGCCTCGTAGAACGCGTCGCGCGGCCCAACGGGCTTTGGCAGCGCGTCGGCTTCTATACGGTCATTTGTGGAATCTGTAAGTGGTGTGGCAGCGACAAAGTCTTCTTCGTCTTCGAGGCAGAGGAATTTTTCGAAGGGTGTGTAGAAGCCGGAGAACTCCCAGTCGACCCAGCCGGAGATACGGACGGTTGCGGGCTGGGGAGATCCGTCTGGTTCGGTCGATGAAGCGGGAGATTCGGTCTCAAGGGCGGGAATACGCTCTGCGAGCAGGTTGCGGTCGGAGAGGTCGCCGTGGGTGAAGACGCTGATGGGGAGGGAGGGGTCGGTGAAGATTTGTAGTGAGTGTAGCTTGTTGGTCATAAAGGATTCCACCTTGAAAAGCTAGGAAGGTCAAGGACACCGTTGAGCTGGTTTGAACGTCTATGGTAGAGCAACCGGAGCAGGGAATCGCAGACACATGACTTACAATGGACTTGTTCGGCGTCTCAATTGCCGGATATCCACGAGCCAGCTCGAGCTCGTACCTGATACTAGCCCGATAGTAGTCTCCCATAGCCCTCCAAGGCGCGCCTATAGCACCAGGTTGATTAATCAGTTCACACAACTCAATATCCCCAATATCCGCCACGCTCTTCAAATTCCCTATCATCCCCAGCCGCGGCATCTCCTTTCTCAACACCGCAACCATCTCCGCGACCTGCTGGCCAAGCACGCGCCGCTCATCCGGCATCAGCACCAGCCCAGCCACGCTCTCCCCGGGGAGCTTGGTCATCAGAATCCATTCCACAGCGCCTTCAAACGCTACTGGGGCGACTTGATCAGGGCCCAAGGGGTCCTGCACGCCATTGCACCATGCGAGAACGCGGGGTGTTGGTAGCGACGGGCAGTGCTGGTGAAGGAGTTGGAGGCAGAGGACCTCGTTGCGGACTTTGCGTTGGGTCCAGGAGGGGCTGCGGCCGCATATTTTCAGGATGAGGTCTTGATGGCGCGGGGACGAAGCGTTTTGCTCGACGACGACGGTGTAGAGACGATTGTTGAAGGATGAGCCGTGAGGGAAGGGCGTGCTGGACAGGACGCGTGTCCCGGGTATGGCCCGCTCGACGAGAGTTTGGATGGTCAAGGCGGACAGATGGACGTTGTGGATCGGGAAGTGAGGAGGTGTGGTTGGGATGTCGTCGGTCTTGGCGGTGTCCATGCCTTCACGATCAGAATCTTGCAGCAAATTCACATCTGCCGCATCACATTGAAAATCTTCTCATCCTGTACGAGGTGGGTGGGTAGTCATATTCATGGATCGTATGTGGCCTCGCACCTTCCTAGTGCGAACAGCTTGAGAGAGCGGGTATGTGAAGAGGAGCTCCCAATTGCCTCCAAGCTACTGCCCAGGTTGGATCCTATCCAACAGATGCTGGGTGTTGGTCTAGATTGATCTGTCAATGACAAATAACGCACAGCTGACTCCCCGCGACGACGTGGACAGCCATATGTTGAACTTTGCAGGTTCTTAATCGCTTCCTCCTGAAGATGTTGAAGTCCTTACCATCACCGCTCAGCATTCGTCTCTATTCTTTTTTACCTCGTCAAGTTTCATACCGCTGAACCTATCAGGAATAAATCGCTATGCAGTTGTCACATGAAGATCAGAGAGTGATTGGTTTCCCTTAAAAGTATGGTGCAGCTGACAACTGTCAATACTTGACATGGCAATCCCGAAGGACCGGACAACCCGAGGCTTGCAGGCATGCAGGCGAACCTGCCCAGGTGTGGAGTGGAAACAAGGCCTCGCGATGAATGCTGTCTGATGCTCAAAGCGCAGCTCTTCTAACCTCGAATCGTGCTTCTCTCGATACATTCAAGGCCGTGCGGCTCAAGAGTGTGGTACTCCAAATCGACCAGCGATGGACGACGGTCTCGCGGAGAACATCGCTCTGCTGCACCTCCTGAATAAAGAACCGGGACGGAGGATTAAGCCCGGGATACCAGAAGCCGTGAACTGTGATGCACAGCAACCGAGCAGGGTATTGACCCTACAGCATGAGCAATTGATTGCAGAATACCTTGTCTTCCTGGCGGCTTATACCGACGACCCGTCGAGAGTTATAGCGCTGTGCGTTGAGGAGACGCCTGCAAGAGACGGCATGATCGTTCGGACTGCCATTAATAGCGGTGGCCAGGAGTCGTTGCAACAAGGACTGAGGACTATAGTAGCGGCTTTGGAAGTTTCAGCGCGGCAAGGTGCTCACAGTGATGGTCAGGCAGCTTTCACCGTCGCTGATACATTCACAAGATACTCAGTCATCGGTTGATGAAGATACCCTCATGCAGGCCGTCATTCGATTCAACCGCTCCCGTCTGCTCGGTCGACTGCGGTCTCGGCATGCACCATCGTCGAGGAAAGTCATAAGGAATGGAAAGCGAAAGCCGCAACCCATTACACGCTTAGCCGAGTGCCTCAACCTACTCCAGAAGCGGGCTGGCATCTCTGTTGCTCGTTGGAAGGAATTTAGAGGAATGGCGAACGCACTGAACGCCACATTCAAAGAGTTGGAGGACCTAACGACAGCGAAAGCCCGGTCAACTGCGGGCGATCGCATTTTGAAATTGTTACTTCAGGCTGTGGACCAAATGGTACACCGTTTTGACCTTACCGAAATGCTCTCATACTTGCCACCAAGGACGCAGTCGTGGGACCATAATGCCAAAGAAGGGTTGGTTCGTCGATTCAAGAAGCTTGGTCGGTATCAACAGGCCTGTCGCGACTTGCTTCGAGCAGCGAGGAAGTACCCAGTTCTTCGCAACATTACTGTCGAACCCCTCAACGTAATGTCTCTTACCCATACCGGGCCCGGGCTCTCAGCATCAGGACCACCTGACCCCCGGAAGGGACTTCTTCAAAGGTCAATCGAGCAAGAATCCAATGGGCTTGAAAAGGCCATGCTCGACCGGCTGCGGTCTCGTTTCGGTAAAAGTCCGCGAGACCTTCAGAGCTACCTTGAGCAGCAAAGGGAGATACATCGACGTGTTCATGCAGAGATACAGTTGCTGTTCTATTATGAATCCCGTTCTGACGTGATCAATCCTCCTCGATTTATATGTTCTACCAAGAGCGCCTGCTACCTGTGCAATCTGTTCATTAAAGTACATGGACGTTTTTATACACCACGCACTCATGGCACACTCTACCCTCAATGGACTATCCCACCGATCCCAAGTCTTGCCATCTCCTGCGATCGGCAAAATGAGCTACAGAAAATGATGCTTCAGTTTAATGACTCGATTGAGCAGGACATTCGACCAAATATAAAGCAGAAAACACTCACTCGATCACACCCCGATGAGAGCTTCGTCTCCAAGGCCTCCTTGAATTTCGCACCTACTATTCTTTCCATAGCTAGCCGGTCAGCACAGTCCTCGATAACTCGTTTATCCGCTGGGAAGAGTTCTAGGCCGAGTGGAATCAGTGGGAAAACCATTCAATCACCGAAAGCCTCTTCATCCAGGCAGAGTTTAAGACAGATTGCTATGCGAGGAGCCACGGAGAAGATGCTCACGAGTTCTGCCTTGGGCCAATTGGACAAGGAGGAATTGCCGCTTGGAGAGACGAGAGCACTTACTATAGGGACTCGTAGTCGTCTTTTACCAAGTTCTAAGGTGTCCGCTTCCGCTACCGCTTCCGAGGGGTTGGAAAAGCCATCAATTCAGGCGAGTAACCTCCACGTCGCGCACACATCCCCATTGATTTTAGAGAATCAAGACAAGGCCTTGGACGACCAGACTGTTCCTACTATTACATGTCCTCTGGAGACACACGACCAAGATCCACCACGAGCGGAAGAGATGGCAAGACATATAGTTGAGGACCCTACCGCGCTCACGCCCGCCATACCACCAACGGAGCTACATGATCTGATCCGACCTGTACGGAGTGTTTGGCATGAAGATGCTCATCGTCAAGCAGACCCGACCTCTCCACTTCCGACACACACTTCACGTCTACCCTCCCCAGCGCTTACCGCATCCTCAAACGGCGCGCCGGCCAATCCTATAAATGTCCAAAAGTCAGTTCATCTAACTCCCAACGCCGCCATCTGGCATCAGTTCCCCTCGCAATCATCAGCAAGTCCCACAGCGCCCGTCTCAACACTAAAACTTCTCACCCCGCACATGCACATCACCATTGATTACATGCATGCTTCTTTCATCGCTTCCAGGAGCAGTTTGAGTCTCGATGCTGCTCAGGGGGGCCAGTCTCACACACAGCACATCTGGATCAAAGCCGAATGGCTTGCCCTCGTCAGTGGTGGCGAAAACAGTTTGCGAAAGTTTGAGACATTTGACCTGGATCGGGAGTGGACTGAGATGATTGCCACTGAAGGGGCGTTGTTCGATGCTGGGGGTGGGATTGTGCTGCGCAGAAAGGGAGACTATGTTGCACTGAATGGAATCGCAGAGAAACTAATAACGGGCTGATAGGTGCTAACGTGTGACCCAACTTTATAGCAGCGACGAATGACGGATAGGCAGGCAGAGAAAACGTCACTTCGTAGCCGCGGAAACGACATGAATCGATCTTCTAGGGTCTTTTGACGACGGGCTGTGGGGATGGGTCTGGAGAGTCTTTCCATGGTCCAACATTGCAATGCGTCAAGGACACTTGTGATTGGAACTAAGACAATCTGTTATGACGAGCAAACGTCCATTTGGTGTCTCTTTGACGGAAACTGTCCGATGTCTAAGCAGTGGCGGCACATCTGATTCAACTTGTGAGATTTCTGGGCTACAGCGTGCTGATAGTCAGAGCCCTGCATCCTCTCGGACATACGGTAGTGGATTCCCTTGTATAAACGCTGTGGTTTTACTTCTCAGTCGTATATATACTTGCATGCCTGGGCATGTCACATCGTATCCGGTATTTTCACTCCTGATGAGACTGCCATATTTGCTAGCACGGAGATCGTCACCATCGACATAAGGATAGAAAGCGCGATGAACAATGGGCATTAAAGCCGTTTTCGAGATTGGAAGATGTGAGTTTCTCTCCCAAGTATCGTAGGTCGACAAATTGATAATAAGCTGAAAGGATGGTTCTGCCTTTGACCGCCCATGATCCTATTTCACCGCATGCCAATAGCGCCGCGTGAAGCCACTGAGATTCCATCCACGCTTGCCACCAAATTGAGATCATTCAACACTGAGCTACAGTAGCTGCTCCTTCCTGATATTGTAGTCTCTTCGAAGCAACCGGAGCGAGTTGTAGAAATATCGTTTAGTTCTTTCCTTCTCTGACTCGGACTCATAGATCTGACGGCAATAAAAATGCACATCTCATGAGGCCTGTCTTACATACCTAGGTATGTAGTCTCAACCCCCAAGTAAACTCTACCCATCTGCGAAAACGCAAAAATGAAATGGGATGTTTTCTTGCGAACAGACCCGGACTCGCATCAAGCGTGGAAGCAGGACATTCACGGCCAGGAGGTTCAAGGTGGCAGGGACGGAGCAGCTTGTCATCCATCCAAGTCTCATCAAAGGCAGAAAAATAAAAGCTCTTGAAGCTGCCATGTTTGATAGAGAGTTGATGATGGACGCCGGAAAATGAAAAGGATGTATAAGGAATGAGTGGAAGATCAGATGGCGGGTTGGAAGCGTGCGTGCTTAAGAGGTACAGAGTGGATAGCTAGGGGGGAGAAGCTCGCAGAGATGGTGAATTGGTTGC
>QQTW01002844.1_pt1 | contig 12686 bp, 12 predicted proteins | sample 1904831 | NCBI WGS metagenome assembly QQTW01 (sample SAMN09435610, study PRJNA476489) | Subsurface metagenome, whole genome shotgun sequencing project. | reverse complement strand
AGCTGGCGAAGGAGGCGTCGGAGGTATGATATGTGGCGTTCTGGAGTATAGTAGGATACTCTGCCAATGTCGAGGCCAAAGAGTCAAAGTACTCCTTGTATTCGATGCTGCCTCCGCTGCCGCCGCCGGCCATGACCGCGTATTGAACAAAATTACCAATCAGGACTACAACCATGGGAGAATCCTCGACTGGATCAGCAGCATATGTACCCAGTAGCACCCGCAAAGCCTCTAGGGTCTTCGTGTTGTCGAGATTTACTTCGCCGATGATCACTACCCGGCTCCTGCCATTGCTCGACTGTGAGGTTGCAATTCGTCCAAGGATTTTTTGCTCCAACCGCCTCATTCTCGACCCTACAGCACGTTCACTCCCTACACCCAGGAAGTCGACCCATCCGAAGCCCCCTCCACTGCCGGTAGCCCCTTCCCCGCCGACGCCTTTGACACCCAGAGTTACGTCCCGACGCTCACATGGCGGACCCCCGACTGTCAATCCGATGAACCTGCCACCTATCATACCTCCGACGCCTCCTTCGCCAGCTATGCCAGCACCAATGTCGGCGCCTAGCTCTTCATAAATACCGTCAACCAGCACAATCATTCCAGGTGCAAACCAGGCACCATTCTCGGGGACTGGCTTGGCGTGTCGAATCTCAAGGGCAATACTGCCGGTCAAGTCACTCAGAGAGAGCGTACCTGTGGGAGCTATCGTGAGTAAACCTAAGATTAGATGATTGCTTCCGCTTCGCCCGAGTAGATTCGCTATGGATGTGAGTTTGTAAGAGTTCTGTCCAGCCGCAACAGTTGAAGCAGAGCGCTGTAATGCTGGTAATTTCGATGGTGCAAAGGAAGGTGTCTGGAACGATTCGTTTCTGAGGAGACGTTGATGGATGAGGTGATAGCGAGACCGGAAGAGCTGTGTCTTGTGTGATGGTAGAGCCAGCAGTGAGGGCGTGCTGTTGGATTTTTCAAAGTGCTTCTTGCCTACATTGTAGTCCAATCGTGGCTGATCAAAGGCCCCAATGACTTCGATCCATTTTCTTGGGTCCATGCTAAAGTTATCCTCTTCCTTCTCATCAATCTCCAACGCGGACATGCCAAAGCTGGGCTGGCTTTCTTCTCTCCGAAGCTCTCCTACTCTCGTCTCAGCCGCATCTCCAATGTCTCTGAGCGCCAAGCTGCCATGTCTGGACAATGACCTTCCCTGGATTACCCTGCCACCACTCATATACCCCTCCAAACTACGTAGAATGCTCCTCAGCACGTCGCTATCACCATCGATAATGACACCGCCACTCGCTTTCTTCCAGCTTTTTGCAACCTCCTCTAACACCCCTTCTGCAAGCCCTTCTTCTCGCCATCCCGATCCACACTTCTTGCCAATAAATGTGGAAAGTGCCTGCAAGGCCGAGGAAGTAAGGGTGAGGTTGTGCTTTTTAGTGAACGTTCGGAAGGCCAATGGTCGAAGGGTCGCTGGTGGCAGAAGGATGGGAAGCACCGGTGGCTGGACTGTCTCCACAGCGGCTCTTGAAAACTTGAGCGGGTGTATAGGTGTGCCGAACCCTGGCGACGAGGAAGGGATTGGGTCGACGGTTGCTGGGGTTGAGGCTGTGTGCAATAATGACGTAGTCATCCCTTGGTTCTAAGTGATTTAGTAGGTCGGTGAAGGATTTCTTAAGTTGTCTAGGAGTGCTTGAAGTTGATGTGTAGTACCTCAGCAGCACAATTTACGCTTGGCAAGCGGAAGACGCGTCGCGCGTTCCCGATCGCGACCTACAAGCACTTAAGCCACATTCGTACTTCGGAGCTACCCGCCCGTCCCACAATATCACAGTCACCAACCAGACGAATTGTATATCTGAAATTGTCCGATCATGGCGGAATCCCCTCAACATCAGCTAGGCGCACCGGCATCTGAGGGCCAAATCCATGCCATTACAGATGGGGCCTCACAAGCACGGCTCGATGACCTTACTGCTCAGGCGACCCTAAAATACTCTATCAAAGATTACACAGCAGCAGCGGAGCTCTATTCTGAGGCAACGGAGCTGCAGGCCGAGCTGAATGGCGAGATGTCACCTCGGAATGCCGATCTACTGTATGCATACGGACGCTGCCTTTACCACGTCGCAGTTAGCAAAAGCGACGTCTTAGGGTCCAAAGTAGCTGGAGAGCAACCTGCACATCAATCCAAGAAGCCAAAAATAAAGGCGATCAATGGGGAGAGCAGTGCCGTAATGGCACAAGACAGAGTGGCAGAGGAAGCTGTCGCACACGTGGTGGAGGAGAAAACCGGCGGGCAGGGGCAGGAAAAGCCCGTGAAGGATCAGCCTTACTTCCAATTTACCGGAGACGAGAACTTTGACGACTCAGATGACGATCAAGTCGATAGCGAAGGCAGCAATGCGGGCGGCGCAGAGGTAGAAGATGATGAAGATGATTTTGTCACCGCTTACGAGGTGTTGGACTTAGCTCGAATATTACTACTACGGAGACTTGAAGACGCGCAGGATGGTGGGGGAAAAGGGAAGGCTGTCCAGGATTCAGAACAAGTGAGACAGATCAAGGAGCGCTTGGCAGACACGCACGACTTGCAGGCCGAGATATCGCTCGAAGGAGAAAGATTCCCGACAGCGGTTGAGGACCTCAAGGCGTCGTTGGCGCTGAAGCAGGAGCAATTCCCCGAAGATTCTAGTCTTATCGCCGAGGCGCATTACAAGCTGTCTCTCGCCCTGGAATTCTCATCGGTCACACAACAGAAAGAAGACGGTGAGGCGCAGGGTGGAGGCAGCTTGGCGCATGTGGACGAGGCAATGCGAGAGGAGGCTGCAAAGGAAATGGAAGCGGCAATCAAGAGCTGCAGGCTAAGAATCCGTAAGGAGGAAGCAAGACTAGCATCCGGGTCTGCGAGTGTTGCATCTGGAGAGTCAAAAGTGTCGAGGGAAAGCATTGACGACGTCAAAGAGATGGTGGTAGATATGGAACAAAGGGTAGGGTCGTTACCAGCGATCTGGATTTGTAGCCGTGATTGACCTTTCACTTCAGCTTGTCGAACTTCGGCAGCCTCCCATGTCCATCAACGACCCTACCACCACCGGAACGATCGAAGGCGCAAATCCTCTCAGTGGGATCCTAGGCTCCATACTTGGCGAGTCTCCCACCGCAAAGAAATTGAGAATCGAGGAAGCTACGAAAGAGGCTCATGATCTCACGAACTTGGTTAAGCGCAAGAAGCCGGCATCTGAGGAGAGGCAGAAGGTGGTCCAAACTCCAGCGGTCAATGGCAATGGAAAGCGAAAGGTTGAGTACGCTGATGAGGTGGAACATGTTGGGGCTGGTAAGAAGGCGAAGCACGAAAACAATGGCGTTGACTAAGGGCCTTAATGAGAATAAAAGCGGGCGGTACTGATCTTGGGTTTTCACAGCTCTCCTGGCGGTCATGCTTGGGCGCAATGAAACAGGGGTCATATACTGAAGCCAATGCTTCTGTTGTTGCTCTGTACAGTAGATGGAATTTTAACATGCGAGCGGTCCTAGCATTTGCGGTGAAGTATCTGTCATGCAGGCCAGCTTGAGAAAGCCAGACCTGGCATCAATTGGATAGGAGGTACCGAAATAAATTACCCTACCTTAAGGTACATTAACTAGCGGATCGCCTCATGGAGCTTAACTTACGAAGATGCACATGGTGTTCCAAAAATAATGTCAAAGTTCTCTTGGCGATCCTCTTCTGGAAATTCTGGGTAGGTTTGAACTTCATTCAGTCACGCCTTCAATAATGAGGCTGAGAAAGATCTGCTTGAGTTTCTCGAGAGACGCATTCTGACCCGATCATGATTCAAGTCTTCCGTACTTTGAGTCCTTTCTCTTTCTCTTTCTCTTTTGCTTCTTCTTCCTTCTTATTCCAGGTTTGCTCATCTTGTCCTTCTTACACCTTCAGCCTGTCTTCCCGTACCCTTTACTTTCAATCTCTATTCACAACCTTCTCTGCGGCTGACCTTCCGTCATCGCATTCGCTCACTCACTCGTCTTCTAAGTTACCTTTCCCGTACTCTGCATTACAATCTGAGCGTGCCCTGAACGAATCCCATTCTTGGGGCGATCCCAACCCGCGAAAATCCACGAGCACGTCTACGACACCCTAAATCGTACAACACACCGCACTATGGTAATCCGCGTGATGGACTCAGTTCTGATCGTGGCGACATTGCTTCAGTTGCCCTATTCACTATGTCAGAGTACGTCTTCTGGGAAAAGAGGCCTGGTACATGTGCCGTCTGCGAAATACCCCGCCGACGACAGAATCTGGATATCTCCTGACTCTGACCTCACGTGGTATTACAATTACCTCTCTACCCCGTCGCCTGCTTACAGGGACAACGACAAACTCCAATTCGTCCCTATGCTCTGGGGCTCCCCGACCGACCCATCTGACACCAGGTTCCTTGATGAAGTGCGATCACAGATCAGCGGCGGTGCCCAAATCCCTTACGTTTTAGGCTTCAATGAGCCCGACGGGGCCGGCAACGGTGGAAGCAACATACCAACAGATACTGCCGCACAGACATGGATTCGGCAGATCGAACCTCTGAAGGAACAAGGCGTTAAGCTTGGTGCTCCAGCCGTGACGGGAGCTCCTGGGGGATTTATATGGCTGGAAAATTTCTTTCGCGCTTGCAATGGGAACTGCAACCCTGACTTCATTCCGGTACATTGGTATGGTAACTTTGAAGGATTGGCAAGTCATATCGGCCAGGTCAGGGGGACTTACCCGAACATGACTATCTGGGTCACCGAGTACGCGGCGCCATCCGCGAGCCTGGCAGAGTCCATTGCATTCTATAATCAGAGTGCTCAGTACTTTGACCGCATCGAGTGAGTTTTTAGCATCCCCACCGAACAAGCTCATGCTGACATCATAATCTTCAAGCTACATTACGCATTACTCCTATTTTGGCTCTTTTCGGAGCGATGTCTCAAACGTCGGGCCTAATGCCGCAATGTTAACACAGGATGGGAAATTGACGGACATCGGAAGCTGGTACCTTGGCGGCAGCCAGACGGGCAACAGACCCAAAGGCGCCGCTGGACGCAACGTGGTATTTCCTGGTTCGAGCCTTTTGGTCGTTGCTGTGGGTCTGTGGTGTTTAATGTGATTTGGCACATTGAACCCTTGGATTCTACTATACTGGGGGTATAAAGGGTTGGAGTATGGCATGTTTCCCTGGCGTTTCTGTAAGAGTAAAATTGGTGACTATGGATTTGATGGACAGTCTTTGTGGGAAAAGGTTGCGCAGACAAGGCATTGGATGTGGGTGACTTGTGTGTAGTTTGATTCGGTTCCAAAACATCTAGAAGTCTCTGTAATATAATGTGGGGCGTGGATCCGGTAGCGGTTTCGCATGATGTTGTTCGAAGGGCTTCGGCAATGAAGACGAAAGTTCTGTAGCAGTTTAGAAGCCTTACTGTAGGAGATATTATTCGCCTGTGAGAAGCCATGGGATATTGAGCTACAACATGGCTTGGTGCTTTTCTGTCAATGCGCATGTAGATTATTCAAATGGGCATGTCACGATTCCTTCCAAGCAGCACTTAGCTAAGTAGGAGACATGATTCGTTGAACGCCAAAGTTCAGATCCGACCCGTGGTCCACTAATTAGGGCTCCTGAGCAGCCATTGCCGTATTGCCAGGATACGGTTTCAAATACACGCAAGAATATCAGAGGACGAAGAGAAAGGATAGCGCTCCACCAGGCGATAGCCCTTGCGCAGAACACAGCAACCTAGTGAAGATTCTGTGACCAGTCGTGTCACTTATTTATCCGACCGAAAGTGAGTCCTTTATCTAGTATCCCTGGAAGCATGACATGAGAAGCTACCAGCAAAGCAGCGAAATCGATACGGTAAATGGTGAGGTTCCCAGGCCTAAGAAGAAACACGACGATCGAAATGACGACTCATTGGTTCCTGGCGTATGGATGGAAACCACGAGTCGAAGCTCTTCCGCCACCTCGGTAATTCGCCCCCGGTTTACCGGCGTTCTTTGGACCCGTCGGTGCATTAGCAGGCGGTGCACTTTGGGGGCCCGTTGTTGGACCCTGAGATCCTCGGTTCTGTTGTGGACCTTTGCTGGCACTCCCGTTCGAGCCTTGAGACATTTGACGGCCGAGCATGCCACGACCCACTCCGCTTTGAGCGCTGCCCATGTTAGGCTGAGGTACATCGTCATACATCCCCTCCCATGATGTAGGCCCACCTTGCTGATACTGTTGAAATTGGCGCGCTTCCTGTTGGGCTCGTCGTGCCTGCTGTTGCTCATACTTTTGCTGTTCGAAGATGAGCTGCTCTTGCGCATTATAGCCAGGCGTAGCACGTGCACTGTTGAAACCTTGGGCGTTGGCCATACCAGTGGCACCACCGCCTATCGCACCCATCGGAGCTCCTCCCATGGCCCCACCAAACCCCGGCTGGGCTGGCGCCTGCTGCTGCTGCTGCTGCTGCATCTGCTGCATCTGTTGCACCTGTTGCATTTGTTGCATTTGTTGCATCTGTTGCATCTGCTGTAATTGTTGCATCATCGCGGGATTCATTCCCGACATTGCCTGAGGACCGGGACTTTGTGGAAGTGGGCTGGGTGACATTTGCTGCTGACTCCTTGCCATTGCCTGCTGCATAGGTTGCATCTGCTTCATTTGTTGCATATGTTGCATCTGCTGTAACATAGCCGGGTTCATGGCACCCATCCCCATGGGCCCTGACATACCACCCTGAGCTACTGCCGCTGAAGCCGTCATTTGCTGCTGCATCATGGCAAAGTATTGCTGCATGCGTTGCCAATACTGAGCCATCATCTGTGGTGTCATCCCGCTGTTGTACATATTCTGGCCGCCCTGCAGCATTTGATTCTGGTTGTTGTTCTGATTTTCATAGCTTCCACCTTGCCGGTCATTGCCTCCATACCGATCGGAGTCCTTCCCTCCTCGCCGGTTGCCTCTGCGACCGCCCCCATCGTCCTCGTCTCGGATGTTACCTCTGGGCTGCGCTTTCTTGACTTCGATAGACTTCCCCAAGATCTCCAAAGGTCCTTCAAGGGTAGCCTCGACCGCGACTTCACTGTCAAATGTGACGAACCCAAACCCCCTTGGTCTGCCGGTATCCTTGTCCATCATGAGGGTAGCGTCTACTACTCGACCAAACTGCATGAAAAACTCTTTAAAGTCCTGCTCTGTCGCCTCTTGACTTACCCCCCCAACAAAGATCTTACTCGTTCTTTCTTGCTCATCACGAGGGATAGCACGTTTTGGATCAATCTTCATTGAGCAATGAGAGTCAGCAATTCGAAACGCAGCCATTTGAGTCTGAAGCTGTCATTCTTGAGATATGAGACGGTGAAGACCTTACTATCTTGCCATCTAGGTAATGCTCCTTCACCATCACAATGTTGACCGTCTTGGGATCTCTGAAGGTTAGGAAACCAAAACCACGCGACCGTCCACTGGCGCCATCTCGCATGACCGTGCATTCCTGGACTTCTCCGAATTGCGAGAAATACTCTTTAAGTGACTCTGATATGACAGTGCCGGTCAGCATTCAGGCCAGACCTCAGGTAAGATTTTTGTGAGTTGACCTACGGTCTGTTGTCTCCCAATTCAAACCACCGATGAACATCTTTCTACAAAACGGCAGGTCAGCAGTGACTTCGGACAACATATGAACAACAGGATTTTAGACAAAAAAGCTGGCGTGACGTGAAATGAAGAGTAGAACATATTCAGAAAAACATTATGCTTCTTCTTGCTCAGGATCCGTAGCAAAACTCTCATCGAGCGCAGAAAGAATCTCAAATCGCATTCCGGGGGCTGACGAAGGACACCGGTGAAGAACTGGAGGAAGGTGGGCGAGTATCAGCACATTCTTGTCTTCCAGAAGTGATGATACACTCGCCAGGGCCCTATTCGGGAGCACTTAGCAGCAGCGAAAGTGCAGGGACTGAGATATTTTATTTCGAATAACTCGGGGGCTCTTTGCTATAAAGTCGTATGCTAGGTACTGGCGCGCGATTCCCTCTGTCCGCGTTCGAAGCACGACAGTAGCGTCTACTTCCTGTCCTGCTCTATGAAGATTATACCGACAATAAGCTATGTAGTAGCAGCAGTACTTTTAGTCGCTAGTCCTGTCGGTGTGTACAGGGCGATATACCAATCCTGCGCTCACACACGGTCCATGGAGCCAAGCCAGATAGCCTGGCATAATATCAAGATAGTGACAACCATTCGTAATCCCACATTCGAACCTCTTGTCTTCACACCAGCCCCCAGCATCATCTAGCCAAATCTGCAAGCCTACAAACGGGGACGCCAGTCGCCGACCAGGGGCTTGCCTCCAACGGTGACGCCAATTTCCGCATGCTCCACACCGACGTGCATTATCCAGCATCGATCTTCTCAAAGCTTCTGAGCTGCCGCCATGCATTCAGTTCTTGTCACGGCTTTGGTCAGACGAAAGGCCCTGTTCGATCTTGAATCTCAAACAACCGGTATGTTCTTTCCTCGGACGTATTTCGCACATTGATTTCAAGAGTGACATAACCCTCCATGGTGTTCGGGGTTATCTCGGAAGATCCTCGAGAGAGGAATCAGAAGCTTAGTCGCATTGTCCAATCCTTGCACAAGCCAAGGTAGGTCAATGGTAATATCACCGCTACAATCGATAGACCTGTAGGTATTCGGACAATGCAAACAAGATTTCAAAGATACTGAACAAAAGCAAATATATCAGTATCGCTTACCCATCCTCTTTTATGCCCGTCCCATGAGAATCTTGCTCCACAGGCAGCACTTCGTAGTCATTGTTCTGACCGCCGGTCCATGCAGAACCACCGTTGTTAATCTGATCATTGCCATTGGTGTGGGGATCGTGATCACCCGGCTCATACTGCGCCTCCTCGTCAGTCTCTTTCTTAGATTCAGCCGAAGGCTGTACTGCTTCATTGAGCGAAGAGATTGGGGCAAGCTCTGTTGTTGAATTCATGTTCTGTGCTGATGTCTTCGTAATGTTATCATCCCCATCATAGCTGTGGTAGGACTCGTAAGCCTCGGCCTTTCCCAGGCACACTAAGATCAAAACTCACAGATCCGCAAAGAGATCTTCGTCGAGATCTTCGGGCTCCGTCATCTTGCCAGGTCAACGAGTTTCGGAAGAACAGGTCTTGATGTGCGACAATTCAGCAGTTCTTTAACGTGCTAATCCTGGCTGGAAAGCGTCTAGAGTGACAGTTTTGAGCGCGTGAAATACTGCAAGTGACCCCACTTTCAAACTGAGATACAATCAGCCACTCAGAGCTGAAGTTCGGCGAATGCAAATGCTATTGTTGGTCGCCTAGAGTAGCGTTCATCATTGATAAGATGTGGACAGGTATGAAAGGTAAGGTGTGGTAAGGTAAGGTAAGGTAGATAGTTCGAGCGGAAGGGTTCACGTTAGCGCGGATGATGATGAGGCTCTGCTCTACCCATGTTCTTGAGGACAACCTTAACGTACATACATCAATGGGTCCATGAAAGCTCGGTACTCTTAGTGCTACTAACGAGGTTGGAGTGAGGTTGAAGGTTGTTGACTTCGGTCAGCGAAAGAGAACGTATCATGGGCTCCAAGAAGCAGCTACACCAAGTAAGGCACATTGTTGATCCATACAACGCACATAGTAGCTAATCGAACCCTACTCGCAGGAGATGGTTCAGGTCGGTTCGTACCATTTATCTTGGTCTAGAGGGTGCTACGAGGATGTTTCTTGGTGATCATCATGAGGAAAACTTAGCTAACAGACGAATGGCTCTCAGATCGCTCTGGGTAAGCCAAAGTTCATGATTGGGGCTTATAAGGGCTTAGATTCGGCAGTCCGCCAACCTCTTGTTCGAATGCTGGCATTAATGAGTATTCGACAGATCTACATCGCCATTCTGGCGTAGCCGTCCATCCAACAGTAGGCGTGACAGTCCGAAAAATTACGACCCTAGTGTGGTGGTGGGGGCATCGTATTCGCATGCGGACATCCTGAAAATTGACTCTCTGTAAGTGATACACGTAGTAGTGCAAGGGGACCTAGCTAATAGTAGAACGTAGTTCCCTCTCCTCAAATAGCTTCAGACCTAGAACACCTCCGAATTCGACCAATAGCAATAGCCGCAACACCAAATCTCCCTCACCGGCGAGGTCAGGCGCAAGCTTCTCGTCCCCACCACCAAGACGAACATATAACGACTTTATCTCTCATACACAGGATGATTGGAACGTTGATGATGACGAAGACGAACCAGAGGGAGAATTTACATTTGATGGCGAGGACGAGGACGACTTCGGGCTGCCGAGTATAACGAGCATTCGAAGGAAAAGCAAAGCCCCACCAACCTATGCAGGCAAGGACCCCGGTGGTGGTCCTCGGACCACTATCAACGTTTTATCAGGTCTGGGTCCGTCCCTGAACCTAGGACGCGCAAGGGCAAACAGCGCCGATATCGCTGAGGAGCGTGGACCCCCGGCTTACCCTACCGCCAAGCATGTCGAAGGAAAAATCTTACGACCGCAGTACAAAGACATCTTGAAAGGTAAAACTCACTACTCAAACAAGCCTAGAACTACTGACGCTGTTATTCTAGATCCTGCAAACGCACTTCATCTGATCAGTAATGCGCAAGTTCTCTCAAGTACCCCAAAAGAGATTGAAGCCCATGCAGCCCGTATCTCGCGCATCAACAAATTCAAACGCATATTACAGGCTAGCACTGTATCATTGTCTGATCTTCGGGATTCTGCATGGTCCGGAGTACCTGGGGAAGTACGAGCCATTACCTGGCAATTACTTCTTGGCTATCTTCCGACAAGCAGTGAGCGGCGAGCTACTGTTTTGGAAAGGAAACGCAAGGAATATCTTGATGGCGTGCGCCAGGCATTCGACCGAGGATCCATCGGCAATCAAGCTTCGGGAAGTATCTCGAGCGCGGGGCGTGGCCGAGGTCTTGACGAAGCTGTCTGGCACCAGATAAGTATCGATGTTCCTCGTACGAACCCGCATTTAGAATTATACAGCTACGAGGCAACACAAAGGTCATTGGAGCGCATACTATACGTTTGGGCTATCCGTCATCCCTCAAGTGGTTACGTGCAAGGCATCAACGACTTGGTTACCCCGTTTTGGCAAGTCTTCCTGGGTAGCTATGTCACAGATCCGAATATAGAAAGCGGTATGGACCCAGGTCAGCTTCCCAAACCCGTACTCGATGCTGTAGAGGCCGACTCGTTCTGGTGCTTGACCAAGCTTCTCGATGGCATCCAAGACAACTATATCTCCGCACAGCCGGGCATTCAGCGTCAGGTCGGAGCGTTACGGGACTTAACAACACGTATCGACGCTGGTTTGGCAAAGCATCTGGAAAATGAGGGTGTGGAATTCATCCAGTTCAGCTTCCGATGGATGAACTGCCTGTTGATGAGGGAAGTCAGTGTTAACAATACTATCAGAATGTGGGACACATATTTGGCCGAAGAACAAGGGTTCTCCGAATTTCATCTTTATGTGTGTGCAGCATTTTTGGTAAAGTGGTCTGAGCAACTTGTGAAAATGGATTTCCAGGTACGCTCAAGGTCCGCAGCATTCGCTCAGAAACACGGCTAACGTCCGCAACAGGAGATAATGATGTTTCTGCAAGCACTCCCAACAAGGGACTGGACGGAGAAAGATATCGAACTGTTGTTGAGCGAGGCGTTCATTTGGCAGAGTTTGTTTCGCGGTTCAAGCGCACATTTGCGAAATGCAAGCGGCCCCGTATCCATTATTGTTTGATAAATATCAATTACACTTGACAGTTACGCCAAGGTACTATAGAGTTCTGTAAGGATTTCCCTTTCTTAATTACTATACTAGTGCTCCTCTATGATCGGAAGCCAGGCACGTATAAGATAAGGTCTTCATCATGCCCTAATCGAGAATTATTCCAGCTAAACACATACAACCCCAGACTAAGAGATTTTTTGGCAGCCCAACCACCAACGCCACGCTAACTTCGACAGCATACAAGTACCAGACCCTTGCTTTATGCAAGGTTAGGAGAAATGTATGTTCTCCTCATTGAAGGCCCAAAGCAGCTTCAGAAAGTCGGCTTCGTCGCACAGCCTCGCTCGCTTTTCGGCAAGCCCTGTTGCCTCCTCGAGGACTTTGCGGACTTTCTCTCTGACAAGTTCGGCAACCTTGCCCTTTCTCCTCCGTTTCGAGTGTCTACCGTTCGACTGTTGTGTCTTCAAGTCTAGCTCTTGCCTTAAAACTGCGGGTAGGTCGTCGCCGTCTTCTACATCCATGAGACCGCCCCATTCCTCCACATCATCAGCAGTTTCTTCATCTATTTCCATAATGCCTTCTGGAGGTCCGTCATCAACCGGAACATCATTTTGCGCACACCACGTGCGGTAATTGCTCTCCAGCAAATCCATGACACTGGTTGTCCCGAAGAAGCTGGCACGAAGTGTTTTGTTTTTCCTGACGAAGGCCACCCTCAGCAGTCCATCCCACTCTTCATAGCTGATTTGAGGTCTCGGGTTTTTAGGTACCAGTCTCACGACGCTTGACTCAACTGCTGGTGGAGGCTTAAAGTTATTCTAGCCGACCTTCATGATATGGTCAATCTTTGCCCACATCT
>QQTW01002843.1_pt1 | contig 12686 bp, 11 predicted proteins | sample 1904831 | NCBI WGS metagenome assembly QQTW01 (sample SAMN09435610, study PRJNA476489) | Subsurface metagenome, whole genome shotgun sequencing project. | reverse complement strand
TGGACCGAACCAGCACAAGCGACGAACGCCTGTGTTTACAAGGATCAAGCACACCAAGAAGCAATACACGAGGGAAAAGAAGAGAAGGCCTCACCTTTGGCTCTATAATCTTCAAATAGCGCACCTGAATGCCACTCGTGGTGAAATAGGGTATTTCGAATTTGACACTGATTGGTCTCTTCCCCTTTCCGCCCTGCGCACCTCCCATGCTGCCCCCAAAGCCACCGGTCATGCCACCGCCATGCTCGTCATCACCTTTTACCGACGGCAATCCCAGTTCGGCGCGCATGAGGAATTCCTTACCGCCGCCGAACTGCTTGATCTTCCATACGATGGCGGATTTCTCCGGCGCGTAATGCACGGACCCGATGTTTGTGCGGAAACGCGGGGAATCCGCGTCCTCGGGGACAGGGACAAGGATTTCCACGTTGTTGGCGGTGGAGCGACGTTTGAATTGGGCGCGAGCCTGTGAGAGAAAAGAAAAAAATGGGGATCAGATAAGATTTTCTGAGTTTGAGGATTGACTTTTTGGGCCTGGGCCTTCTGGGCAGTGGCGAAGGGGGGGTGGTATCTTGTGTAACGTGGGAATGAAAGGTGAGAGGTGGTTGACGAAAAGGGTAAAGTCTAGCGAGGAGTATATGTATGTCCGTGTTTTTGGTTCTTGGCGAATGACCGGGGGGGTGTTTTTGTGTGTGTGCGTGTGTGTCTGGTTTTGCAGGAGCAATGGATGACTGAAGAAAGAACGAACCTTAAGCGTGTACTCCATCCTTGACCCTGAATGCATCCGCACGTCACTCTCGACCCAGATCAGCGGTTTGACCTGCGTATTCAACCGGTAACTCATCAATTCAAACTCGCCGTCAGGCGGGATAAAACTGATGGTCCGATCGTTCTCAAATCTAGATAACCGCACGCATTGGTGGAATTTGACGTCTTCCATCTCCACGGCTTTGCCCCTCGTAGCCCGTCCTGTGGTTTCGAACATGGCTTTGTCGTTAAGACCGAGGCGGAGTTCAGGCATGCCGGACAGATAGCATTTCAATTTGACGGCGCCGAGGATCTCGCTGCGGAGAACATTCCCCGTCGAGCTCACTAGCAGATTGAGAGATTCAATGACATCCAAGAACACCTCGTTTTTCCGATACCGAATGCCCTCACTCCTCCAACTGACGGCATTAGTGACGGCAATGGGCGGTCGAGCCTGGACCTCGAGTTTGTGGCTTTCCTGCGTGATGTACTCCTGGAGGATTTTGGATTCGGTGGTTTGCGGGTAGCCGAAATCCATCATTTCGTCGAGAAGCTCGTAGATGATGACGAAATTGTCGCGGATGGATTCCTCCTCCAGGGTTTTGAAGTATTCGGTGAAGACGGCGACGAGGCGGTGGAGGAAGAGGAGAATGGAGGAGGCGTTAGGGTTGCGTTTGGAGAGGGCGAGGACGTAGAGGTTCGAGTGCCGGATGTAGAGGTACTGGGATGGGCTGTGCGTGAGTATTTTCTTGGAGAGAGCAAGAATGGAAATTGAGGATAGGGGGTGGATATGGGTAGGAGCAGAGTTCGAGAAACGTGAGTGTATAGTTAGGCAGTGTATAAACGGTGTCAAGAGGACGCACGTTGATGCCCTCGTCTGAGAAACATGGTGGAACGGCAGAGCTCTCTTCTTCAGCTTCGGAGAGGAGGATTGGGAATTTCTCAACAGCAGACATGGGGATGTCGCCTCTGTAGTTGCGGGCGAGAAGTGTCTAAACTCTTCATGATCAGCTTCTGTATCGCTCGAACCTCCTTCCAGAGCCTCATGAGGACTGACCTTGCCCTTGAGGTCGAGGAAGAAGATGGCGGAAGCCATTGTGGGTTGCGGACGGCCTTATGGCCGCTTGATTTATGGCTCTCGTCAGCTGAAGAGGGTCCGTCGAGTATGCTTGAGGGAAGTAGAGGCAAGTGCCATACCTATTCGTCAAGGTCTGGTTTGAAGGTGTTTTTGGTAGGCACCCCCCCTCGGCACGCTTCCGCAATATCAACCTTGAAAGTCGGCTTTCTCAACAGCTAGTGCTGCGTCTCCATATCAAACCACAACATTAAGGTATGTCGAGAATTCTTCCGGAACTTCTTTGACATACAACGCATCCAAGACAGTGCAACCCAACACTTCTTTCAATCAAGCTGGGCATTCTGTCAGGCGCTGGAAGTTACTATATTGTGGGTCAATGCGATTTCCGTGGTGCGAAGACCGAATCTAGGGGTACCATTAAGAACTGGCCGAGCATGATGAAGGTTGCTTGGGCGGTGTCAGAGGAACCGGACATCTTCAATACTTTATATCGCTGTTTTTCGAGTTGCCATGTCGAAGCATGACCCTGAGCATGGTTCATGCTTGTGTCTGTAACCAAAAGAGCATAAGATGGGAGGCATAGCACTCTAGTCCTGAATTTAGGATCAAAAACTTCCTTATTTTGCCCTTAGTGAGGTTATTTTACTGTACATGGATTCGATTCTCCGATACGCTGAAGTGTTATACAATTTCGAAATACAAATGCTTGGCATTCATGCTCTCAATCCTAAAGGTGCCAATATTCGTTCCCTAGCTATTCGGTTGGCAACCTCCCCTCCTTTCTGCAATGATATAGCACCCACGATGGCATAGAGAGCCTGCGTAAGCACTAAGTCGATCCCGGAACCCTCGAAATTCCCAGGCTGTCATTGTTGATGTCAGCATCTTCGCATCAACCGTGCTGTTATTGGTGATCTCATACCAATTTAGGTTTCCACCGCATGACATCGACCATTCCATACTTATCCGCTAATTGCGCGGTTCTCTTCTTGTCTAGCACCGCTTGCTTCCTCTGCTCCGTTAAGCCTGCTAAGCCCGCCAGTGCCGGGTGTTTGAATGGTTCTCGGCCCAATGCGTCCACTGAAGCAGGTTCAGGCGTAGTTGTGGAAGCGGCGAGCATGTAAAGAGAGGCTTGAAGTTCGACTATGCGTTTACCTGTAGAGGGATTGTATCAGCATCGCCATCATCCATTAGAGGATGCTGTACTCCAAGTACCCAAATATGATAGCCGATCGTTGAACCCTCTCCTCCCATGATCAAAGCTCTTATGCGTCACAGCCAACCATTTCACCTCTTCTGTGAGCAGTTTGTCACCATTTGTTCCAAGCACTCGTATATATGCTTTGTCAAGCTTCTCCGGATCTTTGTTGACTTGGAATTCAGCGTGTTCAGGTCTGAAGGATCGATTCGGGGCCCCGCGAGTCCTCATGCGGGGCGGAGTGACCTTCCAGCGAGGTTCTTCGGAGGGTGTACTTGCGAGATCATCTTCTCGTCGCGAGGATGAGGCGCTGAAGTTTTTTGGGGGCGGCTGACGGTGTAATTGAGACGGCGGTACAAGGCCTATACCTTGATAAACCGGACGCCGGCGCACTGGAAGAGCGAAAAAGGGGTGACCAGTATGGGAGGCAACTCGAGACATGGTCGGACTGAGTCTGTTGCTGAAGGATGCTAACATTGACGACTACCTTAATTAATGATATGTTATGTCCACCCCCGCTTACCGGAAGTGAAACCAATTTTCTCCCCATCATGGCATCGCGAAGAGAACAAGACGATGAATGACAACCGGCAAACTTTATGAGTATGGTCTATCAAACTAGAAGTTACTCCTACTGAAGTCCTATTTGACGCCTTTGACAGGTAATGGGAATGCTCAAGTACACCAGAGCCCGTTTCTGAAGTCGAACCCAGATTCATCCCTAGATCCTAGACCTTCTCCCTGTATAGACTGTTTCGTGACTCAAATCGTCTTCAGTTTTGGGTCTACAGGGCCACGGGTCATGAATGTCCATTGGACGTAACCAAAACTCGGCACGGCTTTGCTTTGTCGGCTAGAAAACATTCTCCCTAGGTAGCCATGCTTGCGACCAGTAGCGAAGGGAGATCTTTCGTAGTGATCATTAGACAGGGCCGGTTATTCGACACGGAGCAACAGCAGGGCTTGCGACAAGCTCAGGGTTCTCTCGTCTGACTTTTTGCGGGAACCTGAAGACTATGTCGAAAAAACACGAGCACGGAGAATGCTGAAATCTCGTACGATCAAGGACGACAAAATAGAGTGTGAATCGCCAAGTCTTGATGCCAAAAAGCTTAGCTTAAGACGTTGATACCATAACAGATCGTCTGCCCTAGTGCCGACATAGGGATGACCCAACAGTAACCTCTACTGTACACAATTGCTTGTGTGATATCGGCATAGGGTTGTTGGTGCAAAAACAAGGCGAGAACATAGGCAGCGACGACATTGAGACGAGCAGGTCCATAACCTATCCTTCGCAGTCAGCTCGATCGCTAGAAGGGGTATGTCTTAGCTCCATAATCCAAATAGGTCTTTAGATAACCTTGACTACCTTGGACCACATCTTAGTGAGATCTATTATTAGCCAAGCACATTCCGTGGAGTTAGATTGACCTGCACAGGAGATTAGAAGTATTCGTAATGAAAGGCTCCAAAGCGGGTGAAAGACGTGCCTGAGACAGGGGCCCTACGGATGTCGTGTAGCAAGCACGGGAGCAAACGCGGCACTAGAAGAGAGAGACAAACCAAAAGAGGTAATCAAACATACCAGTCATACATCCGCAAAAGAAACTCGGGACCGTTGTAACTAAAAGCTTGATCTGAGGCTTAGCAGATTGATCTCAGGTCACCAATCGGGGCGACTACATCGCCAGCGAAGTACGACCAGGCCAATGATAACCACGTCGATATGCAACCAGTAGGCGATAGATTAGCGGCGACGCGTCGGCTCACCGGCTCAGCCTTGAATCCAGGTACTTACAGTACAACGATGTCTCGTATCAGAGATTCAAGTGGCAGGCACAGGCAGATGCAATGTGACTCCCCTTGAAGCTAAACTGGTTGTGGAGTCCTTGAGGTACTAGTATCACGCATCGCATGGCGTCCTTCATTCTTATTGGCCAGCTCGTACTTTCTGCTGCTTACTAATTATTGTTGCCCTATCACCTGTCTATCTTTATGGCGTCGACACAACTACCTTCAACTCCAAACATAGCATGAGCCAGCTGAACCACGCGTCGCCGGTGACGTTAGCTAAGTATCCTCTGCTCAAGGCTGACCCTCATGCTCCTGTGTGTAGTGTTGAAGAAGTCCTGTCAGCCTAGTGATCCAGGCTGAGCGGGCTCTTTGATAAAGCAAATGGTATATTATTGCCCTCAAGGGTCGTAACTTCAACGATCAGAAACGGTGCAATTTTGTTCATCTCCATAGGCTGGCTCGTACCCTATCATGCATGCAATTTCTCTCTTTCTCCTCTTGGTCTCGCTTCACCATATTAGCCGGCTTCTTGTCGATCGGAACGGACCGAAATCCTACAATCAAGCATGCAGAGCAGCACGTGGACTGACTCGTCGGACCCAAACGACCTGTCCAATCCTAGGAGAGGGAAAGGGCAGCGTGCATCCAAGCCCAAGGCTCGCACAGGTTGTATAACCTGCAAGTAAGCCGCTCCTTTCGCTGCCATAATTGTAGCATCGGTTGTCTGCAATGTTGTTACTTTGGGTCTCATCCTTCTACCATCTTTTCGCCTGCCCTTGTCGGCCTGATAATACCATGGCACTGGCCCTTTGTTCGAGAACATTCCGTTCTTTGGTCAATGATTTCGGAGTTGTCTACATGGTTACCCTGTGGTCTGCAAGTGACTGACAGTGATGGCAGGAGTAGGCAAAAAATCTTTTTGTCTCGTGAACCCGACCACTGATCGCATATTTGTCAGTACGTCGCGTCAAGTGTGACGAAGGCAAACCCTCGTGCATACGATGTACAAGCACCGGCCGGAGTTGTGACGGCTACGCTCCTGTACCAGAGCCAAAAAACCGGAGAAACAGCCCAGATAACACTTCCTCCATTGTTAGCACTATGCTGCAGAAAACGTCTTCTCCAACCTTCGAACTCTTTGACGATGATACAGAGAGGAGAAGCTTCGCTTTTTTCAAAGATCGAACGTTGGCAGAAATATCTGGTTACTTTCCCTCAGACTTCTGGGAACGGTTAGTCCCGTTGGCCGCATTCCATGAACCGGCCCTGAAGCATGCCTCAATCGCATTGGCTTCATTGCATGAACGCTTCGAGAAGGGAGATCGGAGCATATTGAAATCTAACAAGGATGTTGCTGAAGGGGGTTTTGCATTGCAGCAATATAACAAAGCAATCCGGTGTCTGATCACACCGCGTGGAGGCAACCAGAAACCAGCCCTGGATACATCACTCGTCGCCTGCGTACTCTTTGCATGTTTTGAAGTGAGAGAAACTATCTTCGCCTCCGTGTTAATTGGTGCTAATTCACAACAGACATTGAGGGGGCATCATGGGTCTGCTTTATCGCATATCCATAGCGGAACCCAAATTCTCACCCAGATGAACGATCAAGAGCGAGAGCTTGGTGGAGGGGACAGTCCACAGCAAATGTGCGTGCCACTTGAGACACTGGTTGTGCTCTTTACGCGTCTTGATCACCAGAAAGTACAGGTGAGCGCTCATGCTGGGGCTGGCGCGAGGCCTGGGAACCCATACACTGACTTCATTCGTGCTTGCTATTAGCTTCTAGGAACACGTCCCATGCTACTTCCCCAAGGCAAACCGAACGCTCACCCAGGATTCAATCCGGATATCCCCGTGGTTTTTAGGTCACTTGAGGAGGCTCGAAATAGTCTTGATTACCAGTTAAACCTTTACCTACAGGAAGCCGACGATCTCCAATACTTGATTCACTTAAGGGAAGGGACCGAATCTCAAGAGCATCAAGATGCCAACAATGTCGATCGAAGCCATTTCCGAGCGATTTTCGAGAAATGGATGACAGCATATCAGGGCTTTCTTGACAGAAACATAGCCAGCATGAACAGCAAGTCTCTTCAAGGAGCGATGGTTGTCAAGATGCATGCCAAACTTACGGTCATGCACCTTGAGCTCAGCACATTCCAACTCCTGCATGATCCGATGTGCTGGGACAAAAGTTTACCGGTGTTCGAAGATCTCGTTGACCTCGCTGCCGCCGTGATTGACGCACAGAATGCTGCTGACGAGAAGTGCCTTCAAAAACCAGTCTTTCAGCTAGACCACAGCATCATCGGTCCCCTATTCTCTGTGTCACACAAGTGTCGCGATCCCTATCTACGCCGCAAAGCTATATCAATGCTCTATTCAGCCCCTCGACAGGAAGGCGTTTGGGACAGCATCTTGACAGCTCGAGTCTGCGAAAGGATCATGAACCTGGAAGAGGAAGGCCTTGGCGTAGTCAAGGGCGCTGCTGATGTACCAGAATGGAGGCGCATAATCGACATCCAGGTCACATTCGACTTACAGGCAAGGAGAGGCGAAATCAAATTTCTCCGGCTTCGGAGCTTGCACTCCGACACCCGGAAACCAGTCATTGACGTATTTGAATGGTGATCTTTTCGGAGCAAGAAGTCACAATCAATGGTCTCCAAGAGGAGCCCGGCGTATGATATTTCTGGTCGATTCAAACATTAATTTCTCCCAACAAGTCTACACCCAAGCGGTATACAGCATAGCCAGTCGGTAAGAAGCAATTTGTTGCTATTCCAAGATATGCCATCATCTCAGAATGGTCATCTTTACAACACCCCGCTCAGCGTGCGAAAATCGGATCTGATTCCACCAATTCACCAATGTCCTCTCCTCCACCTTCTCAAAATCCTGCAGGTTTCGGAGCGGCCGGTTGCACCGTTGTCGGGGGGCTGATCGTCGGCGTTCCAACGACCGCGTATGCGTCTCTCTCGCGGTAACAGAACAAGCAACAGGTGCCAAGAGCGCTGGGCATAGGACCATTTTTGCACCAGCCGCAGTACCAGGTTGGTGGGGACATGATGTGATAGCTGCCACCAACTGTTATTCCACTATCACTCATGGTCCGGCTGGTGGAATCCCAACGACTCACTCTTTAGTAGCCTACCTATTTTTTCATGGTCTGGTGACAACTGGAGGAGAAAAGTACGATGGTAGAACGTGGGGCGGGGGGGGGTGAAGAAAAACTTATGGTGGGGTCCATCCTTGTTGTGCGTGCAGCCTTGCATGGCCGATCTAGTATCTTTGCATATAGGACAGCGAATCGCAGTGATGGACACCGAGGGGGAATAGCGTATACATAGAAGTAATCGTAATCATGAGAAGTATTTACTATTATTACCGCAACTCATGGATTGAGATCATGGATGAAGATGTATCATATGAGCATATAGAAAGAGATTAACTGTCTTATCTCTCGCAATATTCTTAACCGGTACGCCTTGGCCATCCTTAAGCGTAAACCATTGTCTTACCGTATTCGAATTATGTCATTTTGAGCGCACATAAGCTGACTCTTCTTGTATCCACCAAACATTTCCACATGTATGGGAATGCTCGAGAGCGATGGGAAGCCACGCTGCTATATATCTAGAAAATAGAAGTTCATTTGTTTCAAGGCAGATGAGTGGAAATATAGAACCATGAGAGAGCAGCATGGGGTTCGAAGCAAACTTAGTCAATGAAGTCACAGGCTGTGGAAAGGCCGTGGGGTGCTTGCGTACGCTATAACCATGGCAAAAAGCAGTGCGAGACCTGAGAATAAGTATATGAGGCTTGGGTTGATCAGCGCGGAAATGGATCGCAAGAAAGGATAGTTGTAGAACATTCGAGGGATACTGGAGCTTGCAACTCTCAAGGATTTATGTTTGGTAACTTGTGTGGTTTCTGCAACGGGATCGTAGATCCCATAGTCCCTCTATCTTGAGGTTATATATCCCGTATTTTTTCTTCGGGGAGTATCATCTCTTTCTCCAGGCGAAGGATGGAAACTCCATTACGCCCAACACAATCAAGACATCCTAGTTCCAAAGCGAATGCCGTGTTGTCTTCTTTTTGCCTCTATTCAGCGGAGGGGTATCTTCATTGCCCGAGTACCTTTTCATTCTCTGCATCACCCTCACAATCAGCTTTTTTCCTCATTATGGGTGGGGGTGGACGAGTATGCTTATAGTAGGGTATGGTGAAACTCACTCTGCTGCGTAAGCAACAACCTATAGCGTTTCTTGATTGTGATACGGTGCCTATGATATCCCATTCTCGTCAGCACACATCCGCATAGAACCCCAATCTCTATCCTCTACGTTCCGCCCTCCTTCAAATTTTCCCAATGTCACAACCGGAACCAGACGTCGCATAAGGAGGGAGGCCCATCGAAGGAGGGGGTATATGCATGCATTACCTTGAGTATTTATCATCAGGTGAAAATCTTGCCGGATGCGCTGATTTGGTGACTTCGCCTGAGGAGACTTTTTTGAGAGTGTATACGCGCTTGCCGGTGGCGTCGTGGGTGTACATGAGATGCATACTGCTGTGCGATTGCTTTTTTTCTGGGTGACGAGGAAGGAGATCTGGGTTGGGGAGGTGGGAGTTGAGGCGGGCAATTGAAGGGTAGGCTGGTGGATATTGGGAGGCAGAGTTGGTGTGAGAAAAAGTGGTGGAGCGGAAACGGACGGGAGATCTGCCGGGGCGGGAAAGCGGGCCGTGGCCACTAGCGTCAAAAACCCCGGTAGCTAATCATGTGGAGGGTCTGTCAAAAGGCTTGATATTAGAATTAGAGATCTTGGAAAATTGCGACTGCGGCCTCATACTGTCTCGTTACTTGCTATGGGGTTTTGGATTCGACCCTTCGGTGACCATACATTCCTACTTGGAATAAAGATGCATTGAAGCTTAAACTCAAACGCGCTCGTTCGGTCTCCGATTGAGACACATGTGGAAGATCATTTCTTCTTCCGAGACTATTTAACATCCTTCCCTCGTCCTGTTCTTCACAGTCTTTCCCTTCCTAAGATCTCTTCCATCCTATCTGTGCCCTCCCTCCCTTACCTAGAATTTGAACACTGCGCCCGCTCCGCCCTCCTACTGCTTCTTCATCCTCATCTGCTCTCATATTCTGGCGTTCTGGCGTTCTGGCGTTTTGACGTTTTGGCGTTTCGGGTTTCGATTTTTGGGTCTGTTTTTTGTGGGTCTGATTTTCTGGGTTTCTGGAGTTTCGGCGTTATGGTGTTTTGGCGTTCTGGAGTCCTGGCGTTCTGGCGTTTTGCTTTTTTTCTTCTTTGTTCTGGGTCTGTACTTCTGGGTCTGTTTTTTCTGGGTTTCTGGGTTTCTGGAGTTCTGGCGTTCTGGAGTTTTGGGCTTTGGGTTCTTTGGGTCTCCTTTGTCCCCCCTGTGCATCTCTACCTCTCTCCACCTCTCTTCCACTCCGCTCATCCACCCTCTTCGCTCCGCCTCTAAACTCCGTCCCCCATCTGGTGGATCTCGCTACATGCGGGCGCTAAAAGGGGGCAGCTGAGTCTTTACGCAGCCACTTTCCACGACCTTACTCTTCTTCTAGCTCACCACCGGGGCGTCTGGGCCTCCCACTAACACTCAGAGTGAAAACGCCCTTTGGCCCAAACTTCGTAGTCCCGCCCTTGTATCCATGGGCTTCTGTGACGCATGCGGACACCAATCTCATCACCGCCTCTGCCAGCTTTAGCCGTGAAAAGGTATCGAAGGACTGCGGCGAGTTCGGAATGAGTAATATTCCGCAGGTTCCCCAGGCCCAGATTAGGTATCGATCGATGTCAGGACCCCACCTGATAGGATCAGCTGCATGGGACCCTTCGGAGATCATTTCGCGGACTGCGAGGCCGCAGTCTGAGACCGTGGTGATAGCAGTTGCAATAGACCGGCGAGGAAAGCAATTGGCGACGCGACCGAGTTTGGGGCTGTTGTTTAAAGGTATTGCTAAGTTCTCTATCGCCAGGCAGGGTTGGAAAAAGGCTTGGTGGAGTATGGCAACAATGGCACATTTCCAGAAGTTCATGATTGGACACAGGAAAGGTTGAAGGCCGACTGAAACTGCGATCAGCCAATGACGCAGTCTAACTTCAGACCAATGTCTAGCTGTCTTAGAAACTGGTAAATTAGTCGTTGGAAGCGAACAACGGTCATGTGCAGGTCAATGGAGACATGAACAATCCAGGAACCTCACCTTATGGGATTGATCTGAAGCTGAGCGGCACTGGCGCCTGGTCGCGACAATGACACATAGTCGCTCGAATTATCATCTTCCGCCATTATGTAAAGGTGGAAGAATCCTTCAGAAACCAGTGGAAGGTCCTGGTCACAGGAGCTGGCTTTTCTAGGCTTGCCAGCTGCTAGCTTTGTGTTGCCCTTTTTTTTCATTCTCCAATCTGGCGACTGTAACAGGGGTTATTCCCTCTTCATGTTAACCAAAACATTCTGACTCTCAGCCCTCATATCATCGATTACAATTCCACTCTGTAGTTTCAGCAGAGCTCTACCTTCTAGGGCATTTACGGAAAGAAGTTTTAGACACCACCTTTTGTTGCCAAAGCTCTCCCTTCCGCTCATTGTAGTCGTATCAAGGCCATTGCTGCTTTTACTCCCCTGTCTCCTTTGTATCCATCCTCCTCGGTCATTTCACCTTTTACCTACCTTGTTCTCTCTTTCCTTCTCCCCCTCATCCTTCTTTGGTTGCAGTTGACTCAGCGACGTTGGGAACACCAAACCCAGCTCATCGTCACTCATGATAAGAAGCATCTTAGCAACTTCGACTATGTATAATAGAAACGCGCTGACAGCATGCAATAAACAAATTATTAAAACTGGTGGTGTCAGCCTGTAAGATTTCGTTTCCCAACCTTAGGTTCTATTGGAATGTAGGTAGTCAAAAATCTTGGCGCCTGATTCCCCAGAGGTCATTGAACTTCATATACATTGATACAGACACATTGTTCCAAAACCAAGAAATAAGACAACTTATATCGTGAAAACTTCAGTATAACTTGCAAGTACATCGATTACTTGGCCTAGAGCTCTAAGTCTGTCTACCACCGCTCGATGGCCCCCTTCAGCTGCTGCTTCAAGTGCGGTCCGGCCTTCATTAGCAGCGGGGGCGGTGACGTCGGCGCCCCCTTGAATTAGTCTCTCTACCACCGCTAGATATCCCCCTTCGGCTGCTGCTTCAAGTGCGGTCCGGCCTCTATACCGAGCAGCGACGGCGTTAATATCGGCCATCTCTTGCAGCAGTCTCTCTACTACCGCTAGATGGCCCCCTCCGGCCGCTGCTTGAAGTGCGGTCCGGCCTTCATAACTAGCAGCGGCGGAGTTAACGTCGGCCTTCTCTTGAAGCAGTCTCTCTACTATTGCTAGATGGCTCCTTCCGGCTGCTGCTTGAAGTGCAGTCAGGCCATAATCTCTAGCAGCGGGGGCGTTAACGTCGGGCTTCTCTTGAAGTAGTCTCTCTACTATTGCTAGATGGCCCCCTCCGGCTGCTGCTTCCAGTGCGGTCCGGCCTCTATAACCAAAAGCGTTAACGTCGGGCTTCTCTTGAAGTAGTCTCTCTACTAGAGCTAGATGTCCCCCTCCGGCTGCTACTTCCAGTGCGGTCCAGACCTCAATGCCGGCCTTCTCTTGAAGTAGTCTCTCTACTACCGCTAGATGGCCCCCTCGGGCTGCTGCTCTCAGTGCGGTAGAGGCTAATTCAATGTCGGCTTTCCCTTGAAGTAGTCTCTCTACCACCGCTAGATGCCCCCCTCCGGCTGCTGCTTCCAGTGCGGTTCGGCCTCCATAACCAAAAGCGTCAAC
>QQTW01002842.1_pt1 | contig 12688 bp, 11 predicted proteins | sample 1904831 | NCBI WGS metagenome assembly QQTW01 (sample SAMN09435610, study PRJNA476489) | Subsurface metagenome, whole genome shotgun sequencing project. | reverse complement strand
TTTGCGACAGCGACAACGAATACATACCCAGCAATAACAGCCGCACTGACATTCGTGCGATCCATTAGGGACACGCAGTACCGCCGGGAAGTCAGTTTGATGTCCAAAAGTGTGTAATTGGGGTAGATACCATGAAGCCGGTGGTGACGACGAGACGTCGATCGATGCGGTGAATAATGGCCTTCTGCTCGGCCGGAGTGAACTCTTCGACGTATCCATCCTGCTGCCAGCCATTCTCCGAGTCGCTGTGGTGCTTCGTGTCGTAATGGTCGCTGCCGTTGGCAAGCTCTTTCTCTTGGTGGTGGTTGTTGGTGAGGTGCGCCATGTTTGAGGAACGGGACAAAGGCGAAGGATTGTATGTACAGAAGGAAGCGAAGAGTCGGTTATGGTTCTCTGATATATAAAAACAGGGCCTGGCTGGCCTTTCATACCACTTCCGTTAGTGTTGGAAAGATCCTCGGGCCCCGCCTGTGACAGGACGAAGCGTGCAAAGATGCCGAGGTGGTCGACGAATATCTCCTTGGCTGGCGCGAACAACAAGAGAAATGACCCAAGAAGCAGTGTTAGTGACGGAGGCAAAGAAACTTAGATGGAAATAAATTGATATGGGGATATGAAAATGGGGCATGACGGGCCCCATGGCTTCTGGGCTGACTTCAGCACCAATCCAGCGAAAGTTAAAAGCAAAGCGAAAGCACGGGGCTAAAGCGTAATGGGGGTTAGAACCAACAGATAGACACGGAAGATGACCGGAAGTGGACGCTTGGCCCGTCCGGGGTTCTGCTCCACTGACGACTTACCCCGCAGCCATGAGGTTCTACTAAAGCTGAGTGAACAAAAGTCCCCACAGGATCCACATAAGATTATTCTTAATCAAGGTAACGTTTAATACGGTAGACTTGAATGGAGAGTAGAGATGTTGCTGGCTGCCGAGATGGTTCAAGATGGAGAAGAAACCCACGAGAATGGAACGGGAGAGTAAGTTAATTCAGCGATTCAAGTTAGCTTGCTGTGCTTTGGGACGGGGAGCGAACTGGTGGAACATTTTTCTCCAGATCTCAACTGCCGCTCCCACGAGTCAATAGATCACGAGACGGGTGAACACAATTAGTACAACCACTAATATAATAATAAGCTACGTCGTCACCTCCGGACGCAAGGGACGATCTAGAATGAACGTGCTGTACCTAATGGATCATTAATTGACGATTAATGTGATCAATAAGGTAACCTAGGTAAGGTAACTTATAAGTATTTTGTTCATGACTACACGGAGTACTCCGTACCTTACCTTTACCTAGTTGCCACCATGAATTAATCGTGATCCATTCAATGATATTCAATGACAATGATGGATAGCTGAGGTGGTTGAGGCCGTGCGGCACTGCCGAAGAAGCAGCTTCCGGGATTCTCGCAATCATCCGAATCTATCCACCATTTTCAAGCGGATCATTTTGATCCGAGTCCAACACATACAAAGATCAAAGATCAAAGATCAAAGATCAAAGATCAAAGATCAAAGATCAAAGATCAAAGATCAAAGATCAGGGGCGTTCTCCGAACATGGACCGCTGACTGACTGACAGGCGTTTGGTTGCATTGACACCATCTGAACACAAAGCCTGCGCTGCACGCTGCAATACTCCATTCTTCAACGACTTTTCCACCATTTCAATCACGACCCACTCCTGCGTTAGCCAGCAAGGCGCAGTTTTTGCCTGACTTTCAGCTTGCCCTGACCACCGTTTCTTATTTCTACGGTCGCTGTCCCACCAGCCCACACCCACCTTTTGACGCTTAGTGTGCTGACATGCTGTCCTTCCAATGAAGAGAGCTCCCAATCGCTACAATTCGTTGCGAGACGATGGTTGCCTTGTACCCAAGGCCTTTGTCAATGTAGCGAGGCGAAGATGCAGAGTGGCAGTGTTTACGCCTCAAGGCTGTCTCTGCCTCTCCACTTCCTAACTATGTCACACACAAACCATTGCTCTCTTACTAGCGAACATGTATCGCTCTGCTTCTGCCTATTGTCGTACTTATAGGGAGTCGCCCTTTCACAACCGTTTCCCGCATATGCTGAACACTCGGCATCTCCGTACGGGGATGCTTTTCAAAGCATTGGTGACGCGACGTTCAACTAACCAGTTCCGAAGCCGAAGTCGTTGCTGACCTTGACCTTGATCTACCACGAATCAGAACCCAGCCCCAGCAGGACGACAATTGGTCGCCGTCAGCAATGTCACGTACCAGCAATCACGCTCACCCAGTCACGCATACCAATGGGATCGCATCCCTCGACGGGGATGCTGCTGATCGAGGATTTCAACCTCCCTCGATGCTTGGTAGGTCTAACTCCAAGGAGTCAGCCGCAAGCACTTTTGAGATCTCCTTCCACGGAAATTGCCCACATTGTCACCACCGACACGACAAATTTCCTATAAGATTATTCAAAAACAAGAAGAAACACAAGCGCTTGCAATGTGCAAAGTGTGAAAAGCATCTTTTCGGCATCGGAGGGAACTCTACCCAGACCACGCTCATTTCGCAGCAGACCATCTCCAGACCGGGCAGTTGGCCCAGTGCTGCAGGAGAGTCGACAGACTTCCACGGGTGCACGGACGCGCAGCCGTCGGAGCAATTCAAACTAACAGACGGTAACTTGAAGACCATAGCTGAACTGAGCCCTGCTGCCTCTGTTGTCCCTTCTGCATTCGGATCGAGGCAACCGTCGCAGCGAAGTGCACGACCCAAAGAGTCGTCTAGAACCTCCGTACTACGACCGGACGCTTCCCCTTCAATTGCACCTACTGTGCTCAATGAACCACCGGACCTTCCGTACTCGACTTTGCAGAAAGATTCGGCAATATCAGGTGTTCAGGCTTCTCCGAAAACGGTCAAACGCGTATTCACGCACTCGGAACGCTTACGGAACGTCAAGAACAAGGTCGAAAGCAAGGTCAAAACCAGTGTCAAGAAATTGATCAAGAAGGTTAAGCAGATCAACTCTCGTGTTCGAGAACCATTGAAGCCCGGCCACGTACGGCCTACTGAAGGGCCCCCCAACAGTACCAACTTACACATTGGAACGATCATCCCGGAACAGAAAGCACCTTCAAATGATTCGAGGGATAGAACAGCAGATTCGATTGATCAACGTCATTCGACACCGCAGCAAGCACACGGATATATCTCTAACGAGCAAACCGACAATGCGGTCGATTCAGCCCCGAGAGATGTCTCCGTCTTTCAGACTGTACGTGTGACGGCCGCTGATGAAGAGTCAGAATTGTCGCAGGAAGAAAGGGCGCAACAGATTGCCAAGAGACTAGAAAGAATCAACGCGATCCGCAAAGAGAAAACGCTGCATGCATTGGCATCGAAAAAGCCCAAGTGTGAATGCACCGATGGTTGTCAGTGCATGAAAGGCGGGACCGAGAGTCAAAGCAGTGGTGAAGGGCACAGGAGATCGGTGGACGCGATGGAGTTCGAGCCTCATCGGTTCGCCCACGGCGTCGAACCTCCGGACGGGACAGCCAGTTCCGGTACGATCGAGTCAAGGCGTCTCTCTACCGAACTTCCATCCGATGGCCGTCCGGATTCTTCTCGACGATTGGACTGGGTCGGCCTAGATGAGCGTTTCATCAATCGCCGGCGTCGGTCAAGCCAGGACACGGGATCGAGCCGCGTTGGCGGAAGAGTTCGACCTTGGAGCAGCTTCTCAACCTTCGTCGGTAGTAACGATAGTTCCATCTCTCTTTCCAGCAGTGCGGGATTTCTCGGTCGTCAGGCGGCTGGATCAAGGCCTCACACGCCACTTGCCCAGCTCAACACTCGAGTCGCTGCTGATGATGATCAGGAGACAGACGGTCCCACACCCACCCAACAAAGCACGACAGCACGCTGGGAGATCCCAATCGCAGACAGCGAAAGGGTAGCCCATACTATAGCCCCACTCCTGAATGCTATTGAAACTGAACCTCAAGACAGCATTCAAACCGATCACGATGGCTCACCATCAACGAGGACGGAGGATCCATCGTAGACGATGTACAACGATTTCCCTGCCACTGGCGCATTTACTGCAATGGTCGCAGATAACTCTTTACACTCCTACTCTCTATATGTAGCACAGCGAGTGAGGTGGTCATTGGCGTTGCTTTTTCTCGGTGTGGATACACAGGCGTTGACTAGGATCGGACACATGTCATCGACAGGTGGAGCATGATACGGGAGGGGGTTCGTTACTGGCGTTGGCGCTCGGCATGTCATTGATACCCGACCATGATACATTTCTTCATGTAGTGCTTTCACCGCATCCGTTTTTATCATTTTGTTTCGCTTGTGGTACAGCTTCTACATATACTCGTAAGGTTGTGTTCACATAACACGGAGTCCGTTACCATCAACGAGTCGCTACACTGCTCCCACTGCTCCCACTGCTCCAACCGCACACGGTGTGCTTCATCGCTCTGAGATGCCAAGATCCCCCACGTTGGAGAAAGATCAAGTTTCTAACCCTTTGCTACCACGTTGAAAGGATCAGAGCATGGATAGACCCTTGACGACGAAAAATATCAAATTCTCAGTAGTGGTTCCCTTTTCCGTCGACTTCTTTGCGTTGAGATTGGTTCCAGCCGCTGGAGCAAGCGACGGTTTCTGCCGTACGTCATGCTCGCCCGTGGCCCCAGCGCGCCACAAGCTTTCAAAGATCGGAATTTCTCCACGACAGACCCAATCAGATCGATTCCCAGCTATACGCCAATTGCCGGTGGCTGAACCTTCACGCGCCCAACCCTTCTAAATCCCCTAAGCTAACCGCAAATGTCTACGCGAGATTTACTGACCCCAAATTCGATCAACGACGGAGCAGAGGCCAGCCGGGAATATACCAATGAAGTCTACTCAATTTCGAGGTCTCGAACGCCTCATTACGTCGGATGAGTCAGCAGAGCGGTTCGTTCACCATCAGAATCAAAATGCGATGTCGACATCATTATGATGCGGTAAGGCAGGCAGCCAAAAAGAAAGCTCAATCTCTCTAAGATAATTACTACTACTACTACTACTACGTGTTAAGTTAGTCTCCCTCAATCAATCTCGTTCCAGACGCTGCCAGCAAGACTTGGCTTCTCAACCTTTCAGCTTCGTTGTTTATATACCATACTATAATTCTGTATTTATTCCTTGGCTTCCAAATCCATCGAATCCAAACCGACTTCAAAACCTCCCACCCCCTATCCCACCCACTCACAATGTTTGCCAAACACCGCGAAGCAACCGGAACCCCCTTCTCCGACTCCCAATCCAAATGGTCAGGCGATGAGATCCGCAAACACCTCATCGCCGCCTCCGGCGAATTCGTCGGCACCTTTCTCTTCCTGTTCTTCGCATTCGGCGGCACCCAGGTCGCCAACACCATCCGCAATTCGAGCCAGCCCGATTCGAGTCAATTGCTCTACATCGCGCTGTCCTTTGGCTTTTCGCTGGGCGTGACGGCGTGGGCGTTTTACCGGATCAGTGGGGGGTTGTTCAATCCTGCCGTACGTGAATGACATGTTCCACTCCCACGAATGATATTGCACGATTCTGTGAGGGCCCGGTCGCTGATTGTGTGGTGGATGCAGGTGACGCTGGGAATGTGCATCAGTGGCACCCTCCCCTACATCCGCGGCCTCTTCTTGTTCCCAGCACAGATGCTGGCCGGAATCGTCGCTTCGGCCGTCGTGTCTGCTCTGTTCCCCGGTCCGCTGGCCGTCATGACCACGCTCAATAACGGCACTTCTACCGCTCAGGGCCTCTTCATCGAGATGTTTCTCACCGCCGAATTACTCATCACCGTGCTGATGCTGGCGGCCGAGAAGACTAAAGCGACGTTCCTCGCTCCGATCGGTATTGGGTTGTCGCTGTTCATCGCTGAGCTGACCGGTATGGTTCCCTCTCTTGATCTGTCATGTTATGGAAGGTATGTTGCTGAGATCGGGAACAGGTGTGTATTTTACCGGCGGTTCCTTAAACCCAACTCGATCGTTCGGCCCTTGTGTGGTTAACAGGACTTTCCCGAGCGAGCACTGGATCTACTGGGTCGGTCCGTTCCTCGGCGCCCTGCTTGCTTCGGGTTATTATCGATTCGTGAAGCTGTTCGATTACGAAAGTGCCAACCCCGGACAAGACAGTGCCGAGCAGAGCTACCGGGATGGCGTCTAGGGTTTCAAGGACTGGGATGGGATCTGACGCACCAAAGTCGGGATCACCCATCTTGAATTGTTGAGCACATGGAGGTAATCTAGCTACGCTCAAAAGCAGGATTGGACCAGACGGAGTCGTAGATTTTTAGCGGGTGGCTTGGGTACATTCATTTTCTTGTTCTATAGATTTGCGCTCAAGCTTTAAGGTGGATTTGGCTTGGGCTTGGCTTGGTTGGGCTTGTACACGATATAATAGATATAATGTTGATTTCCACGTTTCTTTCCGAAATGTCTGCTACTGGACACATAGTCCTAATATCAGGAAGAGGCGATTTACTCACTCCGTCTTTCCCACTCCATCAGTTGCTTCTCCTTCCTACCGCTGCCTCAAGCATCGGACTTCACAGCGCCCAGCACAAAACCGAACCACCCCCATCCACAGATACAGCCGCTCATTGATCCACAAATCCACTCAACTATGGAAAGAAACCTCGCAGCCCTTCACCAGATCCTCCAGAACCCATTCCCCCCTCATATCAACCGGTCTTCCAACAAGTAGTTCTCCCAGCCTCATCTTGCGACCTCCTCACCCTGCTGAATATTAATATGGCGACGTTGCTCCCACTAAATTGGTATCAATCGCGTAGACCTGGTCGCACTACTCGCTCATCTGTGCTTTGAATCATACAACATCAAGGTAGAGTTTTAGGGCAGTGCGCCTAGCAAGCCTGACATCTGGCCGAATTTGATGCAGGGGCATCAGGACGCCTGGGTCGTCACAAATGTTCCTTATTAACTTACTGAGGTTTGTGGGGGGGCTAGGAGAGAGAACTGTAAGGCAAGTCTTGTGCAGTTGAGCTGAAGGCATAGAGGGAGGTGAGCTGGCAGAGTGGAAAATGCCAGCTAGGTGACCTTTTCGCGAGGTGACAACACCTGCTTTCTGCACTAGTTTGCAGGCCCTGACGGGCGCAGGATAGCTAAGCGAAAGGTTGTGAGTTCAAATCTCACCACTTCTAAAATGGATTTTTCACGTTGCGACAGGCTAATCAGGGCAAGGGGAGGTAGGAGGAGTTAAAGGAATGTGCGCTGAGCACCATCAACCGCTTGACTGCTTATCAATAGGATAGACCTTACACTCAATAGGGATGCACACTGTCTAAGGAAACTCCTGTAACCGAAAGGAGCACCTGGGTGCGGCAAGACTTGAGTGAGTAAGTCCGTTAGCACACTCACAAGCATATTCGCGAGTTTTTCCTGGGGTTGTCCAGTTTCTCGCACTAAATGTAATTATCCGCCATAGCTGTATAGCTGCATGCGAAGAATGAAGTACAAACAAACTGCAACTCGGAGTCAGTTTTCTGACATTAGATGAATGGGCTATCCGTTGTGGCCAATTCGAGCTCCATTATAGATAAGGCACTCCCAGGTGGCTGTACGACATTCAACAGCCTTAATCTAGGATTTGCGTCGTTGAAAAGAGCTAACCAGGCATTGATGTCTCGCTCGCTTGAGTTCAACAGAGACATCATGGCAATGTCTAAGATTCTACAGCCGTGTCAACTCCGGCAAGAATGAGAGCAAGATCCTTGTCTACTTACCTTGACTTCCTCTCATCCAGCTTACCTTGAGTCCCCGGCTGCATCATGATACCCTCCATGACAATGAGTTTTGCACCTGGCCTCATAGCCGATAGTTGAGCCTGCAAGATGTTACACGCAAATTTGTCAGGGTAGTCGTGCAAGATCCATCGGAGGAGGATGACGTCTCCGACCAAGGGTTGAGGTGTGAAAAAGTCATGCTCCATGAATTGAATGCGAGCCTTTAGGTTTGCCGGAGCGGCCGTCGCATCGAATGCAGACTTTAGGTCTTGTACGATGAAACGGAGCCCGGGATTCGCTGCTGCAATTGCCATGGAGCAGTGCCCCGCCCCGCCGCCGACATCCACAACAGTTGCGCCGTCCGGCAGACTCGCCCAGTCGAATCCGTGCACGAGGTGCTCAAGGCTGAAGCGGTCGCCTCGTGTCATACCTACCATTGCTTTTCGAAAGCGTTCCGCCCGCCATGGTTCTGCATCGAAAAAGTCGAACTTGGGCAATCGAGTGTCGAAGGCCATATTCAGAGCGGTGTCGTTCCTCTCCTGGCTCTCCGGCCATTTTTCGGCAGCAGAGGAGAAGAAAGCGGCAGCGCGGAAGGACTCATCCGTCCAATACCCCACCATAGCCTCGATATGTTCATCCAGTAGTAGCTTGGAGTCTGGTGTATGTGCGACTGCGCCCTCTTCCGGCTCCTGGAATATGTGGCATGTCATCAACAGCCGGAGTATACGTGTGCACTGCTGAGCTGGTACTCCAGCCTTGACAGAGAGCGCGGTGAATTTGATGCTGCTGGCCTCTTCCACCGGAATATATGTGGCGAGACGGAAATGACTTGCATACTGCAGAGCAGCTTCGATTCGGTGTGATTGAGCAATTGCCATGAGGTTCTCCCATGGACCAGTGACAAGATGGAGAAGTTCGTCGCATGCTTCTTGAAGCCTCGAACGTGTATGAACTAGAGACACTTTCGCTGGCTTGGGAGACTTGGGACGAGATGTCGGAGATGTGTATCGCGGTTTTTGGTGCTTCAGGACTCCATTGTCGCTGGGTGTTTCGCCGAGGAGCGTTGCACACTCGTTTATAGTCGAGGCGACTCCGATGATGGCCTTTAATGAGGAGTCTGAAAGCGCATGCTGCGACATGAGGATAGGATTGAAGAATCTGACAAGTATACCTCATTGATTGAGTGACGATTCCACTTCGACTTGCTTGTTCAAAGTCGAGATTCATGATATCAGATGTTACCTTAGTGACCGCTAATACACATGCGCCTTCTTTTCGACTATGAGGCAAAATTACCGTACTTTTGGCCCATATCATTCCAGCACAATACACACACACCCACCTTCTCTGATAGAACCCTAAACTAAAATGCCGAGTTACGAGGTACCGATAACAACTAAAGTAGTGATATTCGCCTCCCGGCCCTTCGGTTATCCCTATCCCCAACTGGAGCTTACCACGACGACTACCTCGGATTAAGTCGGGACTGATGAAGTACGGTTACCTTAAGGTAGTGTTCTGCAAAGGAAGGAGGGTCCCTGAGATACTACCTAAGGTAAGGTAGGTATGCAATGCAACCGTCATCCCATCGGATACGTTACCATACTTCTTTCCGTGCAGGCAACCCCACAGGAGACATTTAAGCGAGACTGAGGAAACATGGTTCTATACTAGGTAAGGTAAGGTAGACAATCATTCGCTGTAGTACTTCCCGTTGACAGTACAGGGTTGCTCTGATTGTTTACTAAGCCAGCTGACGACATGACGCTTTCTTTGCGCCATAAGATCCTCAATCTTCGAAGCTCCATACTTCTTCGAGTATTGATATACCGGCATTATTTTAGCGCCGTTCGGCCTGTTCTGTCGTATGGCTGAACTTCACCAAGTGCGCGAACGGATTTCGTTTCGGACTTTGAATGAATGCCCGATATGTCGAAAGGATGCCATCGGTAGATGAATCTTCTGCGATGTAAGGGTGCACAACGAAGTGAATTTGCATTCATCTCAGCTTACTATGTAATTTTGAAGGTGCCCTGAAATCTTCCAATGTCCTGATTACTTCGTCAGCGCAACCCAAATCGCCCCGGTGGCAATTAATACCATGCCAGCCCCGCTCGACAATGAAGGCAAGCTTCTCCATATTGCCCAGTCATACATCAACGCAAAAAGTGCTTGCGTGTACATCATTCCAACCGCGCGATTGACCCCTACTTCCGGCTTCGGAGCTTTCTCCTCTGCTCCAATTTCTTCCTGCCTTTCACTGTCTTCGCTTGCTGGCCTCGAAAATCTTTGCCGCCCAGGTTCCTGCGCACTGCTCGGAACTCTACGCTCATGTTCAAAGTCCTCCGCATTTTTAATAGCAGCTCCGTACTGTAATCCTTTAGTGAGCAAAAACTGAAACATGAAGCCACAAAAGGTTACCGCGAGCAGCAGCAACCACTGCACTGCCGACATCGATGTCGGAAAGTTGATGGTAGGCAAAGCTAATAATGCGAGCCCACAAAAAATCGTCGATGTGATTGATGAGTAGTTCATGATGACAAGTGGCTGCGCTCGCGGTCCAATAAGTCTTGTAGTTACCATGCCACCAGCTTGGCCAAAAACACCCAGCAACGCAATGAAGATTGCCAGTCGACGAACGCCAGATGGTGAACTCAAATGCTTCCGGGTGATGCTCAGGGCTTTCAAGCCCTGCGCAGTTTTACCATGCTCAGAAGATCTTGTGCTGTACGCTGACGGTGTGACTTCCTCGTCGTCTTCTGGTGCGACGAATGCAATGAGCAGTACCCCTAATACACTGATGCTGCTGGCCAGTTGCTGCATGCGCGTAAATGTTTCTCCCTTAAGCAGAAGAGTATTGGCGTAGCAAGTGATGATTGGCGCCATGAATGTGAGAACTGTTGCCTCGGTAAGGGGGAGATACGGCAGGCTGAAATAGATGCCAAAGACAGCCACGAAGCCGGCGACGCCGCGAGCAATCAGGAGACCACGAACTTTTGGATCTCCCAACGGGAAGTCCTGCATCTTTCCTTTTGATGTAAAGCCGTAGATCAGAATTCCGGATAAGGTGAGAACGTGACGAATGAACAGGATTTGAATAGAATTCATTGCCGTGCCGCCATGTTGTGATGGGATTTCGAGTATCCTCACGGTCATATCCATGCTCGCTGCGAAGAACATCGAGAGTACAATAAGAACCACGCCTTTATTGCGAATCCACAGCTGTTTGAAAAGCACTCGTTGCTCTCCTGAACACCTTGGTTTCTCCTCTTGAGCATCATAGCCTTCATCTTGGGCAATGCGAGCAACGTCTCTGGTGATATCATCCAATTCATGACTTTGGATCTCGTTGTCGTCGTTGTCGATATGCGAGAGAAGGCCTTCGTTCAGACTGGCCTCTCCAGCAGAAATTTTGCGGGACATTTTGCCAGCCCGAGAAACTCGAAATGTGTCAGCAACGAGCTTTCGTGGTTGTGTGATGGAAATGAAAAGGGTGGAAGTGGGAGAAAGTACGAAAGGGATAGATAGTCTTTAGTCATAGCATGTACCAAAACCAGCCATACAAGTAAACCGTGTGTGATTCCCCTGCTGAAATGGAGATGCAAGGTTACAAAATGCTAGAGGTCTAAGAATATTCAGGAATGTGGACGATATGGTTTTCCTTTGTAACGTTATCAATTTTCGAGATTGCAATCGAGCTGGATCCAGCGTTCATTTTCTTGATCTAATCTGCATATAAAGATACTTTGGGTGATGTGTAGTAAGAAAGTCACGCCCACGCCGACTAGATCTATCATCTCACTACTGCGACTCCCAATCTTCTTTACACACTTTAAGGAGCCCAACCCGTTTCACAGATTCTCGTGGATTACAGAACCAGGCCCGAATCTCCCACACTGGAAAGCTAATCCGTCCCTCGCCTGAACATTCAGCACTCCAAGAATGAAATAGGTATATCAGTCCTATAGAGCTCTGTTGTCAGATTCGCCGGTTCGCTTTTCAGCCCTGAGATGAGAAACTCGACGCAGTGGTCCGTATGGCTGAAGTTGCCCGTTACATTATCAAATCGACCGTGCTCGTGTTGGGTATAAATGATGCGCTTCAGAGTGTAGGCGCAGTGCGTCAAGTGCTCCATAACGGTACCCCAGTACATAATGCCGTCCATGTGAGGAAACTCTTCCATATTGATGAGCTTATCAGTCGGTTTGCCATTCTCCTCGTAGTAATATGACAAGTTATCCTGCTTGATGAGGTTGGCAAACTCCTCCCTGCCATAGGAAGGACAGTCCTTGTGGATCCAAGACGCCATCAAACCGTCGAACACACACCCGCGAGCCTCAGCTTCAGCGCTAGACGTTCCACAATTGAGCTTCGGAGTGACTACTGCGAGGTCTTTGTCCAAAGGTTTAGTCTCCGTTTGTTCCTCCAAATGTGCTTTGTGGCCTAAATGGCAGTTGTTCGCTACGATAGCAGAGGATATCTTGACGGCGATGAAAATGGAGCAGCTCCATAAGGCGAAGGCGAGAAAACCGTAGCTGACATAGCTGACACGGGACCTTGGAGGTCTGCGAGGGCCATGGAAATCTTCCTCAGAGGTCGTTGGCGAGTCTGGGTCCTCGTCGGCAACGGTCTTGTATTCGATCGAAGGAGATTGGAAAACCATAATATCTGGCTTGATGGTCGGCTGTCCTTCTCGAGATTGACAACGTACAGATTATTGCTTGTATAGATTGAAAAATGTAAAAGGATCGAGAAAGTTCGGATTTCTTCCACCTGCTACTGAAGTCCCAAGCAGATCACAATTCTCAGTGCGGTACACAATAAGAGGGTGCCTCACATGGACGGCATTATGTACTGGGGTACCGTTATGGAGCACTTGACGCACTGCGCCTACACTCTGAAGCG
>QQTW01002841.1_pt1 | contig 12689 bp, 10 predicted proteins | sample 1904831 | NCBI WGS metagenome assembly QQTW01 (sample SAMN09435610, study PRJNA476489) | Subsurface metagenome, whole genome shotgun sequencing project. | reverse complement strand
ATTTATGCCGAGTTTGGAGCATACCCCAGAAGATCGGGAAGTAGTATTATGCGTTCCTTATACCGATCTCAATCAATTATCAAAAAACCTGCACGGTAGCCGCATTCAGCTAGGCGCTCAAAATATCCACTGGGAAGATAGCGGCGCTTATACTGGGGAAATTTCTGGAGAGATGCTGGCAGAGATTGGCACTCGTTACGTTATTGTCGGTCACAGCGAACGGCGACAGTATTTTGGCGAAACAGACGAAACTGTCAATAAACGGCTGTTGGCGGCGCAAAAGTACGACCTTACACCCATTTTGTGCGTAGGCGAAACCAAGCAGCAAAGAGACGCAGGAGAAATTGAAAGCACTGTGACTAAGCAGCTAAAGCTAGGTTTAGTAAATGTAGACCAAAATAATTTAGTTATCGCATACGAACCAATATGGGCAATTGGTACGGGTGACACCTGCGAAGCAATCGAAGCTAATAGAGTTATTGGTTTAATTCGCACTCAATTAAGCAATCCTAACGTTCCGATTCAATACGGTGGTTCAGTAAAGCCTAATAATATTGATGAAATTATGGCGCAACCAGAAATAGATGGAGCTTTGGTAGGTGGTGCGAGTTTAGAACCAGATAGTTTTGCACAGTTGGTTAATTACAAATAAAATTTGCGATCGCACAGCAGATATATAAACATTACCCGCCGTAGGGGCGCAATGCTTTGCGCCCCTACAATAACGTTCATAATTGATTGAAGAACACCAGATAGTTGCGCCTAAAATGTCAATTCCACAATGGGAAATGCGCGGATTCTCTTTTAATTGGGGAAAATGTACTTACTTAATGGGAGTAGTGAATGTCACCCCCGATAGCTTTAGCGATGGTGGAGAATTTGCTACACCTACAGAAGCTTTAGCACAGGCTCAAAGGCTTGTAGAAGCGGGTGCAGACATAATTGATATTGGCGGACAATCGACGCGACCAGGGGCGGCGCAGATATCTGTAGAGGAAGAATTAGAGCGGGTGCTGTCAGTAATTGAGGTGTTGCGAAAAGAAATAGTTGTCCCGATTTCTGTAGATACAACCCGCGCTACTGTTGCTAAAGCGGCTGTTACTGCGGGAGCGGATATAGTTAATGACATATCGGGCGGTACTTTTGATCCTGAAATGCTGACAACGGTTGCTGAATTGAACGTACCTATTGTTTTGATGCACTTGCGCGGTACGCCGGAGACTATGCAACAGATGACTGATTATGAAAATCTACTTGGGGAAATTTATCAGTTTTTAGAGCGGCAAATTGAAAGTGTGATCGCCTCCAGAATAAATCCCTCCAAAATCATTATCGATCCGGGGATTGGTTTTGCCAAAAATCAGCAACAAAATCTAGAAATTCTGCGAAACGTAAGCTTTTTTAAGTCGCTTAATTGTCCGATTTTAGTAGGCGCATCTCGTAAAAGCTTTATTGGACGCATCCTTGATAAACCAGATCCCAAAGACCGTGTATGGGGAACCGCCGCCGCTTGTTGTGCGGCGATTTCGACGGGTGCGGATATTTTACGAGTTCACGATGTCGCCCAAATGCGCGATGTCTGCCGCGTTGCCGATGCTATATTTAGGCAATTTTAAAGTTCTCGAACCTTGGGTTGTCCGTCAACAATTTCGCCAATTAACACTAAGTCTGTAACCCCAACAAATATACCGTTTTCTAAAACTCCAGGGATATTGTTTAAGGTTTTTTCTAAATCTGCGGGGTCATTTATAGAGTCAAATCGAACATCAATTACCATATTGCCTTGATCGGTAATTACGGGGCCAGCTTTTCTTATTCCCATCCGCAACTCTGGCTTTCCGCCTAGCTTTTCAATCGCTCTCATGACTGGTGAAAGTGCCATAGGGATAACTTCAACCGGGACGGGAAAGCTAGAACCTAACCGATCTACTATTTTAGAGCTATCGACAACCACAATAAATTGCTCGGCTAAGTAGTCTACAACTTTCTCGCGAGTATGCGCTGCACCACCGCCTTTAATTAGGTTTTTGTGCGGATCTACTTCGTCAGCGCCATCAATGGCGATATCAATACGATCTACTGCGTCTAGAGTAGTTAAAGGGATACCATATTTTTTTGCTAAAACCTCTGATTGAAAAGAGGTAGGAATCCCGACAATATTTGTTAATTCGCCTGACTTAAGGAAGTCGCCCAAAAATTGAATTGTATAGGCTGTCGTTGAACCTGTACCCAACCCGACAATAGAATTTGACTTGACGCGCTGCGCTGCGGCTTTACCGACTTGTTCTTTCATCACCTTAGCTAAATCTTCCGTCATACATACCCTCTTTAAATGCCGTGTCTAGTATATATTTCCACGGTCGGGATAGATTAAAGAAGATAAGGAATTTAGCTTGTAAGCTACGAATAATTGATAAATGAGTCTACCTGTTTGGTTAACACCCAGCCATTTTATTATTTTGGGTCTTTTACTTGGATTTGCGATCGCCCATAGTGGTTTAGCAGCTTTGCGAACATCCGTTGAGAAGCTAATTGGCGCTCGGTTTTACCGGGTTATTTTTGCTTTAGTTAGCTTACCTTTGGCGGTGGTACTGATTATCTACTTTTTTAATCATCGCTACGATGGCGCTCAACTTTGGCAAGTCCAAGGAGTTCCGGGAGTAGGAAACTTTGTTTGGATAGTATCGGCGATTTCTTTTTTGTTTCTTTATCCAGCAACCTTTAATTTGCTAGAAATTGCCGCCATTCAAAAGCCGGAAGTGCATTTATTTGAGACGGGAATTATCCGCATCACTCGCCATCCGCAAATGGTGGGACAAATTCTGTGGTGTATTGCTCATACTCTCTGGATTGGTACGAGTTTTACTTTGGTTACATCAATCGGCTTAATATTGCATCATCTCTTTGGAGTTTGGCATGGCGATCGCCGTTTGGCATCCCGCTACGGTGAAGCTTTTGAGCGCGTTAAATCTCGGACTTCTATCGTGCCATTTTTAGCGATGCTACGCGGACAGCAGACTTTTAAGATTGTTGAATTTATTCGTTTATCTTATCTAGGGGTAGCTATTTTTATCGTTTTACTATGGTTAGCGCACCCGCTTTTGATTAGCTCAACTAGCCGTGTTAATTGGTAAATAAAGGTCGGCGGCGTAACATCCGTAACGGATTCTCAAAAAAGTTACCTATGATTTTAATATCGATATAGATAGAAACATAGGTATTTTCTATAGGCAAATACTCATTTTTGTTACTGACATCGCTCCCAAATAGAGGTAGCATGATCCACAATAAGTTATCAGCCAAAAGCAACTAGCAGCTAATTTAACGAAAACGCCGTTGATGCGAATTAACAACTGATAACTTTATTTGCATAACAAATATCTATAAATTTAGGGTTGAAAGTTTATGGTGTTGTCAGTTAGCGATCGCACGTTTGAGCAAGAAGTATTAGCATCACCCATTCCAGTTTTAGTCGATTTTGGCGCTCCCTGGTGCGGTTTGTGCCAACTTATTCAGCCATTATTATTGCAATTTCGCGATCGTTACAATAGTCAAATCAAACTGGTAAAAGTCAATGCGGATGAAAACTTCAAGCTTTCCAACACTTATCGACTAACTAACTTGCCTACCTTGCTTTTAATTGAAAATGGCAAAGTCCGCGATCGCCTGGAGGATTTTCATAGTCCCAAAGAGTTGCAGTTAATTTTAGAAGAAATCAGCACTAGCTACCCAATTATGTCTAAGGGTTCCTTCACCATTGACAATTGGCAACATCGGAAGTCGGCTTAACATAGTTGCAAACAAGTCAAGCTTTCCTGTAGATTTGGTATCTTCGATCTAAATGTCCCGCTCGGATTCCTTCGGGTGGGATATTTTATAGCAAAACCTATATGTTACAACTATTAACAGTTTGCTCGATACTAATACAAAACTCTCAAAGTAGTCATCTGTGATGGAAACAATCTATCAATATGCCTGGCTAATTCCAGTATTACCTCTACTTGGGGCAATGCTAGTCGGTCTAGGGTTAATCTCAGTAAGCGAGGTGACAAACCGCTTGCGGCAGCTAAATGCTGTATTTATCGTGTCGTTGCTTGGTGGGGCGATGGCGCTCTCTATTGCCTTACTGTGGAGTCAAATTAACGGACATCCAACTTATACCTATACGTTGGAATGGGCAGCCGCAGGGAACTTTCACCTCAACATGGGCTATACTATCGACCACCTAACAGCCCTAATGTTGGTAATCGTAACTACTGTAGCAATACTGGTCATGGTTTATACCGATGGCTACATGGCTCACGATGCTGGCTATGTGAGATTTTATGCGTATTTGAGCTTATTTAGCTCCTCTATGTTGGGTTTAGTAGTTAGTCCGAACTTGGTGCAAATTTACATTTTCTGGGAATTGGTGGGAATGTGTTCGTACCTATTAGTAGGTTTTTGGTACGATCGCAAACCCGCCGCCGATGCCGCCCAAAAAGCTTTTGTAGTCAACCGTGTGGGTGACTTTGGCTTGTTGTTGGGGATTTTAGGTCTATTTTGGGCAACCGGAAGCTTTGAGTTTGAAATCATGGGCGATCGCCTGCATACGCTTGTAGAATCGGGTTCTATTAGCAACGTGTTGGCAATTTTGTTCGCTATTTTAGTGTTTTTAGGTCCGGCGGCAAAATCGGCGCAATTTCCTTTGCACGTTTGGCTACCCGACGCGATGGAAGGCCCGACACCGATTTCAGCACTCATTCACGCGGCGACAATGGTAGCGGCGGGAGTGTTTTTAATTGCCCGGATGTACCCAGTATTTGAAGGCGTACCCGCCGCGATGAATGTCATTGCTTATACGGGAGCATTTACAGCCTTTTTGGGGGCAACGATCGCCATTACCCAAAATGACATTAAAAAGGGCTTGGCTTATTCCACTATTTCTCAGCTTGGCTATATGGTGATGGCAATGGGAATTGGGGCTTACAGTGCGGGGTTATTTCACTTAATGACTCACGCCTACTTTAAGGCAATGCTATTTTTAGGGTCGGGTTCGGTAATTCACGGGATGGAATCGGTAGTAGGACACGATCCGGCGCTGGCGCAAGATATGCGAATGATGGGCGGATTGCGTAAATATATGCCCTTTACCGCCATTACCTTTTTAATTGGTTGTATAGCAATTTCTGGGCTACCGCCTTTTGCTGGTTTCTGGTCAAAAGACGAGATTTTGGGTCAAGCTTTTGCTGCTAACCCCTTGTTATGGGCGATCGGCTGGGTGACGGCAGGAATTACAGCGTTTTATATGTTTCGTATGTACTTCAGCACCTTTGAAGGCTCTTTTCGCGGTAATAACGACCAAATTAAGCAGGAATTAACGGCAGGATCTAAAGTTCTTACTCCTAATTTTGGGCCGGGGGCGATGGATACTAGAGAACTTGCTGCAACTAGCCACGATACAGATCATCACCACAGCAGCAGCCCGCACGAATCGCCCTGGACGATGACTTTACCATTGGTAATTTTAGCGATTCCTTCGATGTTAATTGGCTTAGTAGGTACGCCTTACGCTAATTATTTTGAGGAATTTATACATCCAGCCAGCGAAAGCGCGATCACTATTGCCGAAAAAGCGGCAGAATTTAACCAGTCAGAGTTTTTTGTGATGGCGGGGAGTTCAGTCGGGATATCTTTAATTGGGATTACCTTAGCTTCGCTGATGTATTTGTGGGGCAAAATTGACCCCAGTGCGATCGCCCAAAAATTCCCCTCGCTTTACGCCCTATCTTTAAACAAGTGGTACTTCGACGAAGTATACCATCGCGTATTCGTTCAGGGATTGCGCCGATTAGCGCGTCAAGTGATGGAAGTTGATTTTCGCGTAGTTGATGGCGCTGTCAACTTAACAGGCTTCTTTACGCTAGTTAGTGGGGAAGGACTGAAATACTTAGAAAACGGTCGCGCCCAATTTTACGCCTTGATTATATTTGCCGCCGTGCTTGGACTTGTAGTTGTTTTTGGAGTGACTTAGTTAGACAAAGGGAGACAAGGGGACAAGGAGAAAGATAAAAAAGTAGTTGTATATCTTTCCTGCTTCTTATACTTCCGTTATCTCCCCATCTCCCTGTCTCTCCCTCTCCCCTACCCTCTACTTCCTCAATTAATATGAATCTCTCCCATTTCCCTTGGCTTTCTACGATAATTCTCTTTCCGATAGTGGCATCGCTACTAATTCCACTCATTCCCGATAAAGACGGCAAAACAATACGCTGGTATGCCTTAATTATCGGCTTGATTGATTTTGCTTTGATTGTTTATGCTTTTGGTTCTCAGTATGACTTTGCTAATCCAAATCTGCAATTAGTAGAAAGTTATCCTTGGGTTCCACCCTTAGACTTAAATTGGTCGGTGGGGGTTGATGGGATATCGATGCCGTTAGTCATCCTAACTGGTTTTATTACAACGTTGGCGACTTTAGCCGCTTGGCCTGTAACTTTAAAACCAAGGTTATTTTACTTTTTGATTTTGGCAATGTATGGGGGGCAAATTGCAGTATTTGCTGTCCAAGATATGTTGCTGTTTTTCCTAGTTTGGGAATTAGAACTTATCCCGGTTTATCTATTACTAGCAATTTGGGGCGGCAAAAAGCGGCAGTATGCAGCCACTAAGTTTATTCTCTACACTGCGGGCGGTTCGCTGTTTATCTTAATCGCTGCTTTGACGATGGCGTTTTACGGCGACACGGTAACGTTTGATATGCAAGCGTTGGGGCTTAAAGAGTACGCCTTAAATTTTCAGCTATTTATATATGCTGGGTTTTTGATTGCTTACGCTGTCAAGTTACCAATTTTTCCATTGCATACTTGGCTTCCCGATGCCCACGGCGAAGCTACAGCGCCCGTGCATATGTTACTAGCAGGTATTCTCTTAAAAATGGGCGGTTATGCCTTAATTCGGATGAATGCCCAAATGCTACCCGATGCCCATGCTTATTTTGCCCCGGTACTGGTAATTTTGGGGGTAGTAAATATTATTTACGCTGCCTTGACATCTTTTGCCCAGCGTAATTTGAAGCGAAAAATTGCTTACTCCTCAATTTCCCACATGGGATTTGTGCTTATTGGGATTGCTTCTTTTACCGATTTAGGTTTAAGTGGGGCAGTTCTGCAAATGGTATCTCACGGCTTAATTGGGGCGAGTTTGTTTTTCCTTGTCGGGGCAACCTACGATCGCACTCATACGCTAATGTTGGATGAAATGGGTGGAGTGGGGCAGAAGATGCAGAAAATATTTGCGATGTTTACTACTTGTTCCATGGCATCTTTGGCTTTGCCAGGAATGAGCGGTTTTGTGGCGGAATTAATGGTATTTGTTGGTTTTTCTAATAGCGATGCCTATAGTCCAACCTTTAAGATCATTGTGGTGTTTTTGATGGCAGTGGGAGTAATCTTAACCCCAATTTATCTACTGTCGATGCTGCGAGAAATCTTCTACGGACAAGAAAATCAAGAATTGATTTCTCACGAAGCCTTAATTGATGCCGAACCGCGCGAAGTATTTATCATTGCTTGCTTGCTAGTCCCAATTATTGGGATTGGTTTCTACCCCAAGCTTCTAACTCAAGTGTACGACGCGACAACAATTCAGTTAACTCAAAGGCTGCGCGATTCTGTGCCAACTTTGGCACAAAAGACTATCCCTACCGTGTCTTATAGTGCGCCAGAACTGGGGATAAGGTAAAGACTAATTTGAAGATTAGTTTTAGGCAGGTAGAACACCTGCCTTTTTTAGTTTTTACTTGTGTTTTGAGCAGCAACAAATGTATAATTTTTACAACTAATGAAGGGGAGTAGCTACTGGTAATTATTTTGCCAGTCCATCGGAATCAACATACTGGCAACAATCCCGCCTGGTTCCCATGACAAGTTAGAAATTATTAACTAATTTCAGCAATTTGGCAGCGAGACTTTCACCTAGTTCACAGCAAAATGTGAGCTTGGTGGAGTGCGATCGCATCTTTATCAAGCTCAAAAAAGTAATGTAACTTTTGAGGAGCGAGGATGAGGTGCTAACTGCTTTTAGTAAAGGTTTATCTTTAATTACCGTTTCCGAGCTAGGAGATAAAACCTTTTTTATCGCTGTAATTTTAGCTATGCGTCACTCCCGGAGAATCGTATTTGCTGGAGTAACAGCCGCCTTAGCAGCGATGACGATAATTTCCGTCCTAGTAGGACAAGTTGCTTCCTTGATGCCAGCACAATACGTCCACTATGGCGAAATTATTTTATTTATTGGTTTTGGGGTCAAGCTCCTATACTCGGCAACTCAAATGCCTAAAGATTCTTGCGATGTAGAAGTAGTCAAGGAAGCAACCGAAGCTGTAGAAAAAGCTGAACTGAAACTATCTAAAAAGCAAATAGCCGCCGCAATTTATTTAGAAGCTTTTGTTTTAACTTTCATCGCTGAATGGGGCGATCGCACCCAAATTGCTACTATCGCCCTTTCGGCGGCGAATAACCCCGTTGGGGTGACGACAGGCGCAATTCTCGGTCATGCTATCTGTGCGGCGATCGCTGTAATTGGCGGGCGAATGCTGGCGGGACGAATTTCTGAACGCAATTTGACTTTTGCTGGTGGTGGCTTATTTTTAGTGTTTGGCTTTCTGAGCTTATTTGAAAAAATTTAGGACACACCCCTTGGGGTATGTCCTAGATAATTAGGGCGTTTTAGTCGGCGAGGCGGTAGGCGTGTTAGCAGGCGATGGTGTGGGACTAGCTTGGACTAATTGCTGAATTTGTGCTTTGTACTCCGGCGGTGCGAGAGTCGCCGCAGTTTCAAATAGAGGTTTGGCTAGCTCGTCTTTGCCTTGCTCCTTCAAAATGCTGGCTTTGGCAAGCACGGGACGAAAATCTTTGCTATCAATGCCAATAGCGCGATCGTAAAGCGAAATCGCCTCATCGTAACGTTTTTGCACGGCAAGAACGCTACCTTTAGCTAAAAAGGGACGGACATCTTTTTGATTGGCAGAAATCGCGCGATCATAAGTTGCGATCGCATCGTCATAGCGTTTTTGGTTAGCGTAAACTTCTCCTAGAAGCAACTGCACGGAAGTAACATCTACGCTGCCCTTTGCCTTATTTGCCTCGTTTAAAGTGTCTTGCAACAAGCTAATAGCCTCGTCGGGGCGTTGTTGCTGCAATAGAGTTAGCACTAATCCTTGCAAAGCTAAACTATCGCCGGGTTTGGTTTTCAAAATTGAACGATAAGCCTTTTGTCCCCCTTCAATATCCCCAGTTCTTACCTTTGCTTGGGCAAGGAGGAGCGTATATTGAGCTTGAGTAGGCTCTAGGGCTGCCAATTTTTCAATTGCTGGGATTGCGCCTTTAAGATCCCCTAATTTAATTCGGGCATCGGCTAATCCTTGTAAAGCTGTCCGGTTTTCTGGTTCGCGCTGTAAAACCAACTCAAAACCTCTAGCTTGGTCTTCTAATTGCGATTTTTGGGCGGCAAGGGCATTTTGCCCAGAGGGTGACGACGAAGCTGTAGGCGGCTGGCTTTGCTCAATGGTACTAGTTAGCAAAGGAAGCATAGAAGCTCCTACCAAAGCAATAGCCGCCACCACCAATATAATATTAATTAACCAGCGATTGCTCTTTTGAGACACAAAACTGCCTTGAATATATAGTTATTATCCTTGACCAAAATAGAATCATTTGCCCACAACAAGCAAAGGAGCAAAGCATTTCTCCATAAAACTTTGCATTTATTGCCAAGGGTAGCTCGATAGCGACTTGCGATCGCAAATCGCCCTGAAGCTATGGTATGCTGCCCACACTATGTTTTACTATCGGGTGCTTGAGCTACCCTTGGGACTAGCCATGGTTGCTGGAAATTAGTATAACTAGAGCAAATTGTTTTTTGCGCTGGTTACTAAGTAAAATTTATCGGCATAAGTAAGAAGAATAAACTAATCTTTTAACTTGTACCAATTTCTAGCTAAAGTGTAATACCCTAATCGCAAATCCTCAAAAGGATCAGTCTCCGTCGCCAGGAGTTTTTATGAATTCCTATATCAATCCGTCCGAACCAAATTCTGCTCCAAATCAAAAGTCCAAAAATATGTCAGCAGTAGAGGATCAAAATTTGTCTTCTGGTGCTGCCTCTAACGATCCAAGCGAATCAGATTGGCAACGTTTGCAACCGATTCCGCCTCCTAGCGAACAAATGCAGTACCGAGCCATTGGCTTAGTTCGCGGTCGTTATATTGCAAGTGACGAGCAGTTCACTCAAGGTATGCTAATCGCCGAGGATGGAACAAACGTTAGTGCCGTTTTACTAGGGCGAATTATTAGTTTGCTCAAAAATCATATAGATTTAGCTCAAGAACATTTGTGGGTAGTTTATCCGCGCACCGGGCAAAAAGAAGATAATTTACACCTGCAAATTGTGGGCGTGTGGGAACCAGAAAAACTAACTCCGCAGCCCCAAAGCGATCGCCCCGCCGCAGAAGTATCTCCTGCTCCTGGTTTAGAGCAAGAAGAAGTTATTAACAATTATTTTTCTGTACGCGGAGAAGTAGTTTATCAATCTAGTGCCGAGGGGCATTTTGTTGTCAAAATTAGACAAGTTTCCCGCACTGAATCAGATAAACCCAAGTATTTCAAACTAAAAATTCTGGGTGATTTGGAGACTAAAGCTGTAGGTCAGTTTTGGGATTTACAGGTGGAAAGGAAAGGCGAGACTTTGGTATTGGCGAAAGGAGAATCGATTGCCCCTTTACCTCCATCGAAACCAAAATTGAGAAAGAAGTCCTACAATGCGCCTAGTAGTGGTTCTAGGCGGAATTTTGAGCCACCCCAGCCCGTGCGTAAATCAAACATTGCGCCTCCGATTAAGCAACCAGCGCGATCGCCCACACCGAAGCCAATTAAGCGCCAAAATCCCCAGTAGAGACGTAGCATTGCTACGTCTCTACTAAAATTCCGTCCAGCGATCTTGAGGCAAAAAGGCGCGATCGCTAGCAATTGGCGCTACGGGTTCTGTAAGGGTAAACTTACCTGCTTCAATCCATTGCTTTAATTCTGTGGCGACAAGCCGCGATAAAAATACACTAGCGAGGGGGGCGGTACGCACGGCTTTACCGTCAATAGTTATGCGTCCAGATTTTAGCTGGGCGTAACTTACCAACCCAAAAGTAGGGCGGACGCGCCGGGGAATAGAGAAGTCTACAATCGGCGCTACCAAATCTTTGTCTTGGACGGCACAATGAGCCACAACTTCCTCATTTAATGCAGGTAGGGGTATGCCTACTCCTAGCATTAAAGAAGGGCCGTAACTTTTAAAATAACAGCCGCGCACCCAACGATTGCTCATTTGTTTGGCATCGCCAATTAAAGCTAAAGTCGCCGCCGGCCCAACGGGGGTACGGTTGGGGAGGCGTTTTTGTAAAGGGAAATGCTGCGTACCTTCCCAAGCCACGTAACCTACACCGCCGCCTAAAAAGATTTTCGTCCCAATCCCAATTAGTTGCAAGTCTGGATCGTTAAGCAGTGGAGAAATTGCCCCAGGGTTAGAATAAACGGCATTACTCAAACGCGGTTGCAACGGGCCTAAGTAGGTAAATAACGAGCGATCGCCACCATTAACGCCAACGATAAAGTTTTGGTATAAATTGCGCGGGTTAAATAAGTAAAACTGGTTAATGGTTTCGCGAGTAATTGTAGTTTCAAAAGTAGCGCGGGGATAACAATCGGTCACTTGTCCCAAAGCTCTTACTTGTACGGGTAAACCCCCAATCAAATCCGCAATTACGTGACCGCCACCGCGATCGCGCTGTTCTTCCCCATCCATTGCTTCCATTGGTTGAGTTGCGCCCAAATACAAGTCTACGGCTCCAAAGCCTGAGTAGACGGGGACGTTATCGATCCAGCAGCGCCGAATTTTAATCGGCGGGTCAGTGTGTCCCAAATTAATGACTGCGCCAGAGGACTCCATCGGCTCAAATGTGCCTGTAGTAATTACATCTACTTCTTTGGCTGCTTGCGCGACACTAGAATCGGCGACTTTTGCTTTTAATTCTTCTACCGTCCATACCACCGCGCATTTACGGCTAATTTTGTCGTTAATTTCGGCGATCGTTTTCATGTCAATTATAAATATTCCCGTAGAGACGTAGCAGCGCTGCGTCTTTACAATTAATTATTCTTCCTTGCTTGGTGGATGGTCTGTTTTATCGACAATAACTACTTGCTGATTTGATGATCTAATTCGATCTTCTCCAGATTCATCGCTACTTATTTGTGTTTCAACAACTGGCACTTCCTCCGAGCGATCGCTCTCCCATTTATCTAAAACATCGGTAATTAATACTTCTTGAATCCATACTTGAGCAACGACGGTTAAAGGCAGTGCTAATAATAAACCCAAAAAACCGAAGAATGTTGCAAAAAAGACTTGGGAGAGCAACGTAACGGCAGGTAGGAGCGAGACTTGTTGCGCCATGACGTAGGGAGTCAAAACATTAGTTTCTAGCTGCTGGATACCGATATACAGTCCTAATACTGCCAGAGACTTCCAAGGCGCGTCTAATAGGGCGATCGCCATCGGCGGAATTACACTCAAAGCTGGCCCTACGTTGGGAATAAATGTCAAAATTCCTGCTAACGCGGCTTGAGCTAAGGGTAAGGGAATGCCTAAAATAAATAACC
>QQTW01002840.1_pt1 | contig 12690 bp, 11 predicted proteins | sample 1904831 | NCBI WGS metagenome assembly QQTW01 (sample SAMN09435610, study PRJNA476489) | Subsurface metagenome, whole genome shotgun sequencing project. | reverse complement strand
GTTGTGTGAGTCCACATGGCGACCTTTGTGGGATAGTGTACTAGTTTGAAGTGGCCCGACATGGACTTGAATTGCTGTCCAGATTTGCCCTGCTCCATCCTGATTTCAAATAATGTATCGTTGTGTCGGTCCGCAGCTGCCAACTCAAGTGACACGGTCGTGAACTCCTGGTTTGTGGGAAAAAATGGCGAAGCGACATCATGGGTCAGGAGCATTGTGTTAGTGACAAGATGACGGAGCTGTACCACATCGCCATTTTTCACCGCATGTCCCGACTGATCATTCTCGGCGAAAGGCTGTGAGGGAAGAATCTGCCAGTGATTGTTAGTGTCTGTGAACGGATAGCCGGTCACTTGTTGACCTTGGCTGGAGATTCGGCCATCGTCGTAACGGAGAGGATATTTGTCGGGATGACTGTGGAGGTAAGTTTTGGTCTCCTTGTGGCGAAGAGTGATGGTGTCATAATACTGTATATCGATTGAAGAAGCCGCCATGGCATTGTCGCTCAATGTCTCCTGGAATTCTGGTGTCATGAAATCGTCCCCGGGACCAGATCGATAGAGGATCGAGAAATGCACCTGGAACCAGAAAAGGTAGAAGAAGTACGGCACGAGTATGAAGCCAACCGCTCGGGCCATGAAGTGCTTGCCAAAATTAGGCAAAGTCAACGCGCCCCCTTTGCGATTGACATCAAGAAGGTCCCATAAATCTATCAGAACGGCGCAGCCAATTGTGAAGAATGTAAACGCGCCCACGTATTTGGTGGAGATGACGCAGCTCATGGAGACTCCAGTCAGAAGCAACCATTTCCACCATTTACGGCCGAAAGGGTCATGGCGGAACTTGTAGAATCGAATGTACGAGAGAACGCTCAAGGCCATGAAGAAGACCAAAGTAGCGTCTAACAGAATGAGTCTGGTTTGTCCAATGTGCGCATTGTCAAAAAGCACCAGCCCAGCAGCCGTGACGGCAGCAGGTAACGAGTAGCCCGATTCCCACATGATCAAGAATACTGTCGGGACTGTCAATGATCCCATCAAGGCAGGCATCGCTCGGAAGGCCACGTAGGGCACCTTGTTGTCAATGTAAGAGTCGCCAATGTTGTCGAAAAGGAAGTGGCCATCGTAGCCCACGAACCAGCCCATCAGGGCAAAGAGAAGCTTCCCGAAGGGGGGATGAACGTCGAAGAAGTAGGTTCGCTGTAGATAGTAGGAAGCGAACTAGAACCGACGTAAGCATTGATTGTGGGACAGAGGCATGCTTCTGACCTTGCCGAAATGCACCTCATCAAAGACGACCTCGTTGGGATGACTGATCCCCCAGAACCGGGTAATGAACGAAAGGACAGTTATAACCACGAGAGCGAGCTTGTAGTCCCATTCCGAGGTGACCACCTTCTTGCCCGACTCAATGACGCTTTCCAGATATTCTTCGCTGGTCTCTGCCTTCCCATTCATCTGCTTCTTGTCCTTGTGACCACCACGTTGTCGGATCGTCGAATTTGGGGCTGCCATAACTTCGGCTGCTCTCCACAACGCAGCCAGGTGGGTATTTGCTCACAATGGACGACCGTGACACGAGTCGTCCTGGGTGAGTCAGGAAACAGGGACGCCAGGTCAAAGATGCACAGAAATACCCATTAACGAGAAGAAATTGAGCTGGCCTGACAGCTGGCCTCCTACAGCACTTTGGATAAAGGGATGGAATCGCGTGATGCTTGGCCCGAGCTTTATCCTTGTTCTTGGCATCCCCCTGGCATCAGGCTCTCAATGTTCAGGGTCAGACGCTGGGGGGGATATCGGTTTGTACGTTGCAGAGAAGTTCTATTTTCTGTTATTATCTCCCCTGTTAGATGGGCTTTCATGTAGCTGGCTACATTAAAAGATTCAATGGTCGAGCATGCTATTCGTCTCCAGCTCCCTCTGCACAATGCGGTTGAATTCGTCTCGCTCCATTCCAGCACTGTTGGCCAGTCTGTAGAGGCTTTTCATTGAGGTGCTTATGTGCTGCCTTATGCCAATCTCGGACGCAGATTGTTGGTCGGCTCTTTCCTCAAGCTGTGACACGGCGTTTGACGTTGCAGAAATTGGTGGAGATGGCTGAGGTTGGCTCAATGGCGCTCGGACCGCGTCCATTGTTCCTGTTCGTGCGTCGAATGCGTCTATTCCAAACACCTCACGCCCTCCCACTTCCTGAGATTGTCGCTCCATCATGCTCGTGATAACGTTGCCGTGCAGAGAAGAGTCTCCGCCTTCTCTGGACTCTTCTGAAGGATCATGACTGTCCATGGCGGGCTGCACTTCACGGTATTGTGCATAGTATTCAGCATCAGATTGGCCAACTTCTCGACCAGAAGCTTTGCCGTTTGGTGCGGGAGATCTCTCTTTTGCAGGCGTCGGCCCCGGAGTCTTGTCGTATTGCGCCCAGTAGTCGTCATCGTCTTCTTTTCCATTTGTAGTCTGCTCTGCAGCCTCGGCATCTCGAATCGCTTCTGATAGTATGTGTCCTCTGGAGCTTTCGTTTGCTTCAGCTATCGAATGCGACCACGTGGAGTCTCGTTCCATATCAATGTCATAGGGGATGAGTTCCGCCAGCCTCCACCCACTTCCTTCTTCATCCTCGCCACACCAAAGATAGAGAGCAGTCAAGTTCCAGTCAGAAAGCACGATCTGTGCACGCAGTGTCTCCTGGTCCAGTCGCTTATACTTCGTCGGCCCCACGTCACCGAGTTCGATCTCGCCGGAAGAAGGATGAGGCTCATATGTGCCATGCTCCACCACATCTTTCAGCTGCTCTGTTTTCTCTTTGTCCCAGCATAGTAGTCGAAGCCAGTTGTCGGACGCGGACGCATTGGTCGAGCTCAAGAGCTGCAGCCTTTGTCGAAGGATAGGTGACACGAGGGGCAACAGGGCTGGCGGAGGCCGATGAGAGGCGAAGGCTGTGGGCAAGCAGGCTAACAATGCAGGAAGAAGTCTGTGTGGTTCGGGAGGAGGGATCAATTCCACCATTGTGGCAGTAAGTCGGCGAGGAGAATGTATGGAACAAAGCTGTTCTAGGAGAGACCTGGAGGGGCAAGGTTGGTTGATTTGGCAGAAGCCTTCGATTTGTGAAGGTCGTGAGTGAGAAGCGCCCACATATTGCCTCTGACCACAAGGAATGGGTTGGCCCCCCGGATCGAAATTCTTCACATGTTGAATCAAACGTGGTCTTGAGTTAGTCACTTAGTGCTGAACGCTGGGGATCATCCATTTGGCCGACGGTCTCTGCTGGCGAAAATTCATTGGCTGGGACCTTATATAGGAAGGTTAGGCATTGAAAGTTGGAAACCGGCATTTCAACAGTGCAAGTATATGGTACAAGTACTCGTGCGAGTGTTTGAAACCTTGCTGTCTCCCTCCAATGGGGAAATTGCCTGGGTCAGAGCTTTCTCTCAGTATTTTTGAATCTCGGCAGGGTCACGACAATCTACTTCAGAAAGCTGCAAAGATCAACATTTCCCATCTTCACTTCCTCTGCGCCAACTGGCAGACACTTCCAGCGTGCTTCACTGTCCCGACCTTTTTTCACTCTACGTACTCCTGTATCATTGCCGCCGAAATTCTAGTCTTTTTCCAACGAGGACGTTTTCTGGGAATCGGTGCGACTCGGAACTATGATAGACACTGACCGGGATTTGGCACTCATAAGGAAGCTTGGAAACTGAGCAGTTACTCAAATGTTCGGGCTATGCTGTTGAATGGGCAAGCCAAATGTATTTTCGAGTTCGTCTGCAACTGCATTCAAGCGGTCTGACCACCTTTCGAGGACCACGTCTGCCCAAAGGACAAGAAGCAATCGTTGCGCTCCAATGTAACTGGGGGGTATCTATACGACTCGCCGACGCCTTTCCCGCTATGCTGTCCGTAACGACTCAGGTGATAGACATTGTAAGCCATTAAAAAGGCCTTTCAGAACATTTTTCCACCCTCAGCTCTTGCGATAGTTCTCTTCATCGCCGCCCACTCATCTAGTCTGGCATCGCCGCTCAGCCCTTTGCTTACTTCGAAGAGACTAACCACCCCATCCAATCCTCCAGTTGCGATGAATCCACCACGTTTCTCTTCCCAGGCGCATTTGTTCAGGCCTTCGACCAAAGCTCCACCCTTTCCTCGAGTTGGCGATGCTTTCGCGACCGGCACCTCCATATCTTGATTGAGGTCGAAAACCTCCAAGTTCCCGGCGCCAGTCACGCACGCGAACACGGAAGGTTTGTGCGGCGCCCATCTGGCATCGTAAACGAGATCTTCTCTACCGATATCGAGCACAGGTCCAACAGATTGCAAGCCACCTGTCCCAGCCGTGGCCGCAAACGTCGACCCGCTTGTAGCAGTTGCGCTTGATGAGCTTGCTGCTGGCCTGATGCGCCACAATTTCACACTCCAGTCGACGCTGCTTGTGAGCAGTATATTGCTTAAATCTACCGGGCCTTTGGCGGGGTGGAATTGACAGCTCATGATGGGCGCTGAATGGCCTTTATAAGCCAGCTTGGTGTCGACGCCGGCCTGAGCTCCAGCTCGGTCATATCGATGGCAAGGATACATGCTTCCCTCCTCGGTTCCAATCACGAAGAAGGTTGGATCCGAGGTTGGGAATGTCATACATGTAGGCGCAAGGTCTTCTGTCTTTGCGGGAGACGGCGTGGCAAGTTCCAAATACTCTTGAGGTTGGGTGAGCATGTTGACGCTCCAGGAACAGACGACGCCATCGGTAGAGGCCGTGAGAATATTGTGTGCATTTGGTGTACCAACGATGCTAATGCTGTAGATTGGATGATTGTGACCAAGATTTGAGCCGGATTGTGGTGTTTTCAACACAGGAGCTCCGCCACTGCGAGATATGGCGCGGGTGTCCCAGAGACAGACCTGACCGGTGTAGCAGCCGCCAATGATGTAATTAGGATGGAATGGGGAGAAGCGCGCGGAGAGAATGTCAGCACCTTGGCTGTGGAAAGTATATTCCGGACGAGAAGGAGCATGCACATTCCAAAGCATGATCAGACCGGAGGGGTCGTTAGCAGCAGCAGGATTTTTGGTATGAGAAGATAAGAGTAGCTCGGGGAAATGAGGGGAGAATTGTAGGTCCGAGATCTGACGTTTACGGCTCTGATTTGGGTCGAAGAATTGTTGAGTCTCTTGAATAGCATAGGAGCCTCGAGAGGATCGAGAGTTGGGAAATCTCTCTTCGTCAGAAACACCATCTTCATGGTCATGCGAGGTAGAATAGTCCACAAGCAGATCGTAGTCGTCGTCAAGTGCACGTTCAATCACTTTCGTGGAGCGCTCAAGGAAGGATATGAAGTCATCAGAAGAAGTCACCGCATGTGCTTCGTCAGATGTCAGTGTGCGTAAAGGGTGTCTCGGCTGGGCTGAAGACGATACATTCGTCGCCGCGAGTTCCGCTTCCACTTTCACCTGTTCTTCAATCTCTTTGCGTAGGTGTGATCGGATTTCCTCCAGTCGACTTTCGTCATCCTGGCTCTGGCCCTTGCTTGTGGCATCCTCGATTTCACCCTCTTCCTTTTCAGATTCTTCAGGGGTCGTGCTGCTAGCATTGTCTGTTTGTACTCCCTTGTTGTATGTAATGTATTCTCGTCGTGGTGCTAGATCAGGGGCGACTTCAAAGACTGTCGAGGTGGGCGCAGCCGAGAAAGTCTGGGTTGAAACAGATTGAGTTTCCCGTTGAGGTGGTTCAGCACCATTCTCGGCAGGTCTCCGAGATGGGTTCAAGGCAGGTTTTTGTGGACTTGTCCTCTGGTTCTGATTTATTACCGCCCCTTCTCTGTTAGTGCCTATGAGGGTGGAGATGAGTTCGTCCACCTGGGCGCGACGGTCCCCTGAATCGGCTGGCGAGGTGGCATCATCCTAAATCTCATCAATGATGGAGATCATATTGCGCGTGACCAAGACATACATCAGGTGCCGCCCCTATGCTCTCTCTCCATTTAGCTGGATCCTGACGACGAAGTTCACGTTGTCGCTTCAATTCGGCCAACCGCGCTTTCTTGGCCTGAAGCTCGTTCTGGCGCGAAGCCATCTCACGGCGTGCTATCACCTAGAAAGACTGTGACAGAGCATAGTGTGCAAAGATCGTGAATTGGCAACTATTTGAAGAAACATTGGCAAAGGAGAGTCACGTGCACATGCCAAGGATTGAGCTCCCACCCAACCTCAATCCAGGAACGAGAAAGCTAAGTTAGAGCTCCGATAGATTTTCAGCGCCGACAAACCAGCCGCCGATTGACCTGTCAGGATTTTACCTTGTCGACTTTGCCCACATCAGAAAAACACTTTCGACTCCGAGTTCTGAGCAATAAAGAGCGCGGTCCGCGCGGGACCAAGTGTCCCCACGATGGCTACTTCTCAGGGCGTGAACGTGAGTGGACCGTCCTTTGTCGCATTGTTCTTGCACGGCAATACAATTCAGTCGCAGGGCCAGACTAAAGTTTCCGAAAGGTTCTACGATACTCCGCCCTAGCTTTCGGCATATTCTATGGCTTTCAACACCAGAGAACAATCACCGCCCAAAACAAAGCGTCCCATGCTGATCACCAATATAAACACAAAGAATCCTTGATCGAAAAGGCGAAGCTCGAGTGGAAGAAGAAGAATCTATCACCAGAAGCAAGGACTGCAAGTGGTGGGAGTCAGTACAACCCACAAGCGGCTACTCCGTTCCGTACTGATCGAGGATATACAGTAATCACTGATCCGGAAGACAAGAACTTTGACCTGGAAGCCTTCTTGACGATGAAAGCGGCAGAAAGCACCTGAAGGGAGAGATGTTGCGCGGCCTGCTCGAATCACATGAAACCGGAGTCACAGCCGCAACCAGCACGCCCTGCGTCTCAAAATCTCGAAAAGTCATAGACCTAACCAGCCTCCGTTGTACATACTTTTCGACCTTCTACGTATCAAATGTATATTATGGCCATTGAGTTCAAGGCCGTCTTTGAGCAGGAGAACTTTCTAGTGCACCGGCCCACGCCACCGTCTTGGTGCACTTTCTGCGTATGGGAGGATCCTCGTACAAGTGCTCCAAGTCAAGAGCGTAAGTGGATTCAGCGAAATAATTGTGGGAGCACGGTTCCACCGTCATCGCTGCACTTCCTTCTCTGTACTGAGAGGCAGCATGGGATCTAGGCTCTCATTCGTATTAGCCAAAAGACGTTGCCATTGTATCTCCGCCAAAACAAAGCGCAACTGATTTACTGCCTTTGACCACCTATTGGGTTGTGGTAATCTCATGAAAGCAGCATGTTGCTATGTCGCTCAATCGCGAGTGATCAAGACTGCCTCTGGCTGAGACGCTGTGCCGATCTACAGGGATGTCGCAATATCCTCTTTACATTCTGTTGGACGTTTCATAATGCTCTCCTAACCTTCGTCCTGTCAAGAGCGCTGTATAGGTTTTCGATGCCAGCTTTCTATGTCGAAAATTGTAGACGGCCTTTGCATGTCACATTTTGCATTGAAATGCTAGGTTTGCCCCTCTCATTGTGTAAATTCTTGTTGCAAATAATCGGGATCGACAATGAAGCTGATGGTATGTTGACACGTCAATGCCCAGCTGTGATGGCCACCGCAACATCAGCTTGTGGCTTGGTCTTTGCTGGCCCTGACTGCGTTGATCCCATGAAGAAACGACCCAAACCCCAAGTGCTTCTTACCTGCATTCGACCCCTGCGTCGCCTCCTTTAGGTAAGTGTTCCACTGCTGGCAATGGCAGCACCTGGAAAGGGAACATCTCGGAGTCCTTGCCAATCACATTACCCTGGCACTTGTCAATCTGCTCATTGAGGACGAGGGTTCGGAAGCCACCCACATCTCCCCAAATTTCCGCAAAGTCTTGAGCAAGGTATTGAGGTTCAGTCATGTGAAAACGGTGGCGGTGACAAAGAGAGCATGCTCTACCAGCTGAAGTCCCAACCATCCACTTCAGGATATTAATGCAAAGAGGTCAAAAAAAGAAAGGCGGTTACAGAGAACCGAGGCGAGCCAGGTTAGACTTACAGCATCGCCAGTAATCACAAGTCCGGGGAATGGCCAGGAAGACGTCGTTGAGTAAGTGGGACGGGTGCAGGAAGAGGAGGGTGAATCCGAAGAGGAAGACAATCGTATGGATGCCATAATGAGATTCGTTGCTCATCCTACTTACATGCAACGGGACAATCACCATCAACATCAATGTATGAGATCTCAACTTCACGTAGGACAGATGTGACTATTATGCGCGTTGGTTGTTTATTGTAAGCTCCCCATCGCCAAGGCTGGATTATTGTGCAGACACCTAAGCTAGAACCTGGGATCGAAGGACCCCTGGCACCGCAGTAGGAATTCATTGAATGACTTGGTGAACAGCTTCGTCAGATCCTTTCTTCACCCACTTTCGCGTTGCCTTTCTCTTTCCTTTTGGTCATTATGGCCTTCCTCGATCCTTTCCTGCAAGGCACCTCAAGTAAAAGCACGCGGGGTCTGTTGCGGATCGTTATTCTGCTCACAATTGCTGCTGCTGCGGTATCAAGTCGACTTTTCTCTGTTATTCGTGAGCTTTCCCTCTTCTGCTTACGCCAACCAGTTTAATGTATTCCCAATAGGATTCGAAAGTATCATACATGAATGTCAGTCCTGACATCTGCTGTCCACCGCTTCCGCCTCCATCATCGCTGACATCCACCAACAGTCGACCCATGGTTCAATTTCCGTGCTACAAAATACCTGGTGAAGCATGGGTTTTACAGTTTCTGGGACTGGTTCGATGATAGTATGAGCCCATTGGCTTGTTCCAGCTAGAGACGATATGCTGATTGCGCCCTTAGGGACATGGCATCCCCTAGGCCGGGTCACAGGAGGGACCCTCTATCCAGGCCTCATGGTTACCAGCGGAGTCATCTACCACGTCCTCCGACTTCTCTCTATGCCTGTGGACATCCGCAACATCTGTGTATTACTCGCACCCGCATGTTCCGGGCTGACAGCCCTCGCCATGTACCTCCTTACTTCCGAGATGTCAGCTTCGCCATCCGCAGGCTTGCTTGCTGCAGCTTTCATGGGTATCACTCCTGGTTACATTTCCCGCTCAGTCGCAGGCAGTTACGATAATGAAGCAATCGCCATCTTTCTCCTCGTCTTCACCTTTTTCCTATGGATAAAAGCAATCAAGAACGGATCAATCATGTGGGGCGCACTGGCAGCTCTCTTCTATGGTTACATGGTGTCTGCTTGGGGAGGATATGTTTTCATCACTAATCTTATCCCACTTCACGTCTTCACCCTGATATGTATGGGCCGCTTCAGTTCGAGGGTCTATGTCAGCTACACAACTTGGTACGCACTGGGAACACTGGCCAGCATGCAAGTACCATTCGTAGGCTTTCTTCCTATCAGGAGCAGCGACCACATGTCCGCGTTGGGCATCTTCGGCTTGGTACAGCTCGTTGGTGCTGCCGAGTTCCTGCGTAGTAGAGTCCCGGGCAAACATTTCCAGACACTGCTTTTCGGCGCAGTCCTTCTCCTTGTCGCCGCCGCCTTCCTCGGCTTGGTTCTCCTCACCGTGACTGGCACCATCGCTCCATGGAGCGGACGATTCTATTCTCTGTGGGACACAGGATATGCCAAGATTCATATTCCCATCATCGCTTCCGTCTCTGAACATCAACCGACTGCATGGCCTGCTTTCTTCTTCGACTTGAACCTGCTTATCTGGCTGTTCCCTGCTGGCGTCTATATGTGCTTCCGAAACTTGAAGGATGAGCACGTATTCGTCGTCATCTACGCCGTCATGGCGAGCTATTTTGCAGGCGTCATGGTTCGATTGATGCTGACATTGACTCCTATTGTTTGCGTCGCTGCGGCTCTGGCGCTGTCACATATCCTCGACACCTACATGGCGGCCGATTCCCCTCTCGAGCCCAGTCAAAATGGATCTATAGATGCCAACAGCAAGAGCGCATCCAAACAGTCCTCAGCAGTGGAATCCTTGCGCTCGATACGAAATCCGCTGGTTGGCATCTACTCCTCTGTCTCAAAATCCGTCATCACCGGAACAACGACTGCGTACCTGATGTTGTTTGTCCTGCACTGCACCTGGGTCACATCTAACGCCTACTCGTCGCCATCTGTTGTGCTGGCCTCTCGGATGCCTGATGGCTCGCAACACATTATAGACGACTATCGAGAAGCATACTATTGGCTTCGACAGAACACAGCTCAAGACGCCAAAATCATGTCGTGGTGGGACTATGGCTATCAAATTGGTGGCATGGCTGACAGACCTACCCTTGTCGACAACAACACCTGGAACAACACCCACATCGCCACGGTCGGCAAGGCAATGTCGTCACGAGAAGAAGTGTCGTATCCTATCCTCCGCCAGCATGATGTCGACTACGTCCTTGTTGTCTTCGGCGGTCTGCTTGGATACAGCGGCGACGACATCAACAAGTTCTTGTGGATGGTCAGGATAGCAGAAGGCATCTGGCCCGACGAAGTGAAGGAGCGGGACTTCTTCACCTCAAGAGGCGAGTATCGAGTCGACGACGAAGCAACGCCAACCATGCGCAATTCTCTCATGTAAGTTTTCCCCTCAAACCCCACCATTTTTCCCTCGAAATCCTTGCACTTACACAATCCTCCCCTCTCCTTTTCTCGCTCCAGGTACAAAATGTCCTACTACAACTTCAACGCCCTCTTCCCCGCCGGCCAGGCCCAAGACCGAGTCCGCGGATCCCGCCTCCCCACCGACGGGCCCCAGCTCAGCACCCTGGAAGAGGCCTACACAAGCGAGAATTGGATCATCCGGATCTACAAGGTCAAGGATCTCGACAATGTGGGGAGAGACCACGCCAGCGCCGTGGCGTTTGACAAGGGCCACAAGAAGAAGAGGGCAGTGAAGCGGAGGGGTGCGAGGGTGTTGAGGGTGGAGTGAACTTTCAGTATGGTGTAGAGAGGGGTTTTAGGCACAATCATAGAATTGAAAAATTGAGTCATTGTGATTGAATTGCTTCTTCTTGACACAGTCTATCGGTCACTGTCCCAGCCATTCCATTGGGCCCAAGCTCACTCATACCCCTCCCAATCCCTTCTCCTCCACCCTTTCTTCCTACTACTCATCCCCTCCCCCCACCTCCCACCCCATCTCACTTAACGCACAAAAATGCAACCCCCATCCTGGCCCTCTCCGCCGCCCGCCTCAGGGCCTGCTCCTCGTCGTCCGTCCACCGCACGCTCAACTCGTCCCACTTCTTGACCTTGAACTCGCGGCGGTACTGCTGCTGCATCCGCTGCAGCCGGTGGAGCTCGCGCGGGTCACCCGTGCCGCTGTAGACGATGAAGAGGGTGCAGGGCGGGAGGGCGGCGTGGATGGCAAGGATGTGCGAGATGGTTGAGGAGGTGGTGGAGTGGAGGGTTGCGGGTGCGGGTGCGGGTGCGGGTGCGGGAGAGGCCAGGGTGTCTGAGAGGGTTGGGTTGGGGTTCTTGGAGGTTGGGCCGGGGTGTGCTTGCTCGGGTTTGGTCGTGGTTTCTTCGTCTTGGTTCGGGGAGTTTGACGAGGTTTGTGCTGGGTCTTTCGACACTACGGTTGCTGGACCGTGACCGGACAGCCCATCGTGCGGTTTGTCGACAGTAGAGTATTCGCGGTTGCTCTTGCACCATCCTCGGAAGCTTTCAAGCTCGCGCAGCCGTCCCCAGGTAAAATCGACGCCACCTGCTGGCACTACCGTGCCTTCGGCGTCGCCATTGACAGCCCTGGTAAATGCCTTTACAATCTCGTCGTCGCTTGCACACCCAATTTGTACCGTGGCTTCTTTGCCATAGCCCCGCTCGGGAGTTCCAAAGTCAATCATTGCACTGGTGATGCTCCTTTCAGTTCCATTGGCATCCTTCTTCTTGTTTCTTGCGAGACGCCGGAATATTGGCTCCCCAGCGGCATCCGAGGTTCCCCATTTGGGTCCTTTTTCGCATTTCAACTTGACTAAGTCCAAGACTGCCAGCGCGTCTTCGACACTGTTGTGTCCTGTTGTGTCTTGCCGCTGGATTTCGCGCCTCAAATACTTCTGTGCGAGGAATTTGAGAGATGAACGTAAAGGTGGCCCCCGTGGATGTGGATAGATGAGGGATGTGTCGACAACGAACGGATGTGTCAACTTCATAGCAGCGAGATCGGATTCGAGACTGTGGCCTAGAAGGATGGTTTGGGGAGTGAAAAGATCGAGTAGCTTGGACTGGATCTCAGACAGGGTTGTCTTGACGGGGTCCAGGATGCTGCTGGTCATGCCAGAGAATTGCGTAAAGTAATCTTTGATCGGCAAGCTAGGCTTGACGAGCTCGTCGAGTATCGTATCACCATTCCAGTCGACTATACTGATGCGTGCCAAAGAGTACTTATCGTCGGACGTAAGTACCATCTCGCAATCAAGCGCGTACACCGTGTGGCCTGCTGTAATGCTCCCTTGCTCAACAGGTTTGCCTGGATCACTACAGTCTGTGTACTGCAGTACACGAGTATCCGTCCAGCCATCCTCGGCATTTTGCCTGGTCTTGAATTCGACAACGATCTTCTCCAGGACACACGGAAGCAGCTCCCCATGGACCCAGTAGAGCAAAAGCTCCTTGGTATGTGTGCGTGTGTGTGTACGTGCGGACATGTGTGTGTGTT
>QQTW01002839.1_pt1 | contig 12693 bp, 8 predicted proteins | sample 1904831 | NCBI WGS metagenome assembly QQTW01 (sample SAMN09435610, study PRJNA476489) | Subsurface metagenome, whole genome shotgun sequencing project. | reverse complement strand
ACGAGACTGTGCGGTGGGAACGAAATAGGTGTCTGGGCAAGCTGAGAGCCTTCCTTTGGGGAGTTTGAGTTGCTCCGACGTGGTAGGCATCGGAATCAGGAGGAGGTGACTTGATCCTCAGCTGCTTCTTCGAATGCGTATCGTTGGCGGGTGGCTGACCTTGTGCACGTGCCATGCCGGGGCTGATTGCCGGATCGGGCAACTTGAGAGGTATGAGGTCCTGGCTTGGAGATTGTACGAGTCGAGATGGCGATGTTACAATACTGCCATAATTTCTAGATGCTTGCACTTGTTCTATTTGTCCATTTCCTCCGCTTCTTAAAGGTTGTGTCTCAGAGCCCGGCAGAGGTGGAGTGTGCATCAAAACCGTCGTGCTTTGACGACGCGCCGGTCGTGGCTTCGGAGTCTGTGCCGGTGGAGCAGCATCTTGTATGATTGCGCCGGTGGAATCTCTTGTGTGTAGATCAGCACGGCTTCCAGGGAAATCGTAGTGGGTGTAGGGTAAGCGAGAGGCGGAGGGACTGGAGTCGGCGGCATTTCGCCAAAGTCCAGCAAGCTTGGGAGTTTGCTGGACACTTCGCAAGGCTCGCGCAACAGCTTTGATTTTCTTCTTGCCCTTCTAAGAGGATTATCAGTATACTCGACCAAACTGCAGGATAAGACTTGGATGGTACCTTGTAATCCAAATACTTGATCCTCCACTCCGGAACCTGCAAGCTGTCAGAACCGTGATTTGCGTGCAAAACAAGGTCGATGGATGATACTCACTAGCTGCTCCTCCAGCTCCTTCGCAAACTTCATTTTGTGTGGGAGAGGTTGGTTGTCAGAGAGCAGACTGTCCAATTAAAGGGCGGGCTTGGCATGAATTCTGATGTTGTGTCACCACCAAATCTCCACATACAGACGTCAGACCTCGCTCACTGACCAAAGATAACTTGGAAATCTGTCCTGGGTGGTGTTCACACAACACACAAGGGCCTCATGCTAGTGTTCCGCAACTAACAGCATTGCTTTAAACCTGATCCTTGTTTGAGTGTTTTGCTGCCATGTCCGTCGAGCTATTTCACTTTCCAATCTCAATCGCTGCGCTCGACCAACTACTCTCAATTATTTCCTCCTTCAGGATGTGTCAGATGATCCATCACAAATTTTGTGGTGAAATTCGCCACTCAGCCAAGGTACCTCTAAACGATGGAATTGATCAATGAGATGATTTGCGTACTATCATGCGTACTGTCATCTCAGATCCCACAGGAAGCGAGATCCTAAGAGGAAGGCTTCACACTCATCGCAGATTTAAGCTTCTTGATCATTTTGACTCTCCATTTGGCAGAGGCGTGTCGTCTTCGGGATAGTTGGCGTAAGGCAAGAATCTGAATGGTGCACGCCAACGACGTCCTGGCAGGTGGTGCTTGTATCCCAGACCTGTGGAACCACAAGAGCAGCAACCTTACTTGGGTAATACTGTGCGAGATTGTACATATCAAGGATCCGTTACTGTTCTTCTCGAGCCCCCCGATCGACTTTGCGGATACCTCCTGCGGTGGGATGGCAGCTTTCGCAATGTATACGGGACAGTGTGCTCGGCAGATAGAGCGGGCAGGAATTCCCGGTGACATGACTACTTCCGAGGCGCCCGACACGCTCGCAGCCAAAGGCCCAAAGGTACAGAGGTTGGGAGGTCAAGGTAGGTGGCGTGACGCAAGACCAGAAGACTATTGATCAAGTATGCCGTTGCTGCTGCGCGGTAACAACGATACGATGAAAGACTTTGTCACCCGTCAAACTTCTCACTCATTGTGAGTCTGACAATGACCAAATGTGGGAGCCATCACATTCGACAAGGATAGCATCCACCTCCACCAAGGCGTCCTTCCGAGTCATGGAAGAGAGCGATCTTCGGACATGGCTACGCGGTCATCAGCATGACATTCACGGGATAATCTGGGACATCTCCAGGGCAAGGCTGTTTGATGGTTCAATGGTGGGAAAGGTCGGGGTCTGAAGATAAATAACGTGTCTCCGGCCTCGTTTATAGATGTCCCGAATCTATGAGTCAAGGTCTATACCTAGATAATCTCCTATATCTACCCCCCTCTCAAGAGAAGCTATTCTCCCCCAAACCCCTACCCACTCCCTACATCTCCCTCTTCGAAATTTTTATCCAATCCATATCCCACCCACTTCAACCCCCCAAACGAGCAAAAACAAGCCATCTCCCCTTCGGCTCCCACTCTAGCAAGCAAGCAAAGCACACCAGCTTCTCCCTCCCTGCCCCACAGGGCCAATGAACCCAAACCCACCTTCCACCAATCCCAGCCTCAACCACCACCCCAGCGACCCAAACCCACGGCTGTACCAAAGGGCTCTAGTAAACCACCGCACAAAGTATCACAGTTACCCCTCCAGGTAGCAAAAGTTGCAACAATTACAGCAGTAGCATCTGTCTATAGTCCCCTTGTGAGGAAGATGTGGATGCAGACAGGAAACACACAAAACACAATGCCCATAATGGAATGGTGTCATGCTGTGTTATTGACTCTCGTGCAGTGTTCACTACTACAAACTACTACCAGCATATCAAGCCTAAGTGAGCAGCACCCATAACTTTAAAAACCGTGAACTTTTTGAAATAGTGACAGGTCCTCATTCACTCGCTCTAACTTGCACATGAGCATCTGACAATCATTCTACCTTGCCTCCGCTTCGCTTCTAGCTCGCTCACAACACCCCACCCCACAGCCCATCATACCACACTGCCGCCGCGCATCCATCCTAGTTTGAGGCCTGCGGCTCGGACCTTCATGGTGGAGTAAACATCGTCGGTCGTCGATCGGTCGGTGTACGTTCAATCCTCTCCTCTCCTCCCCACTCCGCAACCTCAGCATGGAATCATAACAAAAGACCGGCCGAAAAGAAGAAGCTCAGCTCAACCATCGACAAGAAAGTGAAGAAGAAGATATGACTCAAACCACGCATGCCATCAACCAACCAACTAACAGCGCGAGTGACAGACCGAAAGTACCGCCTTCAAGACCACCCATCACCACACCAGCTCCACTAGCAACACTTAGCCCTTTACCCCTTCACCCTCCACTATCCCGGCAAAGAAAGGAAAACCCGGCGCACGCTTCGGTAACGGATGAAAGGTGTTCACCAGAAAGACGAATCTGAAATCAGAATATCAACACAAGAAGAACAGGGAAGGCTGACGTGGTCACCAAAAAGAGCAAGAAAAAGTGCCAGTGACGGATGATCCAGACGGGAAAAGGCGTTCAACCGATCTGCCTCTCCTCTTCCTCTCCCTCTTCCTCTTCACATCCTCATTAACTTCATTTTCACACTTGCAGCGCACAGCACAGCCGTGAGTGATCCGTGATCCGTGATCCGTGATCCGTGATTCGCGATCCGCAGGTGCGTCCAAGTTCTCCCAGTCGAAACGCAAAGCGCACCTTCCTGGGAACCAAAACCTCCAGACTTTCTGAAGGTACGGGGCCGCCAACCCCAAGCACAAGCACAAGCACAAGCAATAACAAGAACGCAGCAAGCACCCAAGAGTCTAGGAATCGAGAACCGGCCTCTACCACCTCACACCAGGCTTGAATTACAAGCTGTAAGAAGCCCATCTGCCTTCTGCTACTTGCGAAGCAAAGAGTGAATGTGAATATGAATATCCATCTGCGGAGGCATACGGACAAAGACACGAGATCAGCACCAGCAACAACATCGACAACACCAATCCCGACAAGCCCCCGTAATTCGGGCTCGCAAAATCGCCGAACCACGATCTGGAGACAGCTCTTGAGTCCCACAACCGCAGGTGCAGCTGCACCCCAGCCGACCCATGTTGGAGCAACAATGAACGCAACCCACACAACTTCACGCAACATCGAGAACCGATCCCGATTCAGATCCGGCATCACGAGGAAGAAAAATCGTCGCATGCGGCCTCACATCCAGCGCAACCGCACCAACACCGCAAACCGCCCCTACATCTACACCGCCACACCCTTCACAACCCACCTTCCCGCATCATCCCAGCAGCACACGCAGCCACCTCGCAGCATCACAAGCCGATGTAAAACCGTCGCCAAAGCGGTCCGCCGAAAACTGCACCTCCTAAAATTCAGCTTTCTGCTGCGATTCGGCCGGTTCCGCACCTGGGTTTCCCGCAAGCTCAAAGAGAACTTCTCCGGACTCGGCGAATGGTTAGATATCCACATCCCTCGCGGCGCATCCGAGCCGAGCAGACGTCCCCTCTTCCAGCATTGCCCCGATAGCTGTGACGCAGCGATGAGGGCTGCTGGCAGCGGCGGAATTGGCGAGGCTCGTGATGGCCAAGGCAAGAAGGGAGGGAGGTTGCGGCGCTTGTCGGAGTCGACGGTCAAGAGTCTCAAGAAGGCGTGTAGCTTGAACTCGGAGCGGGCTGAGCTGAGAGAGGAGGACCGGAGGGCGATGCAGAGGCTAGATGAGTTGTGGAGGAGTGAACAGGTATTTTGATTGCTGGATCGAGGGATTCAGGGTGCCGAGGCGACTTTGAAGACTATTGATGACAAGGACCGGGTGATGATGAGCACGGGATGGGAACAGGATGAAAGGTTGGTGATGCTAGCCAACCCGTTGCTGATGAGCGGGGTCTAGGACACGGGGAGATGTTGGTGACCTTTTGAAGAAGTAAGATAGTGCCCATGCGACTCCTTCGGCATGGCTGTTCAGGATCACTCTTGCCATAGATGATCCATATTCAGCTTGGATAGGGCAACGAGGCTGGTTTGCTCTTTTCATCTATTATGCAGTGACGTCGAGCTCGTCAGATGTACAACTTCCCTGCTTCCTCAGGCCTGCGTGAGGTAGTCGAGGACATCTCAGCTTCAAGGTTGGAACGGTCATCCCTCCATTTTCACATCCACGTCCACCTGTTCTCCGCTAAGGCCAGAAGCACTTGAGCTCCGAGATGGATTCTCCTGATAATGAGACTGTTCCTCCATCTTCACGTCTTCAACCTGCAACACGGTCTCTTGTTGTTGTTGCTGCTGCTGCTGCTGCTGACCCTGCCGCCGACCTAGTTTCTCGCACCAGCTCTCTGCGCTGACAAGAGTGTCATTGACAACTCCACTGACCTGACCCATCATGCTTAGGCCTTCTTGAGCCAGCATCATCACCTTGTGAGCGCTCTGGTTTCCACCATTTTCGTCCGAGGACATTGACGACGCCATTCGAAATCTGAGGGGAAGAGAAGTGATATGCCGATGGACGAGGTTTCTGGCGTTCTCAGGGAGAGCACCTCCAGCATAATTGCTAACGACCTCAACTACCTGTTTCAGGGTCTGAAGAACGACTCCTTTGAGCTCCTGAACCTTGGCTGCCAGTGCTGCTTTGCTCGGCTTCTCATTCTCTGCTTGCCCACATTCAGACATAATGTCCTGTTGCTGACCTTGCTCCCACTTCTTCAAGACGTCATTAAGAGAGAGAATGACTCCACCTAGTCGTTCGTTGGCCCACCTCAGCCAGGAGAGACAGTACCTCAAACTTCGAAGGCTTTCCTCGCTCATGGCAATCCCAAGACCACTGGTTGATATCATCAATTGAGCTCGCCAACCAGGCGGAGTGTGGCCATCTCGGGTCTGAGGCACCAATTGTTGTTCTTGATATGGGGGTGACCTTTCAGAATCGTCATATGCTGGCAGTTGCTCACTCATTCCAGAGCTTCGCCTTGTGTGCCTTCCATTCCTCCACGGACCTTCCATACCAGCTTCGATGTCCGTCTTCTGAGGCTTGGCGGTGGACGCATCATTGCTGTCTCTTTTTCTGGGCTGCAATGCCCATCTGATACCGCCTTCGACACCTGTGACACGGCCGAGCATGCTTGCAAGCGGCAGCCCTACGTTCTGTTCCACGGTGTAGGCGCCAGGTATGAAAGATTGGGTTCCGCGGTATACGGATAGCGATCGATTGATCATGGATGCTGTGAGAGGATACTGTGAAGTGAGGAGGGAGAAGAGAGGCTCAGGCTGGTCGTTGGGCGAGTATGTGGTCTGGGATTGGATCAAGTTTGGAGGACGTTGCTGCGCAGGAGCGTGAAAGTCTGGACCTGTCAATCAACACTTCTCGTGCATACCAAATTGAGTCTTACGAGCTTGGATACTGTTCAAGGTCTCGGCGGCTTCCATGTCCTCCTGCGACATGCCTGACAGCACACTAGCCGCTCGATCCCTTCGGTCGTCGTCGTAGTCCAGGTCCATGGCAAGCTTCTGCGACATGATCTGCGCAGCTGAGAAGGGCGGAGGGCCATGCTGATATGCTGCAGGCTGTTGAGACTCCATTGAGCTGTGTTGTGTAATGGTGGGCGCTGGAGCCGTTGATCTGCTCGGCAGGTGAGATATTGGCCGTCTCTCTTCACATGCGTTGCTTTTGACTGCTCATGGGCAGCGGTAACGGCTCTCGAGTGCCCCGGTCACATGGCCACAGACAGACAATCTCTCACAGCGCCGACGAAAGGAAGCTTGAGCGGAGGTTTGCTTATCAGCAAATAAAGAGTGGTTGAGCAATCCAAATCCATGGATACCGTGGTCGTGGGATTTAGCATGGGGGAAAGTTCATTTCAGGGACATGTGACGGGGGATCACGCCAAGGTCATGCTACTATAAGATTGGATATTACTACTAGCTACTTATGTACTAACGTAGTTGGTGCTATTATGTATTGAGCCCAAGGGCCTCCGGGCATCTAGCCGCCCGGATCGAATTATTGTGCCGAGGCTTCGCTTCAGGTTCGGACGAGGTTGATAAGATTGGAATCAGAAGCATCAGCAGCATCAGCAGAGAAAAAGGTACTATTATTCTTACAGCAGAGGACAGACCACCCGCGCCCTGGTCCGAAAATCTTCGGTCCTCTCTAACCTTCTCTGACTGACACATGGTCTCCGACCAAGCGGATATGTAGAACGTGGCTCATCGCAAATGGGGTATCTTAAAAACCAGAAAATATGACCAAAACTCCCAATAGCCAACCCCTTGCCAAAGATCTAGTCCAACTCTTCCCGGAATTGCGCCGAATACTGCTCGTGTATGAATGTCCTCTTGCATAAGAAAATTGATCATTCAGCCTCCTCCTCCTCCAACTCCACCTCCTCCAACCTCCGCTGTGCCCTTTTGGCAATCTTCGGGTCGCACTTCAAAACGGCATAAACACTCTTGAGCACGTTTCGAGAGCCTTCGGGAGATGATTGTGCTTTGATGAAGCACAGCTCTTCCCCAGCCAGGTACCATACGCATTTCTTCCGTGCATGCTCGCTGTAAAGACATGACGAGCGAAGCAGTGCCCAGTGGCCGAATTTTCTATTGCCTTCACTTGTCCACAGATGAGAGTATTCATGCTGTGCTTTAGAAGGTTCTATCGAGCGAAATCTATGGTGAAAGCTCTCGACCAACCGCCGGAACTGCCCAGTAGCCCACTCGCCTTCTTTCGGCTGCTGGCGAAGATAGTCTTCAACCACTCGCTGGATGTCGTTCTTCAAATGTTCAAGAGTGACAGCCAGCTCGGCTGACAAGTGTTTATTGTTCCCAAAAGTTCGCATTGAGCTCCATGGTTGACAGAGTGTCGAATCTTTCGCGTGTTCTTGTGGCCAATGCTTGTTGTACTGTGTTAGGATTCTCTCCTTCGCCGGAATCGCTTGCCAGAATTTTAGATAATCAATAATATTCGACTCGCGCTTATGAACTTCGCGATTATCATTTTTGTAAGCAGGCGCCTCACGACTGAGTGGGCTCACTCGTTTCCGAATCTTTTGCCAAGCTCCTTTTGAAAGCATATCCCCCTGCTTCGCGCTGTCCACAAGGTAGCCAGATAGTGTTGCTAACATGATGGCATTGGGGGCGGCCAAGCTGCCGTCGTAATACACCATCTTCTCGTGTTCGTGTGTGCACTGACCAAGGTAGGATGGATTCAGGTTAAATGCAAAACAGCCTGCAAAGAAGCGTTCCGCCTTTGATGCAAGCTGCTCCGGAGACGTACCTTCTACGAAGATATCTTTGACCTGACGATTCTGCTGCACAAGCCCACAATCTTTTTTGCTGGGCATCTCTGGCAAATCAGCATTTTCGAAGCACTTGACCACATCTGGATCCCAGCATATCCAGGGCGTGTCGCCATCGTAGTCTCCACCGCTCAGCATATGTGCTAATGGTATTTCGCCTTTTGTTGAGAAGACGACGACGTCCTTAAAATGGTGCAGCTGCCTTTTCCATACGGCTTGTCTTCGTTGAATGTCCGAGGGAAGTAACGCCGGCAATCTGGCAACAAGGATGTCTCGTCCATCCACGAAGCTCTCTTTAAATCCTGAAACGGGGTCTTTCCACACTTCAGAAAAGCTCAGATGGACCTCGTTTGGCTCAAGTATCCCATATGGATCCGCGATGCAAAACAGAAATGTGCTACAAGGGAGGCGAATTTGAAGTCGTTCGACATATCCATTTAAGTACTTGACGAGAATTGACCGGAGACACTCTCGAAGAGTGGGGCAGGTCTCCGGAGTGAACCCGTTTTCGATCAACATGATAGCCTGTTCTTCGGATTCGTCCGGCCAAGAACCAATCATTTTGACTTCTCCTTCGCCTCTGCTCATCCCACTAGATTGCACCCACGAACGCAATTGCAAAGGCGAGCGCATGGATAGCTCGAGACCATTATGAAACGTGCCGATATCTTGCACAAGAAGGTTGGCCAGAGTTTTGCGGTCGACACCACGGTCATATAAAATCGTTAATAATTGCGTATTCAAGGCAGCCGCCTTCCCAGGTACGGAAAACTTTAGGACTTCGAAGGTGTGTCTCGCTTCGTCAGCGACGGAATCATGCTCTGGGAGTGGCTTGATTTTAAGCTGGCTGTCTGCAATCTCGACGCAATAGTTTCTGCTTCCTATTTCACCGAACTCATCATCTGGGACAACCATCCACAACCCTTTTGCGCCGGCTATCCTAGCTTGAAACACACTCGGGACCTCGCTCAAGCCGATATGTCTAGCGACTTCTTTCGCAAGGGACATGGACATCCTTGCACAACCATCGTTCATGACAGCATGGTTGTCCGGATCAGGCAATCCAACAAATTCGGAGGGATGGAGAACGACGGTCGGGATTGTCTTGGACAAGCCTAAGGAGAATCGCTGAAAGAGTTTCAGATTAGTTGACTGGAGGTTGTGCTCTATGGAGATATGCCAGTCGAGGAATTGCTCTACGCCGATTGCAGTTTCTGTTGATAGATCTTCACCACTGACCGCAAAGAGATGGACTTTAAAGCCTGGAACTTGACCAATGACTTTTGTTTTTTTCTTGTCTGCCTCTAAAAAGAATGCCCGCCATTTGCGGCCCAAGAATTCGTGGACAGTTGCCAGCCAACTTGCAACGCCCTGAGTGAGCACGCCTGATCTAGCGTCCTCCTTATACTTGCTGGGGATATTGGCGGTTAAAGAAGGAAGGGAAAGCACCATAAACCGTGAAGGACCGTATTTACGATGAAATCGACAGCTCGTATCCAGTTGTAGTGGCTTTAACTTAAGCTCATAAAGCCCATCATCAGCTTTCGATGCGTAGCTTAACGCACCTGAGAGGTAGACGGATTTTTGCCTTGTTTCGCTTTCAAAAAACGAATCAGAGGCGCTGTTCCAGGCGGAGGATGACGATTTATCGGGAGAGTGATGGTCCCGCTCTTTTGCAACCTTCCGAACTGCCCCCCAGAATGCATCATAATCGTTGGTCGAGCTAATTCCTCTCCGGCCGATATCCTTCAAAAGCTCCTTTGGAGTTGTGCGTAAAGCATCAGCCACACGCTCCAGCTCATAACGATGTCGGAAAGACAGCTGATGAGAAAGTGCCAGATCAGCCTTCTTGAAAGGGGTCTTCTCACAAAGCTCGTGAAATATCTTGTCTGCTTTAGTTGGCTCGCATAGCATCTTAAATGATGTCGTGAAACCTTCATCTGCATCAAGCACCATCATGTCTTGTGTAGGAAAGAGATCAGGACTCGACCTTTTGGTCTCTTCCTGAAAAGACGTTGCTGCTGAAGCTGAAGGAGCAGTGAAGCCAGTCGCCGCAGGCGTGAAGACTTCTGACGGAGCGTTGGATTCCGTCACAGAGTTGAAGCTCTGGGCAACTGGACGAATCTGATGGCCAAGTGGCGGCTCCACCAGTGGCGTAATATCTACAGCATTTGCAAGATCCTTCCGAAGGTGGCTAAAGGTTTTCGTCTGGGACAACGTCATCTGCTTCTTTGGACGCTTTTGTGACTTGAGACATAACATCGTCAGCTTAGATCGTGATTGACAGACATCTTGATCACTGATTGGGCTTCATACCTTCTCGGACCCTGATGACTTTCGCTTCGTCGCTTCTCGGGAGCGTGTACTTTGCGCTCTCACGTCCTCGGCGCCGTCAATTGCTGTCCCAACAACCTGTCTCCTTATAAATTCTTCAGCTGCAGTACGAGACGTACTCAATGACACGTTGTCCTGACCCTCCTTTCCCTCAGCACTGCCAGCAGCATCGCGTGTTGTAGTGAATGATGTGCGCGTATAGGCTTCGGAGTCCCTAGCGAGCGTAAATTCTTCGTTCAGCAACTCGAACAAGCGTTTGAGCAGCTCCGGCCGGTATTTTCGAGGGAGAGCCGGTCTCGTTGACATGAAGCCCTTTGTGACGGGCATCGATGGTAAAGTGCCTTCCTCTTGTGACGGTTTCCACACCCATTGTGAACAGATTGGGGCCACACTAGCCTCGAAATCGTCAATGACCTTCTCGAGCTGGCAGTCACGGAAACAGAGGTATCGTATCTGTCCAGAGCATCGCCTTGCTAAGGAGTGCTCAGCATCTGCCTGCTCTATCGCACTCTCTTGGCTTCCATGAATAATGGGAAGCTCAAGATTCCATCGTGTGTTGAGCCGTCCAACAATCTTATCGAAGGAATGTCGCACCCGTTTTGGAGTGTCTGTCGGTGCGACAGGCGCATGAGATGACATTGAGAACGGCTCAACGCTGATTCTATTCGTCAATAACGCCTCCAAGATAAATTCCAAAAGGAATCAGATCAGTCAGAGAAGGCACCTGGCAACTGCTCGTCCCGGGGAAAGTTAGAGCTTATACAGCTCTGTGATGAGGGGGCCAAGTGGAAGTAAGGAATTGAATGCCCTGGAGTAAGGGCCAAGTGAAGATGAACACAAGCCAGATTGAATAAGATTGATCAAAAAGCGCTGAGTCTCCCTATCATAATACCTCCAAGGTCATCAACGAGAGCAATGAGAGCCTTGCGAACCTGCGCCTTGCCGGCTCATTGATTGTTGACAGTCTCCGCATCGCAAAATAGCCAAAAGCAGCGAAGGGCGGAGCTTGCGTTGGTGGCTGAGCTAGGCGGCGGGCCGACACCTCCGGAGCTTGCCCGCTCGGTTAAAGGATCCAGGAGATCATCGATCTTCCATTCGAGTTTTATGAGATAAATGAGAAGCGAGCATTGTGAGCATTGTGAACATTGTGATGGACAGGTCTACATACGAGAACAAAGCGGTCAAAGTCGGCATGCGGGTTGCAAAGATATGCATTTCCAATTGCAATGATGGTTCTCTTCAAGGTAAGCACAGCAACCAGCTGGCGCTGGCCCCACAGCTCTCGAACCGCTGACGAAGGCCAGACCAAAAGATCCTCTGCTCCTCAAATAGTTCGTTGGACCCGGATTTTGAGGACTAAAGACGTGACTCACCTTCAGCCCTGGCCAAAAGGCACAGTTTCCTGGTCAGCGGAAACAGGTTGGATAAACGCCGCCTGGTATGTACGAGGCGGGACGAGGCGTTGCGCTACTGCACGCGGCCCAAGGCATCACCGTAAAGCGGCGGCACGGAATATGAAGCACTCTTAATGGTGGTGGGAAGTTGTAAGATCAGAGTCAATGGCATGACCTCGACTGTTTGTCAAATTTGCACCTCTGTTGTGATTGATTAGCTGACCTGGTCAGGAGGTATGCTGTTCTATCAATATCATGCACACTTTCCTCCGATATGTCAGTATTCCACCCTGTGTGCATTCTGGCATACTGCTCAACCTTATCACACAACCATTTCATGATATATCGAATCCAGAGCCTCGATCTATACACAAGGGATGCGACATAGAGGCGAAAGTCCAAGATCAACTTGCAGAGCCCAAAAAAATCTCTGCTGCTCAATCTTTTCGACGGTGACGTCCAGAAGAGCCACTATTTTTCTGTAAGCTGCACGGCAACTGGTGGAAGGCAGAGGACAACTTACACGCTGATTCTTCGGGCGACGCCCTGTAAAGTCATGTCATTATCTGCTTCATTCTTGGCCCGTTCCAAAGCTTGCTTTCTGTCTTCAGCACTTCGCCTCTCGACCTCCTCATGAGACGGTGGGAGGCGCTCATTCTGCAAATCGACCTTTCTTGCATCTTCGAAGTTGTGGATCGCTTGTTTGATCCCTTCAGCTCCTAACATCAGTGTGCCTGCCGGTAAGCGCCCTCCCGAGGCAGTCTTGAGCTCTGTCACTTTCTCGGATTCCTCGCGCAAGACCTGAAACACCCTTGACAGTCGACCAATCGCCAAAATCTTGTTTTTAATGGCGCGACGCTTGTATTCGGTCGACTCGGGGTCCATGTTGAGCGCAGGAAACTGTGCCTTTTGGCCAGGGCTGAAGGTGAG